>OBHX01001681.1_pt1 | contig 18449 bp, 17 predicted proteins | sample 1519331 | NCBI WGS metagenome assembly OBHX01 (sample SAMEA2602897, study PRJEB22501) | metagenome
CAGGGTTAACGATTAAAGATTTACAAGGCTCCTCCCACCACCTAAAGGTAGTGGGTTTCCGCCTATGGCAAACGAAAGGGTTTTATTTATGAAAGAGAGCCCTGGAAGAGTCGAAATACACGAGTTGTGCCTGTTGATAATTATGCTATTTTCTATATCCCCGATAAGACAAAGAAATTGGTTACAGTGATTCGGGTTATGTATTCCGGAAGAGATGTAGATAAGCAGCTTGATGAATTTACAAAGTTATAATCATAAATCCTATGAGGCGTATGAGACATTTGGTTTCATACGTCTTTTCTTTTTTACTTTTTTGAGTTGACTACCGGTCAACAGAAGTTGACCGTTTGACGAACGATTTATTCCGTGGCGTTCCGTAGAATTGCATGTGTAAGCAAGAGGTGACGCAAGCCGGCAAGCCTAACCTCCAAGAAAGAAAATGGAGATGCGAACATGTGCATTACAGAAGATAAGTTGGTGGAAAGCTACGGGAAAGCAACTCCCCGCGAACGCTTCCGACTGATCTACAAGAACTACAGTATCTTTCTACAGCTGGTGGACTGCTACGAAACCGGACTGTTCAACCGGATCCTCTTTGAGGTCGAATACAACAGACGGAAGAAAAATAATGACGACCTGGGCGTGAGGATCCAGACCAGTCATCGCAGCGAAAAATGCCGCAAATAACGCAGCACAGGCTGCACCGGCAAAGGCTGCTGCAGCCGATCTGGCGGAGAAGGTTGATTTCTCCAACGTGAAGATCGAGCCGATCTTTGAAGAAATGGTAGATTTTGATACCTTTGCAAAATCAGATTTTCGTGCAGTAAAGATCCTGGCTTGTGAAGCAGTTCCGAAATCCAAGAAGCTTCTGAAGTTCACATTGGATGACGGAGAACGCAAGGATCGCGTGATCTTAAGCGGTATTCACGAGTATTACGAGCCGGAAGAGCTGGTTGGCAAGACAGCAATCGCTATCGTGAACCTGCCGCCGAGAAAGATGATGGGAATCGATTCCGAAGGTATGCTGATCTCAGCAGTACACGAGGAAGACGGTCATGAGGGACTGAACCTTCTGATGGTAAATGACAGAATCCCGGCAGGTGCAAAGCTGTACTAAGATGAGAAACAAAGCCTTGCGGCGGTGTGCGCTTGCAAGCACCGGCATAAGGCGAAAAATGAATGGAGACGGCAAAGCCGTTGGATTTTGGAGAAAAATGAGTGGGCAATTCCAATCGGAATTGCCCATTTTGTTATAAATAGTCAATCAAAAAGAGCCAGAGACAAAGAACTCTTGGTGAGCTGTTCTTCTTCCTTGTTGATGAAAGGGCAGACATTATTTTCAGCAGATCACTTGGCATTCAAAGGGCTGATCCTTTTAATATGCCGTTTTTCAGATATCTAAAAGCAAATTATTCTGTACAAAAGACGAAAATAGAGTAAAATTATTTTAAGCAGTCAAATTTCTGGTTCAGGGAGGAGGACCGGTAATCATTGAACTTTACCGGAACCTGAACAATCGTTGATATGAAAAGAAAGGGCAGAACTTTTGCAGGGTAAACTTATGAAAACACAGGCAAGGGACATGACAGAAGGCAGCATTGCCAAAAATATCATTCTGTTTTATATTCCACTGGCAATTGGCGGTCTGTTTCAGCAGCTTTACAGCTTTGTGGACAGCGTCGTTGTCGGACGGGGAATCGGAGCGCAGGCGCTGGCAGCAGTCGGCGCGACATCCATTGTAGTCTGGCTGACGCTCGGATTTGCAATGGGGTTTACAAGAGGATTTTGCATCCATATTTCACAGGCCTACGGGAAAAAGGATTATCATCTGGTAAACCGGGGATTTTTTGTCGCATCCGTTTTGTCGCTGATTGTGGGAGCGATGATCTCAATTGTCGGATCTCTGGCGATCAGAGATTTCTTGATTCTGATGCATACGCCCGGAGAAATTCTGGAGCAGTCGCTGGATTACATCAAAGTGATCCTGCTGGGGTTTGTGATTACAGTTTTGAACAACCTGTTTATGAGCGTTTTGCAGTCTCTGGGGGATTCGTCTACGCCATTTTGGGCGCTGCTCGTTTCCTCTGTGACAAATATTGGTCTGGACTGCGTATTTGTACTCACACTGAAGTGGGGCGTGCAGGGAGCGGCTGCGGCAACGGTGTTGTCTCAGGTGTTCTCCTTTGCAATCTGTGCCGCAGGTTTGAAAAGATTGAAATTTGTCAGTATTTTGGACGGCAGTAAGAGCAAAAATGCACGCCTGACAGTCAGAATGTTAAAAACCGGGCTGCCGGTCGGAATTATGAGTATGGTAACGGCAGTCGGTGGAATGATCCTGCAGTTTTTTGTAAACGATCTTGGTGCGTCTGCAGTGGCGGCTTATGCGGCGTCCACCAAAATTCGCAGTGTGATCGGAGAATTCAGCAATGCGCTGGGAATGACATTTATGACGTTTGTCGGTCAGAATTACGGCGCGCAGAAATATGACAGAATTAAAGCAGGGGTTAGGATGGGAGTGCTTCTTTCTATCCTGATTCATATTCCACTGTCCGCTGTTGAGATTTTCGGCGGGAAAAGGATCGCGTCGCTGATGGTGACAGATCCACCGGTACTTGAGCTGTGCAGACAATATCTGTTGATTGTGGGGATTTTTGTCTTTTTCCTGGGATTTCTGATGGTATTTCGAAACTGCATTCAGGGAATGGGCAATACATGGATTCCGATGCTTTCCGGTGGACTGGAAGTCTTCAGCAGACTGATTTTTGGATATTGGCTTGGCAGGCACAGCTTTATGGGGATTGCCGCTGCAGAAGCCTCTGCATGGATCAGTGTCAGCATTATGCTCGGAAGCTCATTTTTTATTTTGTTTCGGAAAGTTCTCCGGACACAAACACCGGAAAACACAACAGATACAAAGAACATAAGAACGGATTCATAAAACAGGAGGGTACAAAATGAACACATTTCATGTCAGGAAAACAGGAGATGTCATTTTGCTTCATCTGGGAAAAGGCGATGATATGCTGCAGTGCCTGAATCAGGCCATTACCGAACACAAGATCAAAAACGGAGCAGTCGTATCTATGATTGGAACGTTGGATAAGGCGCGATATCACATGATCCAGACGACCGAGGAGGATCCGACCAACGGCTTTTATACCGTGGAAGGACCGATTGAAGTGGCGGCCGGGCAGGGGCTGATTATAGACGGGGAGCCGCATATCCATATCTGCATGGCAACACCGGAGGCTTCGTATCTGGGACATCTGGAGGAAGGCTGCAGAGTGCTGTATCTTGCAGAGATCGCAATTGAAAAATACAGCGAGGAAGAATTGACGAGAAAAAAGGATAACTTTGGAATTGCAGCGCTGAGCTGGAAGGAAAGGGACAAAACTGAATAAGGAAATACCGGTACCGTTCAATTGTCAAAAGATGATTGGACGGTATTTTTGCTTGTAGCATATGAATACGATGCGATTTTACCAGTAAACCATATAGAAATAAATGATGATACAACATATTGCCAAACGTACTAAGTAGAAGTAATATATATTCACAACAAATTGCGTAAAAATTACAGCTAAAAAGGGGACGATATGAGTATAATTTTACAGGACAAGTTTTTCGGCTGTATCTGTGGCTGTCATATCGGTTCAGCGATGGGAGCTCCTGTTGAGGGAATGACTTATGAAGAAATCGACAGGAAGTACGGATATGTAGACGGGTATCTTCCGTACCAGCATTACGGAAATGGCTGGGACAGGGAACCCGGAACGACAGAGGACGGCGTGGAACGGCAGAAGCTGATGATTTCTGCGATTATGGAAAAAGAGGGAAGGGTCACAGCGGAGGATGTCAGGACTGCTTGGAATAAATATGCAAATCCGAATGCAGGAGGCTGGGTATCCGAACCGTTTGAAGGGGTTCTTCTGAAAATGGCAAAAACCGGAATACCGGCAACTGATCTTGGCAGATATTGCGATTACGCCGGACTCAACAGCTTTGCAAGGGCGTGTCATCCGATCGGACTGATCAACGCAGGCAATGTAGAAGGCGCAAAAGAGGATATCCTTCAGGTCGGACAGCTGTATCAGACAACGAACAGCCGCGGGCTGAAATGGGCATGTGTCACTGGCGTAGCAATAGCGGAGGGAACGAAGCCCGGCGCAACCGTGGATTCTGTGATCGGGGCAATTTTTGATCACTGCGATCCCGACGTCGTTGTGAAAGAGATTGACGAGCAATTGAAAAAAGCGGCAGGCTGCAGTGACATTTTTCAACTGAGACAGCATTTTGATTCCATTTATAACGGATTTGGAATGCCGTATCCGTTCAGCTATGCGAATGAAGTTGTCACAAAGGGCGTTGTTATTTTTAAGATGGTTCATGGAAATACGAAGGAAGCGATCCTTGCAGGCGTAAATATGGGACGTGATACAGACTGTGTTGCGGCAGTTGCCGGTGGAATTGCCGGAGCGCTTTCCGGAAGTGAATCAATTCCGGCAGACTGGATCAGCCAGCTGGATTACGCGACGAGCATCAATCCGCATACGAATTCCAAACGAACCCTGAAAGAAAATGCAGATGGCGTGTATCATGCCTTTAAGAAAATGCTGAAACGGCAGCAGGCTTACATTCAGCAAATGGATATCGACTGACAGGAAGGGGAAGACATCAGGGGGAAAATGAAGTGAATGATCTGCAGAAAGCAGATAGACACAAAAAAGATTCGTTTTTGTGTCGGAAATAAAAGGAGGACATGGTATGAAAAACAAAAAGGTACTGGCGATTGTGATGGCAGTCATGACTGCTGCATCCGCTCTTGTAGGCTGCGGCTCTACAGGAGCAACAGCTCCTGCGGATACCGCTGCGACGACGGAAAAAAAGGATGATGCCACAGCGGAAGCAGCTCCGACGACGGACGGTGAACCGGTGACCATCACTTTCATGCATGACTGGCCGGAGTACGAAGCGGAATTCACACAGATGATATCCGATTTCGAAGCGGCAAATCCGGATATCAAGGTTGAGACACAGGTGATCACCTGGGACGTTCTGACACAGACTCTGACAACAGCCTTCGCTGCTGGCGAAGCTCCTGATGTAGCATGCTGCTGGGCAAACCAGATGGGTTCGTTCAATTCCGTAGGCGCTACATACGATCTCACTCCTTATTTGGAAGAGAATAACAATGAATGGAAAGACTCCCTGCTGGCACCCGCTGTACAGTCCGGTACTGTTAACGATCAGGTCTTCTGTATACCGTTCAGAACAACCTGTACCGTGCTTGCATATAACAAGACGATGATGGAAGAGAACGGCTGGGAAGTTCCCACCACGTTGGAAGAGTTTGAAACATTGCTCGGCGAAGCTGCAAAGACCGGAGTAACACCTCTGTTGACGCCTGGTAATCCTCATGGCTTTCAGATTGCATCCCTGGTTGAGACTTTTGCATTGCATTACATGTACGATGCAGGATATCTTAAAAACAATGACTATTTGACAGGTCACTATACGGATGTTGCCAAAGAATATGCTGAAGCAGGAGCAAGATTAAGAGACTGGGTTGACAAAGGTTACATTGATGCGGATTCTCTTGCTATGACGAGAGAAGATGCTACCGGTCAGTTCTATTTGCAGAAAGGTCTGTTTGCATTCGTAAACAACAATGAACTGACAGATCTTGAAAAGAACTCCGCAGAAGCCGGTTTCGAAATTGGCGTTATGGCGTTCCCTGCACCCGAAGGCACGCCTACCCTGCTTCACAACTTTGGTGTTGACGGATTCATGGTTTACTCCGGTACCAAGTATCCGGAACAGTCCGCAAGATTCTTAAAATATATCACAAGCAAAGATGTACAGCAGAAATTCGATAACGAGACACTGTCTGTAATGGCAAATAAGGACTGCACCTATGACAATGCAAACCAGAGCGAATTTGCAGAAATCTTCTCCAGCGCAGAGAGCTACAGAAAAAACTATGATTACAGTGCCGGCGATATCGGATCAGATACTGGTGATCTGGAAGCAGAATTTCTCTCCGATCCTTCCGAAACTCCTGAAGAATTCGGTCAGAAGATCGAAGATGCGTACGTCAAATTACTTGAAGAAAACGGTAAGTAATAAATAGCGGCAAACTGAAATAGGGCTGGCAGAAAATGGACTGCCGGCCCTATTTGAAAGGGTGAAGATATGAAGAGCAAAATGAATTATAAAACAAGGCAAAAGCTCATGGGATATGTTTTCCTGATTCCCGGTTTTGTATTTTTGGGATGCTTTCTTGTTTTCCCGTTTTTTAAGAGCCTGGTCAGGAGCTTTACGGATTGGAATGCATTCAGTCCGGATTTTAGTTTTGTTGGACTGAAAAACTACATTGAGCTGTTTCATAATGACGAATATTGGGCGGCGATCAAGGTCAATCTGGTTTTTGCAGTGGTTTCTACACTGATTCAGACAACCCTCGGTTTTTTGCTTGCATTTGCAGTATATTATATGACTCCGAAGTGGCAGCAGTTTTATAAAGTAGCTTTATATATCCCGGTCGTCCTCCCCGCTTCTGTAGTGGCGGTTATGTGGAAGTTTATGCTGAACAAGGATATTGGTCTGGTCAATACGTTGCTGCGCCTGGTTGGTCTTGACAATCTGACACATGCGTGGATCGGGGAGAAGAGCACTGCGCTCGGCACGGTTATTGCGGTAAATACCTGGCAGTATATCGGTTTTACGATGGTTTTATTCTATATTGCGATGATGAATATTTCCAAAGATGTTCTGGAATCCGCAGCGGTTGACGGCGCGACCAAAAAAGATCTGTTCTTCAATTTTTTCCTTCCGCTTACTGCGGGAACGACGGAAACAAACGTCATCCTTTCTATTTCCGGCGGTATGAAATCCTTTGCCCTGTTCTATATGCTGACCGGCGGTGGCCCCGGCAAGGCGACGACTGTAGTTGCACAGCTGATTTATACTACGGCGTTCGTTGATTTCAAGTTTTATAGGGCACTGGCAATGTCTACTGTGCTGTTTATCATCATTCTGACACTGGTGCTGATCAGCAGATTGATTGGACGCAGGTACAATTACGAATAAGCGAAGGGGTGAAAATAATGAAAGAAAAAAAGAAACTCACAATAGGAGGGATATTCAGTCAGATCGTTCTTCTGATTCTGGCAGTGATTGTGCTGTATCCGCTGGCATTTATGTTTCTGACATCCATAAAATCCAATCTGGATGTTTTGACGAACCCTTTTGGCATTACGACCTTTAAACCGGAAAACTATGTTTCTGCATGGAAAATTGGTAAAATTGGAAGCTTTTTCATGAACAGTGTTATTATTACGATTATGACGCTGGCAGTGCAGTTGATCGTTATTATACTCGCATCCTTTGCGCTCGGGAAATTAAGACCGTGGGGCAGTGGATTCATTGAAATACTGTTTTTGTCCGGACTGTTTATCACATCTGAAATGCTCACAATCCCCAACTTTACGACGCTGAAAGCGTGGGGACTGAACGGGACGCGGCTTGCGTTGCTGCTTCCGTATGTTACGCTGGGGCTTCCGACGGCAACCTTTATTATGATTAACTATGTAAAAGGCCTGCCGAAAGAGCTGGATGAAGCAGCACTGCTGGACGGCTGTTCCCTGCTGCAGAACCTGTTTCGGATTACGCTTCCGCTGTTAAAACCGGTTATCGCTACCGTAATGATTTTTAACTTCCAAGGTACCTGGAGTGAATTCTATTGGGCACTGATTGAAATTAAAAAGGATTCCTTAAAAACGCTTCCGCTTGGTCTGATGAACTTTAATTCCATGTACAATACGGATTATGGTGTACTGTGTGCAGGTCTGTGTATCGCGACCATTCCGGTGGTTTTGTTGTATCTGAAGTGTTCCTCTTATTTTATCGGCGGTATGGTAGCCGGTGCAGTTAAGGGATAAATTTGATGGACTATAGGAATTGATACGAGGAGAAAAAAGACATGAAGGATTTTGAAAACGATTTAATTTATTATTCCAATCCGGATCCGATTGAAGAACCCAGATTTCTTTTAAATTCACTGGATGAACTGGAAAAATCAACAAAATACAGCGTTGTCTGCAATGGAACGGAGCGCGTGGTATATCATACAGACTCCTTTGATTATGTTGTTGTAGTAGATGACGAAGCCTATGATCTGGAAATTTCGATTCATACACCCTTTGAGAAGCTGGCAATTCGTCCGACCAGCTTTGGAATCGTTCCTTCGGTAACAGGGGAGACTGTTCAGATTCATCTCGACGAGCCGAAGAAATTTACGGTAGAGACAGATGGCGGACTGCATGACGCACTGTTTGTGTTCTGTTCCCGTAGAATTGAGAAACCGGAAAATACGACGATCTGTTTTGAAAAAGGAAAAGTATACAATGTTGGCGTCCTGACCTTAAAGCCGAACGACACGGTTTATATCGAAGAGGGTGCCGTGGTATCCGGTTGTATTTATGCGGATCATTGTGATAATATATCTATTGTAGGAAACGGAATCGTCAATGGAGCCTGCTGGCATCTGCCGGACAGTAATGCCCATCGGTTTTTTATCTATATCAAGTGGTGCAACAATGTCCTCTTAAAAGGCTTTACGGCAGTAGACGGACCCTCCTGGCATGTGGTTCCGGCGGCATGTGATCATGTTGTCATTGATGATATGAATATCATGTCCAGAATTGTAACAGGAGATGGTATTGATATTACGAGCAGCCAGGATGTGGAGATAAAGAATTGCTTTATCCGTTCGACGGATGACAGTATCTGTATTAAGGCACATGGATTGATTGCGGATACTTCGACTGTTCGGGATGTGACGAAAGTATATGCCCATAATAATGTGCTCTGGAATGCGGAGCCGGGCAATGCAATTGAATTAGGCTATGGGCTCCAGAGTGAAATTCACGATCTTGTATTTGAGGATTGTGATATCATTCACTGTCAGTACGAAGGAAATATGGGCGGCGCAGCGATTTCTATCCATCAGGCGGATGGCGGTCATGTGCATGACGTCCATTACAGAAATATCCGGGTAGAGCAGGCGGAACAGAAGCTGTTCGATATCAAGGTTCTGCTCTGCAAGTATACACAGCAGGTTTCCAAAGGGGAGATCAATGATATTCATTTTGACAACATTCAGGTATTAAACGGCGATATTCCGGTTTCCTTGATTCGAGGATACCAGACGCCGACGGAAGAAGTACGTGTCCATGATATTTACTTTGACAATATTACCTTTATGGGGAAAAAGTGTGAAACCTGGCAGGATCTTCGTTTGGTTACGGAGCTGGCAAACGATATTTATGTCAATGGCGTCAGAACGTGTAAACAGATGAAATTCTGAGGATGGGGAGTAGTGTGAAAAATAAGCGTGATCGCTTATTTTTCACACTGCTATTTGTGCCGCAGGCGTCACAAAGTAGCTATGATCGCAGAGCAGAACTGGAAGTTCTGCTCGCGATTCCTTCGGCGCAAAGCGCCTGCGGAATGGAGATTACTATGACGGACAGGCATCCTTATTATGAATTTGAAAAAGATACATATGAAATCGATGAATTTGACTGCTCGTCCATTTTTCTGTTTGTAGGAAAAGAGCGTGCGCTGCTCCTGGATACAGGTTGCGGAATCGGTGATCTGAAAGGCGTTATCAGAAAAATTACCGATAAACCGTACATTGTGATTGCCTCCCATGGACATATGGATCATATCGGCGGGGCAGGCGCATTTGACGAGCTGTATATCAATCCGGCGGACAATTATTTTCTGGATGTATCCTTTGAAAAAATGCTGGAAAACCGGAGAAATTATGCAGATTTTATCCGGAAGCGGGAGGATAAATATTATCCTTACAGCACAGAGAACGATATGCTTTGCTGGGAGAAAAAACCGAAGCTGCTTCCGCTATCCGACGGTCAGACATTCGATCTTGGAGGGCGTATCATTACGGCATATAGCTGTCCCGGACATACCCCCGGCGAAATGATTTTTATCGATTCGAAAACCAGGTATCTGTTCTGTGCCGATGCGTGTAACCGTAATCTTTTGCTGATGCAGTCAGGCGACCATACAGAGGGAAGATATGTCAGTGTGGAAAAAGCTGCAAAGGCGATGGAACGAATTGTGTCGATGAAAGACCAGTATGACCATGTGATCAATTCTCATCATGATTACCGGGGCTTTGGCGCACCGTTGGCGGATTATGTGGTCGATCAGGCACTGGAATGCATGAAGAAAATTGTCGATGGGACCGCAGAAATCAGGGAGATTCCAGATCCGTTGCAGCTGAATGCAACGAAAACGGTCGCTGTATACGGTGATGTTTTCATTACCTACAGCAAGGAGGGCGTTTATGAAATAAGATAGCGCACTTTTTGATTGTCATGAATAAAAAAAGTGTAAAACTTATGATCCCAGCGGCAGCCAGACAATCGTTTTGGCGTCGCTGGGGTTGTTTTGTCCGAAATGCAAGAGAGAGTATCTTGTAAATGTAAAACAATTTAAAACTCAAATTGTAAATGAGCCAGACGCTAAGACGCAGAGCTGATCCAAAAAGAAAAATGGATTGGTTCTGCGTTTTTGTTATGGCGACGAGGAAAATGCACGCATTTATGCGGTGCATTTGACGACCGCTAATCAGAGCGAGATTCGCAGAGCGCATCTCGTCTCTGCTAATTAAGTATTGGAGCAGAAAAGGTGTAATTGTAAATTTTTGCCGGGAGATTTGTATATGAAAGAAAGGATAGAAAGCAAACATAACAATACATTATGAAAAATTGCATGCTAAAAATTTTAACACATATTCACTGGATCATTTCGTGAGACATCAACGGGTAAGCGAATGTTGGTGCAACGTGGAGGGACAGTGGAAACTGATACCGATAGAATTTGAAAGAGGCAGACAGGCGGATAGCAATGGATATTGTAAATCGCTAGCCGGCATCTTCGGTTGCTATGTTCAGGCTAGTACCGAAGGAAAAACTGCATAGGTCAAAAAAATTAAAACGGTTTACTTTCTCACTTTTAAATCATATAATTAAAGCGTATAAGTAAAGTGCAGAGGTGAATAGAATGACTAAAAAGGAAAAAATTGAAAATTTTATTGAAGAATATAACGGTTATCTTATTACCTCTCTGGTATGTAGTGAAGATATTTCTAAGACCTATATTGCAAAATATATTAAGGAACATGGCATGGAGAAGGTCTCGAGAGGCGTATATATAGCGGATGATGTGTGGCCGGATGAGTTGTTCATTTTACAACAAAGAAATGGTGCGATTATTTATTCCGGAGAAACAGCACTATATTTGCACGGTTTGACGGATAGGGAGTATTCATCTGTGTGTGTTACTGTGCCACAGGGATATAATGCGAGCCATCTTAAGGATAATGATTTTAATGTTTCGGTGAAATATGCTGCACCGGATTTATACAAAATAGGAATTTGTGAGATTGCATCCAGCAGTGGAAATTTGGTTAAGGTTTATGATCAGGAGCGTTGCATTTGCGATTTGATAAGGAATCGTAATAAGTATGAAGTACAAGTATTTCAAACGGCTATCAAGGAATATATGTCATCGAAAGACAAAAAGCTATCGCAGCTGATTGTATATGCGGATATGATGGGAATTCGAGATGAAGTGATGAAGTACGTGGAGGTGTTAGTGTGATTAGTTCATCAAGACAATTAAAAGATAAGGTAAGAAATATTTCGGATGGGAACAGTAATAAAGCGACTACGCTAAATGGAAGAGTTTGATTACCCGGGCATTCGCGTAATGCTGGAAGCTACGTTGGACAAGATGCGTCAACCAATTAAAATCGATATTTCTACAGATGATGTAATTACACCAGGGGCAATAGAATACGACTATAAATTGATGTTTGAGGATAGAACGATTTCCGTTCTTACATATAACAAGGAAACATTGCTCGCTGAGAAAATGCAGACAATTATAAATAGAGGAATCGCAAATACCAGATTAAGAGATTTTTATGATGTTTACAGTATCATGAGTTTCTATGGAGAGCAGATAGAGAAGCGGATTTTATACGATGCATTTTCTGCCACCTGTGAAAAGCGGAAAACTATTTTTAGCAAGGATAATATTGAAGCTACATTACATTTGATATCTGACGATTTGCAAATGGAAGTGCTTTGGGCGCAGTTTCAGAAAAGCAATTTTTACGTAGGAGATCTAGCGTGGAAAAATGTAATTGGCTATGTAGAGAGTACGATGAAGAAGTATTTACTGTGATATGAGGCATATCGCAGACAGAGATTGGCGAAAAAGCTGATGAATCATGTGGTAAACCACTTTGAACGGTACGAGGCATACGCTTCATGATTACAGCCCGGAGATAGACAAGAATCTTATCATCCATTGCTATCAGCCTGAGCCCGGTTATTGTGCCTGTGTACTGCAGGTGGCAGATAGCTGAATTGACGGTGAGACATTTCAAGTATAAAAACAGCCATAATCCTGATATTGATCAGTGCTATGGCAGTTTTTAGAGTATGGAAATCAGGAAGGAGCGCATAGATATGAACAGTAAGTCAAATACACAAGCTATGGAAACAGAAAAAATACCCCGTCTTCTGGCACGGCTGGCCATACCGGCTGTTGTGGCACAGATTATCAACCTTTTATATAATATTGTTGACCGTATTTATATTGGACACATTCCTGGCGTTGGTGCCGCAGCATTAACGGGTGTCGGGTTGTTTACACCGATCCTGATGCTGATCAATGCCTGTGCTATGCTTGCAGGGTCCGGAGGTGCTCCGCGTGCTGCAATTTCCATGGGAAAGAAAGACAATAAGACAGCGGAAAAGATTCTTGGAAACTGTTTTGTGATTCTTCTGCTTATGGCAGTTGCTTTGACTGTGCTATTTTTTGCGTTTGCACCACAGCTGCTGACGCTGTTTGGTGCAAGTGATCAGACACTTCCTTATGGGGTGGATTATGCAAGGATTTATATTCTTGGAAGTATTTTTGTTTTGATCGTGATGGGAATGAATCCCTTTATCACGACACAGGGATTTGCGAAGATCAGCATGATGACAACTGTGATTGGTGCTGTGATCAATATTATTCTGGATCCGATCTTTATCTTTGTATTTCATCTTGGAGTAAAGGGTGCTGCGCTTGCAACTGTTTTGAGTCAGGCTGTGGGGGCAATATGGATCCTTCGTTTCCTGTCAGGAAAGAAAACAATCCTGCATCTTAGAAAAGAAAACTTTAAATTGCAAAAGGAAATTCTCTTACCATGTCTTGCCCTTGGTATCTCTACCTTTGTCATGTTGTCCACGGAAAGCGTTCTGTCTATCAGCTTTACCTCCAGCTTATCAAGATATGGCGGAGACCTTGCAGTAGGAGCGATGACAATTATTACAAGTGTCAGCCAGCTTGCAACATTACCGTTACAGGGAATTTGTCAGGGCGGACAGCCGATCATGAGTTATAACTTTGGTGCAGGAAACAGAGATCGGGTAAAAAAAGCATTTTTTACACAATTTACAGCTTGCACCGTTTTTACGGGATGTTTCTGGTTGATCATGCTTCTGTTCCCGAAGGGATTTGCAGGTATTTTTTCGAATAACACAGAATTGATCACATATACTGCATGGGCATTGAGAATTTATATGGCGGGCATATTCTCTCTTGGCTTCCAGGTTGCCTGTCAGCAGAGCTTCATGGCATTGGGACAGGCAAAGGTCAGCTTATTGCTTGCCTGCTTAAGAAAACTGATCTTGTTGATTCCGTTGATCTTTATCCTGCCGTATTTTATCCAGAATAAAGTGTTTGCTGTCTTTTTGGCTGAGCCGATCAGCGATATACTGGCGGCGGCAATAACAACCGCAACGTTCTTTCATCGGTTTCATAAAATTTTAAATAGAAAATAGTTACAGTTCGCTGGTACACGAACCAAAACTCCTTGACGAAAGCTTCCGTTTTCTGCTATATTTGGTATATAGACCAGACGAAAAAACAAAGATAGTCACATAGAATGAGGTTGGAACAAATGGCAACAAGTTTAAGCGAACCAACAAAGAAACGCATTCTGCAGGTATGCGTAAAACTTTTCCTGGAGCAGGGGTACAAAAAGACAACCATGGCGGAAATCATCGAGAAGTCCGGCGTGTCCAGCAGCAGCTTTCAGAACATTTTCCGTGCAAAGGACGGCGTATTGACAGAGCTTGTGCAGTTCATGTTTGAGAATCAGTTTTCGATGGCAAGAAGTGCAGCGAGCACAAAGCTCCCTCCGGTCTATGTTTATGCAGTGGAAACAGCGATCCAGATGACGCTTACAGAGCTGAATGAAAACCTGCGGGAAATTTATATTGAAGCCTATACCCAGAAGGAAGCCTGTGAGTATATTCAGCGCGAAACAGCCAAAGAGCTGTATCAGATTTTCGGATCCTATCAGCCGGAGTTGACAGAGCGTGACTTTTACGAGCTGGAGATCGGATCTGCAGGCATCATGCGAGGTTACATGGCGCATCCGTGTGATGCAGAGCTGACATTGGAGAAGAAGCTTCGCTTATTTTTCCTGATGAGCCTTCGGGCCTATAACGTTCCAGAGGAAGAAATCGGGCGGGTGATTCGATTCGTGGAGGGACTCGATATCCGCGCGATCTCTGAGCAGGTGATGCAGAAGCTGTTCAAAGCACTTGCCATGCACTATGAATTTTCATTGCAGGGGATAATGTAAAAATGAAAAAGGAAAAGAGGGAGGAAACCCAATGAAGAGAAAAAAGCTGACAGCAAGTATGATCGCCCTGGTCATGAGCGTAAGCCTGCCCATGACAACCTATGCCGCCAACTGGTATCTGGAGGATGGCAGCGTTACGGTAAACGCAGACAATTCCGGACAGACGGTAACGCAGGGCAGCACCTCAACACCGGATGAGGCGCCTGTGATTACACAGCGTGGTAGTTCTGCGGAGACGAGCAACACCATCACGATCAATGCGTCCGAGAATGCGACCGCAAACGTGACGATCTCCGATGTAAACATCAATACAAGCGACGCTGCTGTTTTTACAAAGGGAAAGGGCAATGTAAACATCGAGCTGGATGGTACAAATACGCTTAAGAGTAGCAATTGGCATGCTGGTCTGGAAAAGAACAATGATGGCAAGCTGACCATCACGGACAAAAATGAAAACGGCAAACTGATCGCCACCGGCAGTAGATACGGAGCAGGTATTGGCGGAGGCAACCAAAGAAATGGCAGTAACATCACCATTACCGGCGGAGAGATCACGGCTATCGGTGGCTATAATGGAGCTGGCATTGGCGGAGGCGACTTAGGTGGTGGCAGTAACATCACCATTACCGGCGGAGAGATCACAGCTATCGGTGGCTACAGTGGAGCTGGCATTGGCGGAGGCAACTATAAAGACGGCAATGATATCAACATCGCCGGCGGCAAAGTCACAGCTACCGGCGGCGATTATGGGGCAGGCATTGGCGGAGGCAACCAAGGCAATGGCAAAAACATCACCATCACCGGCGGCGAGGTCACAGCGGCCGGCGGCACCAATGGAGCAGGCATCGGCGGAGGCTTACGAAAAGAGGGAGAAAAGATCACCGTTTCAGGAGATGCAACGCTGAAGGTACAAGGTGGGTCTGGAGATGGTTGGGATGGAGCAGGCGCAGGAATCGGTAATGGCGGCAACCATAATGGAGAATTTTCCGGATCATTCATTCCTGTAAACGCTGCGGAGACAGAGCCGGATACCTCCAACCTGACGACAGGTAAAATCGAATATTACGCACCCGGTGCGGATATGACAAAGGATGAACCGACGAGCACTATATTGGGTTCCGGACAGCCGGCATCTCCCGGTGAAACCGCAGCACCTGTGGAATACAGAATGCAGACATCTGCATCAGAGCCGGTACAGGGAAATGGAAAAAGCACAGGATACAAGGCTCCCGTACAAGGACATTTTTATCAGGTAGTAGGTCAGGACGGAAAAGACATGATTTTTGCTACTGCGCAGAAGAAAGACGTGCTGGCAATTGCAACGGATTCCGATTTTGCCATGCTGACGGGAAAAATGGAAGACATCGAAGCGCTCAGAAAACAGGGCGTGAGAAGGATTATCTTCGCTACAAAGAGAGCAACCTCCACCTTCCTTCTTTCGGAGCTTCTTGAAAAGAGAGCATACGGAGAAATCTGGAGCCTCATCCACGATGGAGAGAACGTTGCGTTTACTGCAGTCGAAAAGAAGATGGATATAAGCAGCATCCTTACCCGGCTGTAAGCGAAGTTTAAAATCAATGCAACAGAACAATAGAAGGTGAAAGAGGGAGAAAACTCAATGAAGAGAAAAAAGCTGACAGCAAGTATGATCGCCCTGGTCATGAGCGTAAGCCTGCCCATGACAACCTATGCCGCCAACTGGTATCTGGAGGATGGCAGCGTTACGGTAAACGCAGACAATTCCGGACAGACGGTAACGCAGGGCGGCACATCAACGCCGGATGAGGCTCCTGTGATTACGCAGCGGGAGAGCTCTGTAGAGACAGGAAACACAATTGCGATATCCACGTCTGATAATGCAGCTGCAAATGTGACCATTAAGGATATCAATATTAAAAGCAGCAAGGATGCGATTGATGTGAAGGGAAGTTCCAGTGCCAACATTACACTGGAGGGAGACAACAAGATCTTCTCTGAAACCGGCTCTGCACTGCATGTTTCGGATGGCAATGTCACCATAAACGGAAGCGGTTCTCTGAAGGCCGAGATTCAGGATGAGCCTTTTGGCTATAACCATAATGCCAAAATCGGCAGCCATGAGAAGGAGGACATGTCCGGCAGCATCCATATTACAGGAGATGCAACCGTAAAAACAGATGACAATATAGCATCGGACTGCGGCGGAGACGGAGCAGGCATTGGCTCCGGCGAAGATGGGGAAATGTCCGGAAACATTGTCATTGACGGAAATGCGCAGGTTGAAGTATCCAGCAATGACAGGGGTGCGGGCATTGGCTCCGGCGATGATGGGAACCTAAGCGGTAACATTATGATTGGCGGGAATGCGCAGGTTTCGGCAACCGGTGCTGAAGACAGCGCGGGCATCGGCACCGGAGATGACGGCCATTTCAGAGGCAGTATCACCATTGATGGAAACGCAAAGGTTACTGCCAAAGCAGGCGGAGATCACAATGGTTCTGACGGCTCCGGTATCGGCACTGGAGATGATGGGGATTTTACCGGGACAGTTACCATAGGCGGAAATGCTGCTGTGGTTGCTGCAGGCTCGGATGAAGGCTGCGGAATTGGCTCCTCAGATTGGAAATATATGAACGGTATCATTATCATTCGAGATCATGCAAAGGTCACTGCCTACGCCGGAAATCGCGGCGCAGCCATCGGTTCAGAGGATGAATGGGATATGACAGGAAAGATTATCATTGTCGGCAACGCCATTGTGAACACCGGAATGGTAGATGATGCAGGAAATGTTCTTTCGAACCGTATCGGCTATATTGGTGACGGGCAAGACTCCAACCATGATAGCAGTAAGGGACATTATATCCTTGGATCAGACGTAACAATCAACAGCCTGAGCGGAAGTGACACAGAAGCACTGAAGCAGTACGTCAATATGCACCTGGACAGCGAAGGAAATCCGACAAACCTGACGGAGCTGGATATCAGGATGGAAAATGGAATTTTTAAGGCAGAAGCAACCGGTGCGGGCAGCGTAGAAAAGATTCTCTACAATGGCAGCGAAACTGTACCTGTTGTTCCCGGAAGCTATCCGGTAACCTGCATAATCAAGATTGACGGAAGCGAAATGGAACTTCCGATCGGAACACTGGTAATACCGGAGCCGGCATCTCCCGGTGAAACCGCAGCACCTGTGGAATACAGAATGCAGACATCTGCATCAGAGCCGGTACAGGGAAATGGAAAAAGCACAGGATACAAGGCTCCCGTACAAGGACATTTTTATCAGGTAGTAGGTCAGGACGGAAAAGACATGATTTTTGCTACTGCGCAGAAGAAAGACGTGCTGGCAATTGCAACGGATTCCGATTTTGCCATGCTGACGGGAAAAATGGAAGACATCGAAGCGCTCAGAAAACAGGGCGTGAGAAGGATTATCTTCGCTACAAAGAGAGCAACCTCCACCTTCCTTCTTTCGGAGCTTCTTGAAAAGAGAGCATACGGAGAAATCTGGAGCCTCATCCACGATGGAGAGAACGTTGCGTTTACTGCAGTCGAAAAGAAGATGGATATAAGCAGTATCCTTACCCGGTTACAAACGAAATAAAAACTGATATAATAGGTACTGGTATTTGGAAACAGACATGACAGAAACAGAAAAGAGGGAAACAAAATGGAAAACAAAATGGAAAACAAAATGGAAGAAATCAGTTCACAGCGGAAGCTGGAAGCT
>OBHX01001683.1_pt1 | contig 18432 bp, 16 predicted proteins | sample 1519331 | NCBI WGS metagenome assembly OBHX01 (sample SAMEA2602897, study PRJEB22501) | metagenome
CGGGTACAAGCATGTTCAAGAAAGTGTGGCTTAGGGGGACCCACGGGCAGTTGGCGAACTTCGGGACCGGGGGGGTTCGAATTGGGTCGCGGGCGATCCGCAGCGGGCGGCGTTGGCCGCCAACGTCGGGCAGGAAGAAGAACGTAACCACCTGACCGGCCACACTGACCAAGTACCTCGGCAGGGCCAGCCACTTCAGCGTACGCCCCTTGCAGTGTGCTGCAACCAACGCGAGCACCAGGCCCACCACGCTGAAGCCCACCTGGTTGAGGGCCTTCGCCCACGGCGAGGAACCTGCGGCAACCATGTCGACCGACGAGCTCGAGAACACCATGATGATGCCGAACACCGTGAGAATGCCCACTGCGACGATGAATCCATAGTAGCAGCCCAATGGGTTGAGCAGCACACGCCACCCTTTGTATTCGCCGGCAAAGTCAATCATGCCGAACTGTGGTGACGGACGTTTGGAGGCGATTCGTGCTGCTGTGGCAGGGTCGTCGTGGGTGACGGTCCATGGTTGGGGCGCACCGCTCCGACGGCTTCGGCGCACCAGCGGCTTCACCGAGGGAATGGCGCCGCTCGATTTGCCGTCCTGCGCCGAACGCATCGAACGAGGTTGACGTTCAGGCTTCGGCATGTCCATTCACCCACCGTTTCGCCTGGGCGGCGAACTGGTCACCGCGATCGGCATAGGATTTGAATTGATCCATCGAGGCGCAGGCCGGTGCCAGCAGCACCACATCGCCCGGCTCGGCGAAGTCCGCCGCGGCATCGATGGCACGTTCCATCACCGTGGCGTTGTCGGCTGGGTCAATCACCGTCAACGGCAGCTCCGGCGCTTTGGCTTTCAATGCCTCGAGCATCGGTTTCTGGTCGATGCCAATCACCACGACCGCCTTGAGACGATTCCGCTCCTGCTCCACCAGCTCTTCGAAGGTGGCACCTTTGGAGAGGCCGCCGGCAATCCACACCACCGAACCGGGCGCGAAGCTGTTCAGCGAGGCACGGGCCGCATGCGCATTCGTGGCCTTCGAATCGTCGACGAAGCGAATGGTCCCTTCCGGCGAAGCGAGTTCAGCCACCGTCTGAATGCGATGGCCTCCCGGTGCGAATCGCTTGAGCGCGTTGAGCGCAGTGGCGACGTCTGCGCCGAGACCCACCACCAGAATCAACGCGGTCAGGGCGTCGGCGAGCAGATGCGGGTAGATTGTACCATCGGGTTCGGCGAGATGCGTGAAGTCCGCAATCGGCGCCAGCGCATATGCCTCGCCGGTCTGGCCACCACATAGGCCGCTCATGTCGACGATCCAGCCGTCCTTGATGCCAATCTGCCCCGAAACCGGCTCCCCCAACGTGAAGCCGATGTGTTCGCAGCCCTCGGCGGTCTGCGCGGTACGTGCCAGCTCGCTCACCCGGGCATCCTGCGCGTTATAGGCGATGACCCGTTTCGCGCCATCGAACACCTTGGATTTGTCGGTGGCATAGTTCGCCATACCGCCATGCCAGTCCAAGTGGTCCGCGGCGATGTTCGTGATCGCCGCGCAATCGAGCTCTAGCGAATAGGTGAAGTGCAGCTGGAAGGAGCTCAGCTCCACACAGAGCACGTCATTGACCGGGTCGAGTGCGGCGGCGGAGAGCGCGTTGCCTATGTTACCCACGGCAGGTGCCGTATACCCGCACGCCTTGAGCATCTCCGACGTCATTTCGGTGGTCGAGGTCTTGCCGTTCGTGCCGGTGATGCCAATCCACGGAGCGGGCGAACCGGTGCGTTCGCTGGGCACTCGCATGCGCCAGGCGAGCTCCACCTCGGAGATCACCTCAATGCCGCGGCTTTGCGCCTCCACAATGAACGGCGTGCGCGGGTTGAACACCGGCGACGTACATACCAGATCGACCTCATCCCAGTCAATGTCGTCGAAGGAATGCAGGTCGGCCGCCTCCAGCTTCTCATCGACCCCGATCACCGTGGCGCCGGCATCACGCAGAATCTTCGCCATGCTGCGTCCGGAGATGCCCAGACCTGCCACCACCACGCATTTGCCCGCCGCGTTGAATTCCTGATTACTCATTTCCCACCTCGCATGTCTTGCTGGAATGCCTCATGTATGTCCCTCTACCTATACCGCCGCGGTGTTTCGGCCACATCGCCCGCTACGCCGCAAGCTTGCGATCAGTGATGCCAGAGCCCCGACAGCCCCACCCAGTTGCCGTAGAAGATGATGAGCCCGGTAATGACGAACATGAGCTCGACGATCCAGAAGCGCACGACCACCTTGCTCTCGCTCCAGCCGCACAATTCGAAATGATGGTGGATCGGCGCCATTTTGAATACTCGCTTGTGCGTCGCCTTGAAATAGCCCACCTGAATGACGTCGCTCAGAGTCTCCACCACGAACAGACCGCCGATGATCATGGCGAGGAACTCCGTGTGGGTGATGATCGAGAGTGCGGCGAACAAGCCGCCCAATGCCAGGGAGCCGGTGTCGCCCATGAAAATGGAGGCCGGATTGCAGTTGTACCACAGGAAGCCCAGGCAGGCCACGGCCGCGCAGCATGCGATGATGCCCAAGTCGAGCGGGTCGGAGACGGCATAGGTGAAGCCGGAATGGGCCTGCCCCTTGAGATGGTACATCTGCCACATGGCGATGATCGCATACCCCACGAAGGCGATCATGGAGGAACCGGCGCACAGGCCGTCGAGGCCGTCGCTGAGGTTCACCGCATTGGTCCAGGCGGCCATGAGGAAGTTCACCCAGATCACGAACAGAATGATCGCCACAATCCTACCAGCGAACTCGAAGCTCAGGAATGGCTTCTCTATGAAGCTCATGCCTGCCTGTGCCACTGGGAATCCCGACCGGGTGGGAACAATGAGCGCAAGCACCGCGAATATGGTGGCGAAGACGACCTGACCGAAGAACTTGCCTCCCACCGTCAGGCCCTCGTTTTGCTTCTTGCGTACCTTGGCGAAATCGTCGATGAAGCCGAGGACACCCATCGAAACCATGGCGAACAGTGCGAGAATGGCCGCCCAAGTGGGCCGTGCCCCCGTCGTGCAGAAACGGTACAGGGCAGAGGCACACCAGCCGAGCACCACGGCCAGCACGATGACCACGCCGCCGAGCGTTGGCGTGCCGCGTTTGACCTGATGCGACTTGGGGCCGTCCTGGCGGATGTACTGACCGTAATTGAGCTTGTGCACAATGCGGATCAGCAAAGGGGTACCGACGAGCGTGATGATCAGCGACGTCAGAATTCCTATGATGAGGGCGATCACGAGGTTACTCCATTCGTGGGTGTTGTTGCCTTGTAGTTGTTGGGTTCCGTGTTATTCGGCCTCGGCGGCCCACTGTGTCGCCAACGCGCTCAGACCTGAGGCGTGGGACCCTTTGAGCAGCACCAGCATGTCGGGGTGTTCGGCGTTGAGTGCGCGAATCAGATCATCGGCCTGCTGAGTGGTCTTCACCGCCCGAACCGGTCGCATGTCGTCTGCATCCTTCGCCTCGGTGCCGCCATCCGCAATGTCCTGCGCCAACGCGTTGAGTGAGGCGTCATCGCCGCCACCCACGCAGATCAGCGCATCCACACCGCCATCGAGCGCGTAGGCGCCAATCGTCCTGTGCAGGTTATGCTCATCGGAGCCGAGCTCAAGCATCGAGCCGAGCACGGCCACACGGTAAGGCTGCTGATCCTCCTGGCTACGCCATGCCATGAGGCCATCGATTCCCGCGCGCATGGAGTCCGGATTCGCGTTGAAGGAATCGTCGATGAGTGTGAATCGTGCACCATCCCGCTCCACCTCACTCACCGCCATGCGATGCGGGCTGATCCTGCGGGTATCCGCCAACACCTGGGCAATGCGTTCGAGCGGCATGCCCAGCAGCTTGGCCACGCTCGCCGCGGCCAACGCATTCATCACGTTGTGGCGGGGCCCCCAGCCCCGCGGCCCACACCCCCCCCCCCCCCCCCAGGGCACCAGGTCGTAAACCGGATGGCCCCCAACCTCCCAGGCAAAGTCGGCGGCAGCCCCATAACCCCCGGTATACAGTGTCCTCGCCCTGTCCGGGGCCAGCCCAAACACACCGCACCTGCGCAATCACCTCATCGCCGCCACACGCTCATCGTCTGCATTGAGCACCGTGATCGCATTCGGCGCCTCCCCACGTACGATCTCGCTCTTTGCCTGGGCGATGCGTTCCACCGAACCGAATTCACCCAAATGGGCGACGCCCACCTTGAGCACTACAGCGATGTCAGGCGGTGCGATCTTCGTGAGCCTGGCGATCTCACCGATGTGGTTGGCCCCCATCTCAGCCACCAGGTATCGCGTGCGTTCCCCCACCTTCAGTGCCGTCAAAGGCAGCCCGATCTCATTGTTGAACGATCCCTTCGGTGCCACGGTCTCGCCTTGCGTGCTCAGCAACGCATGGAGCAGGTCCTTCGTGGTAGTCTTGCCCACCGAACCGGTGATGCCGATGATCGTGAAGGGCTCATCGATGGCCTTGCGCGCCTCGAGATTGGCTTTGGCCAACGCCCCCAACGCCGCCACCGTATCGGGAACCACAATCTGCGCGATGGGAGCCGACTTGATCTCACGCTCCACCAGCGCCGCCGCGGCGCCTTGCCGTGCCGCCGCATCCACGAAATCATGGCCATCCACATGCTCGCCGGCAATCGCCACGAACAGCGCCCCGTCTACGACCTGCCGTGAATCGGTCACCACGCTCGTGGCGGTCACCGTCTCCAGGTCATCGCAGTCGCAATGCTCCGCAGAGCCATGCACGGCTTGCACCATCTGCGCCAACGTCATTCGCATCATGTCTGTTCCTCACCGTTCCTTTCGAAAAATCCTGCGCTCAGTGCAGTTCCCTCGACACCCGCAGAGCGCTGCGAATGTTCGCTTTCTTCACGCCTGCAGCCATCACCATGGCAATCGCCAGCGACAGCGACCTCACCTTGTCGAGCCCGAAATCCGCTTGCACGGCCATCTGATCGGTCTCATCGGTGCGGAAGGCGATATGCGTGCCTTCATCAATGCCGCAGCCATACCGTTCGCAGGCCTGTTCCACTAAGTCCTGCCCTGCCATGGGGTTGGCCACACCGTCATAGCCGATCACATCGGCCCCCACCGATTGCAGGGCGTCGGGCTGCAACGTGTTGTCGTCCAAGGCGAGAATCACCGCGGCGGCGCCATCCTCGGCGCATACCGAGAGCACCCGCTGCATGGAGAGAATATCCATCGGGTACCTCAAATCGAGGAATCGGTCCAACGACTGCGAGTCGCCGGCGCAGATTGTGCCCACTGGATTGCCGAGCATGTGCAGGAACTGGGAGAGCATCTCCACATTGGCATGGATCTGGTCATCGTTGATCCCGGCGATGGCGAACACCGCCAAAGTTCCCGCCGGATTCCCGGTCATATTCGATGCGATCTGGCCTATCTCGCGTGGGGTCGGGTCGGCGTACACCAAAGGGATGTCGGCTTCCAGATCGCTCGATCTCATCGACTTCGGGAGCATCACCGCATAGGCGCCTTTCCGTGAGGCGGCGGCCACCCTGGCGGCATCGATGCGTTTGCCCGGCATAAACAACGATCCGGCGGTCACCGAATCGATGTCGCTGGCCAGTGACGTGACGGTGACCGCGCGGGAGAACTTCGGCGAGAGCTCGTACCCGTACCGGTCTGCAAGCATGCCCAATGTGGTGCGGTGCGTGGCCGCTTCGCTCAGTGAACTCATATGAACTCCTTGCCTCACCATTCCACCGGGATGGCGTCCTTGCGCGGCGTGGATGCCGGCACTTCATACTTCTGCATGAGGAACTGGCCTATCTCCGCGGTGACCGGGCCGGCGGTCAGACCGCCATAGTTGCCTTCCGGGTCTCGAAGCACCACGGTGACCACATAGCGTGGGTTGTCGGCTGGGATGATGGCCGTGTAGTCGCTGATCAGCGATGACAGCTTGCCGTCATCGCCGACGATCTCGGCGGTTCCGGACTTCGAGGCGACACGGTAGCCGCTCACGCCGGCGAACTTCTGGTAGTGCTCCGCCACCGATTCCATGGCGTTGAGCAGCTCATTCGCCACGCTTTCATCGACGACGCGTTTGGATTCGCCGGGGTTGACCTTCTCCTCGCGCCCGTTGGAGGCCGTGACCGATTTGATGATGCTCTGGGGCTTCATCACGCCCTTGTTCGCCACGACGGCTATGGCGTTGGTCAGCTGCAGCGCGTTCGTGGAGTAGCCCTGACCGAACAGCACGGTATTGCGGGTACGGCCGTCCCATGCGTTCGCCGGCGTGAGCACGCCCTGCGATTCACCGGGAAGGTGCAGGGAGGAGGGTTGGCCTATGCCGAATTTCGACAGATACTCGTAGCGCTTGTCGTCGGGGAAATTGTCGGAGGCCTGGATGGTGCCCACATTCGAGGATTGCTCGAGCACACCGGCCAGCGTCCAACGCTCGGCGCCATGGTTGAACGAATCCTTGTAGGTCTGACCCTCCAGCGTGATGCTGTCAGGCACGGTGAAACGGTCACCCATATGGTGCAGCTTCTCCTGCAACAGACCGCCCATGGTGAACACCTTGCCAATGGAGCCGGGCTCGAACACCTGATTGACGCTTCGCGCCACCTGCACCTTGGCATCGCCGGATCCGGCCTCGATCTTGTCGGTGTCGGCCAGGGCAATGATCTCCCCGGTGCGAACGTCCTCCACCACGCCAATGCCCCAGCGCGCCTTGTACTTCTCCTGTGCATCGGCGAGAATCTTCTCCACACGCCATTGCACGTCACGATCGATGGTCAGCGTCACATTCGAGCCATCCACCGCCTCCTTCGAGTCGGTCATCGTGCCGGGGATCTCCTCACCGCCGTTACCTTGCTGGTACACCTGATAGCCGTCGGTGCCGGTGAGTGTCTTGTTCTGCAGCTGTTCGATGCCGGCGACCCCCTCGCCCTCGGCATTGACGCCCCCAAGCAACGCTCCCATGAGCGTGCCGTTCGAGTACAGGCGTTCATTGCTCAGCTCCGAATAGACAATGCCTCCCAAGTACAGCTGCGAAATCTTGCGTTTGACCTCGGGCGTCACGTCTTTCTTCAGTACGGCGTACTGGCCTGTGCCCGACAGCTTGCCGCCTATCTCCGAGGCGCTCATGCCAAGCAGCGGGGCGAGCAGCTGGGAGACCGCGGCCACACCTGTGGTGGTCAGCGGCTTGCCGTCGAGCTGCTGGCAATACGGCTTGGTCGCTGCCGTACATGCCGTCGGTTCGAAGGTCTGCGCCGCATCCGGATTGCCTATGATCGTGTAGCGCTCCACGCTTTGGGCCAGCACCACGCCGTTCGTGTCCATGATCTTGCCACGCTTGGCCTGCAACGTCACCTTGAGCGTACGGCTCTGCTGGGCGGCCATGGCCAATTGCGGGCCTTCGATGAGCTGAATGTACACCAGCTTGCCAAGGCAGCACACGGCCAGCACCGCCATCACCACCGTGATGACGATGGTGCGGCGCATCAACTGCGAGGCGCCATTCCATTTGGCTTTCAGGCCTTTCATTCGGTGGCACCTCCCTGACTGGTGTCATGCTGGTTTGACGTCGCCTGCTGCTCGGCTGATTCCCCTGTTGTCGCCTTCTCATCCTTTGGCGGCTGGTAGCCATTGAGATCTATCGTGAGGGATCCCGAGGCAGGCACCATATTGAGTTTCTGCGCACGATCCGGCAACGTGGCCTCCAGGTTCGAGAGCTTCGCCTGATTATCTTCCACATCCTGCCGAAGCATCGTGATGTTCTGCTCCACTTGCGACGATTCGAAGGAGTTCTCCACCATCTGGGTGCGCAGCATCAACGTGCCGATCCAGCACAGCACCAGAAACAGAATCGCAATGGTGGTGTGCAGCCATGGGCGCGGGCGGCTACGCGTCCACGCGATGACGGTGCTGGCCACATGAGCGCCATGCCCCGTCTCCTTGGCATGGTGCTCTCCGGACTCCACCACGTGCAGATGCGGGCGCTTGAGTGCCGGATCTGACTGCCTGCCCGCAGGTGACACATTCGAACGTGTCGATCGCATTGGAACCGCCATGTTATCCCCTCCTCGCCTGGGTACGGCGCCGGTGGCCATGTGCTCCGCGGACACCGTCCTCCGACCCTTGAGATTCCAGTTCGAAGGCATGGACCCAACGCTGCGGCAGCGGACGCGTAAGCTCGACCGCGCGCAATCTTACGGACGCGCTGCGCGGATTGTACGCGATCTCGCCGGCATCGGCTTTCACCGCTCCCTTGGTGAGCGCCTTGAAGAAAGGCTGCATGTCCGGCGGAATCACCGGCATATCTGCCGGGGCGTCAACCCGCAACCCCTGCGCCATGAAATTCTTCACCGTGCGATCTTCCAGCGAATGGTACGACTCCACAACCAAGCGACCGCCGACAGCAAGATGGAGCCCAATCTGAGGCAGTGTTCGCCGAAGCTTGTCGAGTTCTCCATTCACTTCGATGCGCAGTGCCTGGAACACACGTTTGGCCGGATTGCCGCTACCACGCCTGGCGGCCGGAATCACTGCATCGACCAAGGCGGTGAGCTGGCTCGAGGTCTCGAGGGGACTGCTCTGGCGCTGCTGTACGATGCGCTTGGCTATCGGCTTGCTGAAGCGCTCCTCGCCATACTCCTTGAATATATGCGCAAGCCGGTCCGCGTCGTAGGTCGCGAGAATCTCGCGGGCCGTCAACGCCTGAGAGGTGTCCATGCGCATGTCGAGCGGCGCATCATGCGCATACGAGAACCCACGTTCGCGTTCATCAATCTGCAGACTCGACAATCCCAGGTCCATGAACACGGCCTGCACCCGGCTCACCCCCTGTGCACGCAACACCTCGTCAAACTGGTCGAAAGCGGCGTGCACCGGAACGAATCGTGCGGACAACCCCTCCTGGGCAATGCGTGCGGTGGCCTTGTCCAATGCCTCCTCGTCACGGTCTATGCCGATCACCGTGGCGTTCGGGGCGGCCTTGAGGAACGCAATCGTATGCCCGGCCAGCCCGAGCGTGCAGTCCACGGCGACGGAATCCGAGGCATGCAAAGCGGGAGTGACGAGATCAACGCACTCCTGAAGAAGCACCGGCTTGTGAATCTGCGAGAAATCGGTCATCAGAACTCCAAGTCCGGCAGCACATCGTCGGCAATGTCCGAATATTCCGGCTCGTTGTCACTCAAATACTGCTCCCACGCCTTCCTGTTCCATATCTCGGCGCGCGTACCCACGCCGATCACCACAATGTCGTCACCGAGATCCGCATACTCGCGCAGCATCTGCGGCACCACCACACGCCCCTGCTTGTCGGTGTCCTGATCAACCGCGCCGCTGAGAAACACGCGCAGATACTGACGTGCCGCCTTGTTGCCCACCGAGACGCGCTGAATCTGTGCGGCGATGCGGCGGAACTCAGACTGCGGCAGCAGATATACGCAGCGTTCCTGCCCGCGCGCCATGACCATGCCCTCACCGAGCTGCGCACGCATCTTCGCCGGGATGGCCATGCGCCCTTTGGCGTCGATCTTCGGGTTGTACGTGCCGAGTAACAGCGGAGGAACCACCGGTGCGGAGGAGTCCGGCTCGACTGGTTCGTCGGTCATGGCTCCTCCTATCAACACGCATGCGAACTCTTCGTCTCTCCACTCTACCCCACCACTCACCTAAATTCCCCACCACACACCCAAAACCGACGAAACACGCGTTTCTTCACAAAAAACTCCGCTTCCGACACCACTCATGGCGCACTGACAGCGGCGTCCACCGCCTCAGGCACTCGAAAAGAACCGCATAGAATACCTGAAAATTCATTTTTTCCACTCAAATTGCAATCCGGAAAGATTGATTTCGCCCATTGCGATGCCATACGGATTGTTCTTCCGGGCATACGCCCCCACGGTAGCCGCCGATTGGTAAGATAGTGTGGCTTCAGTCAGACTAGGGAATGTACGGGAACATGTCACAGTACTCTTCGCAGATTCAGGAAGAACAACAGGTAGTGGACCGCGCCTACGGCAGGCTCGACGACCTTCGCACACAGGCGCGCGAACGCCTGAGCGACGTGCGCGCGGCCGGATCCCACGGCTCGCCCACGCAACGCACCGAACGTGACTCCTTCGCCACCATGTACGAGGATCGGCTCACCCAGCTGCGCGCCGTCGAGGACCGTCTGGTGTTCGGGCGCCTTGACGACGAGTCGGGGAACCGACGCTACATAGGTCGCATCGGCCTTTCCGACGAGAACCATGAGCCAATGCTCACGGATTGGCGCGCCGAGGCTGCACGGCCGTTCTACGAGGCGACTCCGTCGCATCATGGCGACATCGTGATGCGTCGCCATATCACGTTGCACTTCCGCGAGGTCGTGGGCATTGAAGATGAGGTGCTCGACGTGCATTCACCCCACGTCAACACCGCGTCCGAGCAGGGAACGCTCACGGGCGAGGGCGCCCTTCTGGCCTCCCTCGGGTCACGACGCACCGGCAAGATGACCGACATCGTGGCCACCATCCAAGGCGAGCAGGACCGCATCATCCGCGCGGCACTGCGCGGGGCCGTCATTGTTCAGGGAGGACCGGGCACCGGCAAGACCGCAGTGGCCCTGCATCGCGCCGCCTACCTGCTCTACACGCATCGCCGTATGCTCGACCGTTCCGGAGTGCTCGTGGTCGGCCCCAGCGAGGAGTTCCTGCACTATATCGATCAGGTGCTGCCGTCGTTGGGAGAGACGGGCGTGGTGAGCCGCACGATCGGTGAACTGATTCCGGGCATGGTGGCCGAGCGTCACGACGAACCGCATGTGGCACAGCTCAAAGGCGAACGCCGCATGGCCAATGCAATCGCCAACGCGGTGGCGGCGCGCGAACGGGTGCCGGCCAATCTGCCCACCGTGTATTTCAACGGCATTCCAGTCACCATGAGGGCAGCCGACGTCACCGAAGCCATCGCTGCGGCACGACGCACCCGTCAGCCGCACAACAAAGCGCGTGAGACCTTCGTGAACGAGATGCTCGAACGCATGCGCTCCCAGTACATCGAACAGCTCGACTACACCCCGGAGGCGGCTGAGGTCTCCGACTTCATGAGCCAGCTGCGCCTTTCCGATCCCATCCGCATCGCGCTCAACCTGGCATGGCTTCCCATGGACGCCAAATGGATGCTCGACCAGATGCTCTCGAAACCCGCGCAACTCAAGCGCTACGCCCCTTGGCTCACCGAGGCGCAGGTACGCATGCTCACGCGTGAACGCGGCGCCGCATTTACACGTTCCGACATCCCGCTGCTCGACGAGGCCATGGAACTGCTCGGCCCCGACCCTCGCGATGCTGCACGTGCCGCGGCGCGCAACGCCAAGCGGGAGGAGGAGGAACGCTTCGCCGCCGACACCTTGGCGCAGAATGGCATCGGCTCGGGCATCGTCAACTCGAAGATGCTGGTGGATCATATGAACGGCGGCGATGCCGAACTGGTGGCGCAACGTGCTGCCGCCGATCGCGAATGGACCTATGGCCACATTGTGGTGGATGAGGCGCAGGAACTCACTGCCATGGACTGGCGCATGCTCATACGCCGTTGCCCCTCACGCTCATTCACCATTGTGGGCGATGTCGCCCAGACTTCGGCCCTCGGCGGCACGCGCGACTGGAAGAAGACGATGACACCACTCTTCGGCGAGCATAACTGGAGCCTCAATGAACTGACGATCAACTACCGCAACCCGCAGGAGGTCTCAAACCTCGCCTCGTCTTTCGCCGAGCGCGAAGGACTCTATATTTCCACAGTCAAGGCGATTCGCTCGATTCCCGACTCGGTGCAGCGTCTGGTGGTGGACGACGACACGACGATGTACGACGAACTGAGCTTCCACGCGGCATCGCTCGCCAAGGAATTCATTGACAGCGACGGCAATGGCCGTGTGGCCGTCATTGTGCCCCAGGAAATCAAAGACGCCGCCCGCAGTGCCATCTCACGGAGGTTCAAGCGCATCGCCGACACCAGTCAGATGCACATCGAGGATTCCCAGTTGCTGGTCTGCGACGCCCAGTCGGTGAAAGGCCTGGAATACGATGCGGTGATTGTGGCCCAGCCGGGACTGATTGCACAGGAGGCCCCAAGTCGTCTGGCTGCGGCGGCTGATCTGTATGTGGCGTTGACACGCCCGACCCAGCGTCTGCTTATAGTACGGACAAGAGAAGATGAAAACCTACTGACCCTTTAAGGTGGGAAGCATGCCTAAAGCTCTACTGTTGGAAAACATTCATCCACTCGCCGCGGAGAGCCTTCGCGCCCACGGATTCGAAGTGGAGACCCGCAAGGGTGCGCTCTCGGAACGGGAACTCATCGACGCGCTCGAGGGTGTCGACGTGCTTGGCGTACGTTCCAAGACCACGGTGACCCGAGCGGTCATCGATGCACGCCCCACATTGACCGCCATCGGCTGCTTCTGCATCGGCACGAACCAAGTGGACCTGAACCATGCCGCCAAGAACGGCATCGCTGTATTCAATGCACCATATTCGAACACGCGTTCCGTGGTGGAACTGGTGATCTGCGACATCATATGCCTGATGCGACGCATCCCCGCCCACACACACCACATGAAGCATGGTGTATGGGACAAGTCTGCTTCCGGCTCCCATGAGGTTCGCGGCAAGACCCTCGGCATCATCGGCTACGGCAACATCGGTTCGCAGCTCTCGGTACTCGCCGAGGCGCTCGGCATGAGTGTCATCTTCTACGACCTCGAGGAGAAACTCGCGCTCGGTAATGCACGTCGATGCGAAACGCTCCACGAGCTGCTCAACGAGGCAGACGCCGTGACCATCCACGTGGACGGCCGCAAGTCGAACACCGGCTTCTTCGGCGAGAAGCAATTCTCGCAGATGAAGCAGAACGCCATCTTCATCAACGCCTCCCGAGGCTTCGTCGTCGACCTCGATGCACTGAAGGAGCACCTAGATTCAGGGCATCTTTCAGGGGCCGCCATTGACGTGTTCCAGAACGAACCGAAGAAGACCGGCGACCCGTTCTCCACACCGCTGGCCGATGAGGACAACATGATCCTCACCCCGCACATCGGCGGTTCGACGCTGGAGGCGCAGGAGAACATCGGACCGTTCGTCTCCCCGCGGCTTGAGGGTTATTGGTTCAAGGGGTCCACCCTCTTGTCGGTGGAACTGCCGCCGATCACCCTGTCCCACCTCAAGTCGCATTTCCGCATCGCCCACCCTCATGCGAATCTTCCCGAGGTGCTGGGACGCGTCGACCGGGTGCTTGGCCAGGAAGGCATCAACATCAGCGCACAAGCGCTCGGAACCGAAGGCGAGATCGGCTATGTGGTGACCGATGTGACCAAGTGTCCCGACGAGGTCACCATCGACGCGCTGGACGCCATCACCGGCACGATCCGCACCCGGGTCATCGAAAGCTGATACCCACAGCTGATGCTGGTTTCCGCTTGCCCGGCTGGACAAGCGGAAACCAGCATTTATTCCGAATCCCTCAGTGCATCGATGGCGTGCTGGAAATCCTCGAGATCTTCGAAGTTCTGGTACACACTGGCAAACCGCAAGTAGGCGACCTCGTCGAGATCTTTCAGCGGTCTCAGAATCGCCTTGCCCACCTCGTCGGACGGAACCTGCGCCACGCCACGGGCACGGAGATCCTCCTCCACCTGCTGACCGAGTCGTTTCAGATCATCCTCGTGAATGGGCCTGCCCTGACATGCTTTGCGAACACCGGCAATGACCTTGTTCCTGTCGAACTGTTCGACGTTGCCGGACCGTTTCTTCACCAACAGCATCGTGGTTTCAAGCGTACTGAAGCGCGCACCGCAATTGGGGCATTCACGACGCCGGCGAATCGAGTGGCCGTCGTCGCTGATTCGGGTATCGATCACCTTGGTATCGGGATTCTGGCAGAAAGGACAATGCATACTCCAAGAATACCGCGCCCACGGCCCATGTTCGCATTGCCCCGAATATATTAGCGCATGACGTGTCATGATATGACACCTGATGACATAGCACTCACAACGGAATCACCAGGTGCTGACCCGCCCGAAGGCTGCCCCCACGCAGATTGTTCACCTGTTTGAGCCGTTCCACCCGCTGGTAGGCACTGGACGAATCACCGGGGAATCTCGAAGCGATGCTCCACAACGAATCTCCAGGTTGCACCGTATAGTGCACGACTTCCGAGGAAGCCGCCTCCACAACAGCATCGCTTTCACGCGCGCCAGCAGTCACACAACACAGCGCGAAACAGGCCGATATAGTCACCACCACGGCAAGAACACGGTGATGTGCGCGAAGGAAGGAATTCCGATATCGCTCGCTCACCGTCTTCGCCTGCACCTGCACAATCGACTTCGAACGCATGACCACTCCTTCGAACAAATGTTCTAACAGCTGCAGTCCATATTCGCACATCTGTTCGACGATGTCAATCCGTTCGAACATCTGTTTGATTTTTCAGGCGTTTCGCGGTAGGGTATGCACATAGGAAAGGACACGACATGAGCAACCTCGACGCACCCACGCCGGCCGGAAGCCGACCGAGCCTGGAATCACTCACGAAACGGCAGCTACAGGTACTCGATGCCATCCGCAAGCTCTTGGAGGAACAGGGGTTCGCGCCGTCGTTGCGGGAAATCGGCAAAGCCGCCAACCTCAAGAGCACATCATCGGTGCAGCATCAGCTCCATGCATTGGAAAGCAAAGGATTCATCCGCCGCGACCCCAATAAAGGCCGGGCCATCGAGCTTGTTGAGACACAGGACGGCACATCCGGCGGCAATCCCATCGTTCCCTTCGACGGCATGGATTTGGAACCATCCGACTTCCTCGACGTCCCCCTGGTCGGCGCCATCGCCGCGGGGCAGCCGATCACCGCCGAGCAGCATGTGGAGGATGTCATGCGTCTGCCAGTGCGTCTCACCGGAACCGGCAATCTGTTCATGCTCGAGGTCAAAGGCGACTCGATGATCGACGCGGCCATATGCGACGGGGACTTCGTGGTCGTGCGCGAACAGCACAATGCAGAGAACGGCGACATTGTGGCCGCGCTGCTTGACGACGAGGCCACCGTGAAAACATTCCGGCAGGAGCACGGTCATACTTGGCTCATCCCCCACAATCCGAACTACGCACCCATCGACGGCACCCATGCACAGATCATGGGCAAGGTCGTCACCGTACTACGCAAAATCTGACGGATCAACATTGTCGGAAGGAACCGGCGACTACAGACTTACCCCTGTGTTGACCTAAATGGGACCCCAAAGCATTTTGCCGTAGGGTCCCATTCATATCTCTTACCCTCTTACCCTCTTCCCCATCCTCGCATCGCCATCCATCCCACATCTGGGAGCACTCCATCCCCGGCTGCCCCGATAGGGTCACAGCATCTCGTGGAATATGGTCCGTAGGCAAACGCGACCAATACAAAACGACCATAGTCGGGCCAACTATGGTCGTTCAGCGAACGCATCCATCACTCAACGACCATAATTCATCAAAGTATGGTCGTTTATGCAACAAGTCCGTCACGAAACGCCCATGGCAACCGCTCCGCCAATCTGCATACGGCGGCGATCATTCATGGATCTGCCCCACGTCGACGTTCGAATACCCCTCCGGCTCCAGCTGGAATGTGGTATGCGCGATCGACACCGGGAAATGCTGTCGCGTGCAATCCTGCAGCTGTCTGAGCACCTCGCCTGCCTGGGCCACGGTCAGATCCGGCTCAACAATGACGTGCGCGGTGAGAATGGGCATGCCGGTGGAGACGACGCTCGCATGCAGATCATGCACGGCCAGAACGTGCGGCACGCCCAGCAAGTGCTCGCGCACCGTGTCGAGATCGAGACCATCCGGCGTCTCCTCGAGCAACACACGCATCGCATGGTGGAGCAGCCCGTAGGCCCGCGGGATCATCAGCAATGCAATCAGCGCGCCGGCGATGGCGTCGAATCCGCTCCAACCCGTGCACATGAGCACAATGCTCGAGATGATCACCGCAACCGAGCCGAGCGCATCATTGCACACCTCGAGGAACGCGGCGCGCATGTTCATGTTGTCATTCGACTGTGCTCGCAGCACGAACATGGATCCGATATTCGAAGCCAAGCCGAGAATGCCGAAGAACAACAGCAGCCGAACATCGTGCACGGACTCGGATTCCACACCGGTGAGCCTGAGCACCGCCTCGATGAGCGCATACAGGCCCACGAACATGAGCACCAGTCCTCCACCGGCGGCGGTGATGATCTCCAGACGGGCCCAGCCCCACGTCTTCGACTTGTCGGGCTTGCGACGCATGAGCGCGGCCGTGACGGTCGATGCGGTGAGCACGGCGACATCGGTGGTCATATGCCCCGCATCAACCAACAACGCCAAGGAACCGGTGAGCGCAGCACCCACGACCTCGGCCACCAGGATCGTGGCCGTCAGCGCCAAGGTGACGATGAGTCGTTTGAAGTGCCCTTCGGTGCCGTTCACCGGTGCGTGGGAATGCTCGTGCGCCATCTCTCCCCCCATATTCTCGTGTCAAGTGGTGTATCCAGTATGCGCCGGGCATCCGTGACACGCCAGAAAAAGAAATGCCGCCGAATAATCGGCGGCACTCATATCATCGCGAATCAGAAGCCGAACTGGGCGGCCGTCTCACGCAGCGTCTCGGCGGAGCGCTTGAGGGCTGCAAGCTCGCGGTCGGAAACCGGCGTATTGATGCGGGAGTTTACGCCGTTGCGGTTGAGCAACGTAGGAACCGACATGCACACGTCGGAAATGCCATGGAAGTCGCTCAGCAGCGACGAAACCGGCAGAATGCGGTTGGAGTCCTTGAGAATGGCCTCGATGATGTCGACGCCGGACATGGCGATGGCGTAGTTCGTCGCGCCCTTGCCGTTGATGATCTTGTAGGCCGCGTTCTTCACTTCCTGGTGGATGCGCTCGCGAGCCTCAGCATCGAGCGGCTCATGGCCCGGCAGTGCCTGCCAATCGCACATCGGAACGCCGCCGATGGTGGCGGAGGCCCACAGCGGGACCTCGGAATCGCCGTGCTCACCGGCGATGTATGCGTGCACGTTCTTGACGTTCACACCGGTCTGCTGGGCGATGAGGAAGCGCAGACGAGCAGAGTCGAGGTTGGTGCCGGAGCCGAACATACGTGATGCCGGCAGACCGGAGAGCTTCATGGCGACATGGGTGACGATGTCCACCGGGTTGGTGATGAGCATGTAGATCGCGTTCGGGGCGACCTTGAGCATGTTCGGGATGATCGACTTCATGATGTTGATCGTGGCACCGGCCAGATCGAGGCGGGACTGACCCGGCTTCTGGCGTGCGCCGGCGGTGATGACGACCATGTCGGCGTCACGGCAGACCTCAGGGTCGTCGGAGCCCTCGATGGAAACGGTCGGGAAGAAGCTGGAGCCGTGCTGCATGTCGAGCACCTCTGCCTCGACACGCTCCTTGGCGATGTCCTGCAATGCGATCTCACGGGCGATGCCACGCTCCGCAGCCGCGAACGCAAGAGTGGAACCGACTGCACCGGCTCCGACGATGGCAAGCTTGGTTGGCTTAATTGGCGAATTCACCATACTGACGACCTCTCATACTACCCGCTTATGGCGGGATTCACATATCTTTCACCTGTACTTTAGCAGAATCGCGCCACAGCGGTGCCTCTCGCGATTCTTTTTATAGTTCAATGCGAACACAATACGAGCATGTTTCAACGAGCCGTATACACCACAGCATCGGTGTGATCTGCATCACTCCCCGCCCTCCCCGTGTTCCGGGGCATCCGTCTCGTGCAGGGCCACGTCCATGATTCGCGCCGCCAGTCTTTCGTCCACAAAAGCCTGCAGCATAATGCCGTCATCGCGGTATTCCAGCGACTCCAGGCGCCCATACTCGCGGACCTTCGCCAGCAACGATCCCTCGGTGTATGGCAGCAACGCCTCGACATGCACATCCGGATCGACGAGCATCGACTCGACGTCGGCCCGCAATGCGTCCACGCCCTCGCCGGTGGCAGACGAAACGATATGCGCATCGGGTGCGAGCGCATGCAGACGCTCGCGTTTGGCATCGTCAATGAGGTCGGCCTTGTTGAACACGGTGATCACCGGCAGTCGCTCCACACCGTCTATGGTCTGCAGCACCTCGTTCACCGCGTCGATCTGAGAGAACGGATCGGGGTGCGAGGCATCGACCACGTGCACGATGAGGTCGGCGTCTGCAATCTCCTCAAGCGTCGATTTGAACGCCTCCACCAAATTAGTGGGCAGCCGGCGTACGAAACCGACGGTGTCCACATAGGCATAGAGTCGGCCGTCGCGCGTCTGCGTGCGGCGCACCGCCGTGTCGAGGGTGGCGAACAGCGCGTTCTCCACCAGTTCG
>OBHX01001692.1_pt1 | contig 18363 bp, 20 predicted proteins | sample 1519331 | NCBI WGS metagenome assembly OBHX01 (sample SAMEA2602897, study PRJEB22501) | metagenome
GCAGAAGGTTACAAAGATTTCTTTTGAGGATTTACAGGTCAATGATAAGGTTATTGTGTGTATCAGAAGCTCGGAAATGGAGAGCTTCCGAAGCGGCGGCAACGAGGAGAATACGCTCAAGGTCGAACAACTGCAGTTATATACGCAAAGAGCTGCCGCAACACTTTCCTGAACTTCTTAGCCGCTTTTAGCGGTTTCCTCTTGATTTTAATCCCTTCCTAACACTTTGTGTTCCACATCTACCTATGGCATTTTATGTGGTCAAAAGCAAAGCCTCGCCGGAGCAATTCCGGCGGGGCTTTGCAGTTTTCTCGGCGTCCCGCTTTTTCCTCTCGATGAGCAACACGAAAACCGCGCCAAAGCCACCTCACGCCGTGGGATGCCACAATCAAAGAACAGAAGCTATACAGGGACTATGTTGACATTTCAACGTCTCTGTGTTAAAGTTCTTTTGTTGAGACTTCAACATTTATGGAAGTGGAGGACAGTCATGCAGGAGAGATTTGAAACCTTTACAGTTTTGATCAACAGGATCAGCCGCGACATACGGAAAATCAAAAATCAGGAGATGGCCGACTATCACCTCAGAAGCGCCCATGTGTCCTGTCTGTACTACGTTTATTCGCTGGGAAGCGTGACCTCAGCGGAGCTGTGCGAGCATTGTGAAGAGGACAAGGCGACCATTTCCCGTGCGGTGGACTATCTGGAGACCAACGGCTTTCTTCTGCGTGACACCGGCGCCAAACGGTACAAAAGCCCCTTGCTTCTGACGGATAAGGGGCGGGATGCCGGCAAAAGAATTGCAGAGAAGATCGGCGGCATTCTTGAAACGATCAGCCATGCTCTCACGGAGAATGAAAGGATTGAATTCTACCGTTGTCTATCCACCATCAGCAGAAGCCTTGAGGCTATCGTCCAAAACAGTGAAGAAAAGGAGCTGTGATGCAATTGAAAACAAGGATCATTGTTGATTCCACCGCGGACCTGGGCCCCGAGATCAAAGAGCGGGTCTATACGGTTCCCCTCACCGTTCACTTCGGTCAGGAGGAATATATCGACGGCGTGACCATCGACCACAAGACCTTCTATGAAAAGCTGGTCGAGAGCGATGTACTGCCCACCACCAGTCAGGCAACCCCGAACGACTTCATCGGCGCGTTTGAAACGGCAAGGCAGGCGGGAGAAGCCGCCGTTGTCATCACCCTTGCGTCCAAGTTCTCCGGCACGTATCAAGGCGCCGTAATTGCGGCGGCGGAATATGAAAACATCTATGTTGTGGACGGCGCAAGCGCGGCAATGGGGACCGGCATCCTTGTAGAGCTTGCGTTCCGGCTTTTGGACGCGGGGTCCTCCGCAGAGGAAATTGCGAAGGCTTTGGAGGAAGAGAAGAAAAATATTGTCATTGTTGCCTTGGTGGATACCCTCGAATACCTCAAACGGGGCGGTCGCATTTCAAAGACAGCCGCATTTGCCGGCGGGATACTGAACATCAAGCCCGTGATCTCCGTCACCGACGGTGAAATACATCTGCTTGGAAAAGCGCGCGGCTCTAAGATGGGAAACAATCTGCTCGTTCAGGAGATCAATGAGGCGGGCGGCATTGATTTCAGCAAGCCGGTGCTGCTTGGCTACAGCGGACTTTCCGATGCGCTTTTATTGAAGTACATAGAGGACAGCCGCCACATTTGGGAGGGGCATTTGCGGGAGGTTCGCTACACAACGGTGGGCAGCGTGATCGGAACACACCTCGGTCCCGGCGCCGTTGTGGTGGCATTTTTCAAGAATAGATAAAAGGCAGAACGGAACAATAGCGATTGAAGAAGCTGCAATAAAGGTATGGCCCTTCCGCACCATCGTCAAATAAAACGGTGGTGCAGAAGGGCGTTTGCGCGATGCTGCGGGAGGAAAACCCCAAAGAGCAGCCTACGCACAGGCAGGACCTCGACCGCTGAAAAAGCAGAGCGGCGCGACGGTAAAGCCCGTCCCGCCGTTCGTGTTTCGAGGGTTTGATTGATAAGGTGGAAGTTGTATTATTCACCACGATTATCGGTTACGTAAACAATGCAGGCAATTCCGGAAAGCATCGAAAAAATAATTGTTCTAATACCGCCCTCTCGGCTTGCCATGCTTCTACTGTTAGTGCAATCTCAAACACGCTTTTGGGACACATTAGCATAAAGCATTTGAGAAAAAACCTGCCGCTGTGCACCATTACCGCAGTTAGGCGGGGCTCCTGGCAAAGACGATAAAAACCCTCAGTCCAAAATCTGCCGGATGCTTCCGTTGTGCTTTTACACGGCGGCGTTCATTGAAAGCGTTTAATTTGCGAATAAATCGCATATTGACTTTTCTGCTTTCCTTGTGTATACTAATTTGCAAATGAATTGCAAATTGGAGGCGTGGTGACTTGTCCAGTTACAGCACGCAGCAGAGGAAGGCTCTGCTTGCCTATTTGAGCCGGCACTCGGATGAGCTGCTGTCCGCACGGCAAATTGCGGACGCACTGGCGGATGAAAAAATCAGCCTCAGCGCCGTATATCGGAACCTTGCACAGTTAGAGACGGAAGAAAAAGTGCGGCGCAGCAGCAAGAGCGGCACGCGGGAGGTCTACTTTCAGTACCTTGACGCCGAAAGCTGCAAGGGTGCGCTGCACATGAGCTGTGTAAAATGCGGCAGAACCTTTCACATGGCAAGCGGCAACGCCGCCCTGTTTGCAAAGCACCTGGCGCAGAGTGAGCAATTCACGCTGGACGCCGCCGACACGGTTCTCTATGGCACCTGCGCGGATTGCCGGGAAGAATAATATTTGGAAGGAGGACAGACCATGACAAAGAAATCTCGTTTGATCACAGGCTTGCTGGCAGCCGTGCTGGCGGCTGTCATGCTGTCCTCCGCTGTCTATATTGCGGTCGAAGCCAACCATAACTGCTCCGGCGAGGACTGCGCCATCTGCCACCAGCTGCAGGTCTGCGAAAATCTGCTCAAGAGCATTGGGCTTGCCGGTGCTGCCGCGGTTTTCGCCGCGGCGGTCAGGTATGCCCCGTGCAGGGTCATTCCCTCCTGCGCGGAGCTTGTCCGCACGTTTACTCTGGTTTCACTCAAGGTCAAGCTTTCAGATTAAATAAGAACTATTTACAAGGGTGTAGTCTATCCGTTTTCGGATAGGCTTTCGCGGTGTTGCCGTCACCCTTGTATTTTTGCGCCCAATTTTACGTTCTTATCATAATTTGGAGGTACATATAGTCTATGAAAAAGATAACTGCGCTGCTGCTTGCGCTTATGATGCTGGCCGGCGTCCTTGCCGGCTGCGGAAAGCCGCAGGATGCCGGAAAAGCCGGCAAATTGAAGGTCGTCACGACCATCTTCCCCGCATACGATTGGGTCAGGGCGATCCTGGGTGACAAGGCGGAGAACGCCGAGATCACCATGCTGCTGGATAACGGCGTTGACCTGCACAGCTATCAGCCCACCGCCGATGATATTGTCAAAATCTCCGATTGCGACCTCTTCGTCTATGTGGGCGGCGAGTCCGACGGCTGGGTGGAAAACGCTCTGAAAAACGCCGCCAACAGGAATATGAAGGTCATCAACCTGCTGGAGGTGCTGGGCGACTCCGTAAAAACGGAGGAGACCGTTGAGGGCATGCAGGAGGACGACCACGGTCACAGCCACGATAAACAGCTCACGGAGGATAACATCAGGGATCGCACCCTCTCGGATTTCGCCGGTGCGTGGAAGTCCCTGCACCCCTATCTGCTGAACGGCGACCTGGACAAATTCTGCCAACACAGGGCGGAGGAGGACGAGGACAGCTCGACCACAAAGGACACCTATTTGGAGAAGTTTAAGGCTTCGTGGCAATGCGACGCCGAAAAGATTTCGATTGAAGGAAACAACATCACCTTCACTTATGCAGACGGAAAAACCGTTTCCGCTGAATACACCTATGCCGGCTATCAGCCGAAGCGGAATGACGAGGGCAAGATCCGTAGCGTCCGCTATCAGTTCGAAACCACCAGTGCCGATGCGCCCAAATATGTGCAGTTCAACGACCACGGCCACGAGCCGGGCGAGGCGGAGCATTTCCATATCTACTTCGGCAACGACGGCTTCGATGCGCTGATGAGCGCCAAGACCAATCCGTTTTTTGTGAAGGACGCGCTTTCCGCAGAGGACATCCTTGATGAGCTGATGGGGCACGACCATGGGGAGGAAAAGGACGAGCATGTCTGGCTGTCCCTGAAGAATGCCCAAGCACTCTGCGTGACGCTTGCGGACGCGCTGTGTGCCATCGACCCGGACAACAAGAACACCTATATCGCCAACGCCGCGGCGTATAGGGACAAGCTGGCCGCCCTTGACGCAGACTATAAGGCGGCTGTGGACGGTGCGGCCCATAAGACCGTTTTGTTCGGCGACCGTTTCCCGTTCCGCTATCTGGTGGATGATTACGGCCTGCGCTACTATGCCGCCTTTGCGGGCTGCTCTGCCGAAACCGAGGCCAGCTTTGAAACCGTTTCGTTCCTTGCCAAGAAGGTGAACGAGCTGGGACTTCCCTGCGTGCTGACCATCGAGGGCGCACAGCACAGGATCGCGGAAACCATCGTCCAGAACACCGCCGGGAAGAATCAGAAGGTGCTGACCATGGATTCCATGCAGTCCACCACCTCCAAGGACGTGGCAAACGGCGCCACCTACCTTTCCGTTATGGAGAAAAATCTCTCCGTGCTGAAGGAAGCGTTGGGGTAAGGAGGTAGGTCTATGGCTCAGCTCACTTGTCAAAATCTCTGTGCCGGCTACGATGGACGACCCGTTCTCCAAGACCTCACCTTTGAGCTCTTGGCAGGCGACTATCTCTGCATCGTAGGGGAAAACGGCTCCGGCAAGAGTACCCTTATGAAAACGATCCTCGGCTTGCAGGCCCCCATCAGCGGCAGAATTTTGACGGGCGATGGGCTGAGGAAAAACGAGATCGGCTATCTGCCGCAGCAGACAGTGGTACAAAAGGACTTCCCGGCAGCCGTGAGAGAGATCGTTCTCTCCGGATGCCAGGGACGCTGCGGCAGCCGTCCTTTTTATAATAAAGAAGAAAAGAAACTTGCGGTGGACGCCATGGAGAAAATGCAGATCACCCGGCTCGCAAGGCGGTGCTATCGGGAGCTGTCCGGCGGACAGCAGCAGCGGGTGCTGCTTGCCCGCGCACTGTGCGCCACGCAAAAAATGCTGCTCCTGGATGAGCCTGTTTCGGGACTTGACCCCAAGGTGACGGCGGAAATGTATACGCTCATCGAAAAGCTCAACCGTGAGGACGGCATCACCGTGATCATGATCTCGCACGATGTGGCTGCCGCCGTCCGATACGCCAGCCATATTCTGCATATTGGCGACACCGTTTTCTTTGGGACAAGGGCGGACTATCTCCAAAGCCCGCAAGGACGGCTGTTTGACGTGAAGAAGGGCGGTGACAGCCAATGACTGCTATCTTGGAAAAGCTGTCTCTCTATTGGGCATATCCCTTTGTCCGCTATGCGCTCATTGTCGGTGTGCTGATCGCGCTTTGCTCCTCCCTGCTGGGCGTGACGCTGGTGCTGAAGCGGTTTTCCTTCATTGGTGACGGTCTGTCCCACGTGGCGTTCGGCGCGATGGCGATTGCCGCTGTGCTGCAGATCACCAACAAAATGCCCCTTGTAATGGTCGTTACCATCCTCAGCGCCGTGCTGCTCCTGCGCACCGGGCAGAATACGAAAATCAAGGGCGACGCCGCTATCGCCATGATCTCGGTGGGGGCACTGGCCATCGGCTATCTTCTGATGAACATTTTCTCCACCTCGTCCAATCTTTCGGGCGATGTGTGCAGCACGCTGTTCGGCTCCACCTCCATTCTGACGCTGTCCCCCGTAGAGGTATGGCTGTGCGTGGGAATGTCGGTGCTGGTCGTGGCGGTGTTCATCCTGTTCTACAATAAGATCTTCGCCGTGACCTTTGACGAGAGCTTCGCAAGGGCGACCGGCACGAGGGCGGGGCTTTACAACCTGCTGATCGCCGTCGTCGTTGCGGTCATCATCGTGCTGGCGATGAACCTTGTGGGTTCCCTGCTGATCTCCGCCCTGGTGATCTTCCCGGCACTGTCCGCCATGCGGATGTTCAAGAGCTTTCGCAGCGTGACCATCTGCGCGGCAGTCCTTTCGGTTTTCTGTGCGCTGCTCGGTATTCTGGCGTCCATTCTCGCCGGTACGCCGGTAGGCTCCACCATCGTCGCCGTTCAGATCGGCGCTTTCGGTCTGTCGTGGCTGGCAGGCACGGTGTTGGGAGGTGTTCGCAGATGAAAAAACTATTGTGTGTTTTGCTGATGGATCTTGCAGACCATCTCACAACCGATCATGTCAACTGGTCAGATGACTGGAGCCCCACCGACGCCGAAGAACGCAGTGACTACGACGGCATGGTCTTTGAGGAGCCTGACTTTGACTGATTACCCGATTTCAAAAGGAAAGGAGAATCGATCTTGATATGTCAATTCAAAAGGCTGATCTATCCGAAAGCCGTTACGGCCGGTGATGCCAGCTACATGATCGCCCTGTACCGACCTTGTGAGAAGGTCATGGACGCGGCGGGGAATGTGGTTTCTGAGATCAAGGCGGTGGGTTATTGCCTGCCGACGGCAGATAATCTGCGCTATGATATGCGCGGACATTGGAGCCGGAGCGCCAAGCATGGCATCCAATTTGAAGTCGAGGGCTTCGATGAAGTGATTGTGCCCAGCAAGGAAGGCGTCATCGCTTACCTGTGCTCCGGGCAGATCAAGGGGATCGGCCCTAAAACCGCGGAAAAGATTTATGCCATGTTTGGGCAGAACACGCTGACCGTGCTGGATCATGAGCCGGAACAACTGCTTGCCGTGTCAGGCATCAGCAAAACAAAGCTCAAAAAGATTTGCGACTCCTACCTTGCCTCCCGCGGCGCACGCGATGTGGTTGCCTTTCTGGCGCCACATGGTGTAACGCCTAACAGGGCGGTCAAGCTGTACAAGCAGTACGGAGAGCATACCATGGACATCGTCCGAAATCACCCTTACCGTCTGTGTGAGATGGTGGGCATCGGCTTTAAGACGGCTGACCGTATTGCTGTCAGCATGGGCTTTGACCCTCTTTCGCCGGAACGTGTGGATGAGGGGCTGATATTCACGCTGACCGATGCAGAGCTGAAAGGACATCTGTGTATGGAAAAGCACAGCTTTCTCAAGCAATGTCTGAAGCTGCTGGATACCGAAGGGCTGACGGAAGAGATGCTGGCGGTACGGGCTTCAAGAATGCTTGAGTCCGGCCGCTTGGCCTCCTACGACAGGCAGGTATACCGCGCAGTCACAGCGCGAACGGAACAGAGCCTTGCATGGGCCGTTTACAGAATGCTTACTTATGAGAAAGCGGGGTCTCACGTCAACATTGATACGGAGATCTCCGCAGAAGAAAAAAAGCAGGGTATACAGTTGGCTTCCGAACAGCGGCACGCAGTTACGACAGCCCTGACATCACAGCTCAGTGTGATTACCGGCGGACCCGGTACCGGCAAGACGCTGATCCAGCGATTCCTGCTGGATATCTATCGCAGGAAAAACCGCGGAGCAAAAATTATCTGCTGTGCGCCTACAGGACGCGCAGCCCGCAGGATGGAGCAATCGACCGGGTTCCCGGCCACTACCATCCACAAAGCGCTTGGGCTTCTGGCCGGTGAGGACGGCGACTACTGTGAACCGGAGATGCTGGATGCGGATCTGATTGTAGTGGATGAGGTGTCCATGATGGATATCTATCTTGCCAACCATCTGTTCCGCTCCGTACCGCACGGCAGTCAGCTTGTGCTGATTGGCGATGCGGATCAGCTTCCCTCTGTCGGGCCCGGCGCCGTGCTGAGCGAGATCATCGCCTGCGGCGCTGTACCGGTAGTGCGGCTGGATCGCATATTCCGGCAGAGCTATGGTAGCCGTATCGCCGCTAATGCAAAGCTCATCCGACACGGAAATCTTAGCTTGGAATACGGCGAGGATTTCCAGTTCTATGACTCCTGTGACATGAGTGCTTCCGCACAGCAGATCGAGACACTGTACCTACAGGAAACCGCCAGATACGGTGTTGACAATGTGGCACTTCTGACCCCATACCGCCAAAAGACGGAGACGGGCGTGAATGCGCTGAACGAACGGCTTCGGGAAAAGCTCAATCCGCAGGACGGGAAAAAGCCGGAGGTTGCATACAGAAAGCGGATATATCGTTTGGGAGACAAGGTCATGCAGATAAAAAACTGCGAGGACATCAGCAATGGTGATATCGGTTATATCACATCCGTCACCCGCGATGACACCGACAGCGTGCTGACCGTTGACTTCGGCGATGGCCGAATTGCCGAGTATGACGGAAGCGACCTTGAAATGCTGGATCTGGCCTACGCCTCCACCATCCACAAGTCCCAGGGCAGCGAATATAAGTCTGTCATCATCAACCTGCAGTGCGCCCATGCGGTCATGCTGGTGCGTCCGCTTGTTTATACGGCAATTACACGCGCAAAGGAGCGCGTGCTGATCGTAGGAGAGCGGAGAGCGTTATGCATTGCCATCAAGCGTACAGATACGGAACAGCGCGGGACGATGCTCTCGGCGCGAATCAAAGAGCTAATCTCAAATGTGAAAGGAGATCATTACAATGGCAACTTGGCTCAGTGAGTACAAGAACTTGAAAAACGAGATGGAAAAGCAAATCGGTGCAGGACATGCCTCCTTGGAGCAGCTGATGCTGTATCAGGAGCTGCTGTATCGTATTGAGGTGCTTTATGCAAGTCAGGCATTCTGCCAGACGGCACCGGTCACGACGGATGTAGCCGTTCTGTCCGGCCATTACCAGCTGGTAGACGCCTATATCCAGTGCCTGACCAAGGAACGGCGGCTGGGACAGCCTGCAGATCAGAATCTGAAGGCCAAGCGCCAGACGGCGTCCGAGACCCTTGAGAAGGTCGTCCTGGATTGCCGGAAGCGGTTTTCCAGCTTCACCCCAACAGATCAGAACCAGTATCGCAAGGGAGTAAGCAGCCTGATCAACACCGTTTTACCGGTTTGGCTGAAGCTGCGCAACACCTATATCAACATCAGTAAATAAGAGGAGGGCTTTATCATGAGTCAGAACAACTCGAATGCCAAAACAGCTATGCTGGCAAAGCTGGACAGCATCCACAAGGTGGAGGGCTTTGACCCATCCCCGTTTGCCGTGGATTATACAGATCTAAATACGCAGGAGACGCGAAAGCGTCTTCCTGTCATGATCCAAATGGCATGGTTCCGCCTGAAATACCCTGAGGGCCGTATCGCCATCCAGGTGTCGCCCGGCAAGGATTGTTTTGTGGCAACGGCGCGCATCTATCCCAGCTACAAGGACCCGGTTGACTGCTATCTTGCAGAAGCTACAGCGTCAAGGGGCCCGGATGCCTCCAAGCCATCTGTGTCACCGCGGGAATGGGCGCAGACGGCAGCGGTAGGCATTGCACTAAGAAACGCAGGCTTTGGGCTTCAGTTCTCAGCGGCCGGCGACGATTTCGCCGACATGGCTCCGGACGAACTGCCTGTCGGCGAGATGGACACGAGCCGAGAGTCGCCGGCTATGGAGCAGCCTGTACAGGCAGAGATTGAGCCGGCATACGAACCGGCAGTTCTAACGGAGGAGCAGAGATTGGAGCAGGCTTTCCAGAAGCCGTGCCCCATCAAAAAGTACAGCGGCAAGACGCTTGGCGAGGTGTTAGCGATGGATCCAAACGCGATTGCATGGGTGGCCAATAAATACAAAGACAATCAGGAGCTGTCTGACGCGGCAAGGTTGATTTGTGAACATGCCATGCAGCAGGCATCCGTGTGATGCGGATATCATCACGGGGGACGGATATTCCGTCCCCCGGAAAGGAGGCTGTATGGACATCTTTCATATGTCAGACATCATTCCGCTGATTGGGCTTCCATACCCGCCATACGGAAGAAGCAACTACAATGTGCCCTGCCCGTGCTGTGATGACGAGCCGCACGCAAAACATCTCAACATCAATCTGCAGAAGAATGTATTTCGCTGTCCGCGCTGTGGGTTCTCCGGCGGCATTTTCGATCTGTATGCATACTATACGGGGATTGCCCGCGAGGAGGTCCGTGATGCTCTGATTGCACGCTTGGATGTGCAGGGCAGTATACCGAAGCCGGAGCACATTCCTGTGCCCGTGGTTGCAGAAGTCCCACCGACAGATATTGCATCACGAAGCGACACCTATACCGGGCTTCTGTCCAAGCTGACGCTGGCCTCCGACCATCGGCAGAACCTGCGAAACCGGGGCCTATCAGATGAGGAAATCGACAGGCTTGGGTACCGTACCACTCCGGTGGTGGGGATGCAAACCATTGCAAGGCAGCTTCAATCCAGCGGATATTATCTGTCCGGTGTTCCCGGCTTTTACCGAAAAGACGGGAAATGGTCCTTTGCCTGTGAGAGCCGCGGTATTCTGATTCCGGTGCGAGATAGCAAAGGCCGCATTCAAGGCATGCAGATTCGCCGGGATAATGCGACGCGGCGCAAATTTCGCTGGGTATCCAGCACCGGCCGCACAGACGGCTGTAAGGCAGAGGGTTGGGTACATATTGCGGGGGAACCGCGCGCTATAGTGCTGCTCACAGAGGGCCCCATGAAAGCGGATGTCATCCATTACCTGACAGGACAGACAGTACTCGCAGTTGCGGGGGTAAATGCATTGACCCAATTGGAGCTTATCCTGCCGCAGCTGCATGAGCAAGGTGTAGAACGTATCATGACAGCATTCGACATGGATTTCATGGAGAACCCCCATGTGCAAGGCGGATACAGGACGCTGGTCTCACTGCTTTCGGATGCGGGTTTTCGCTATGGCACCTATCTGTGGGATCCACGCTACAAAGGTCTTGATGATTATGTTTGGGAGCACTGCTTCCAGCGGCAATTATCTTAGTGAAAAAGGGCGGTTCAGCTTCGGCTGTACCGTCCTTTTCTCGTTCCTGCGTTATCGCATATTTAATGTTCCAACAGAAAGTCAATAATGTTCTTTTGACGGATCCCGCCACGATTGACCCGCAGCAGCGTATCCGTGGACAGGACAAGTTTTTCGTAGTTATCCGAGATCGCCTCCAGCGGCGCAAATTCCCGATCCGTATTTTCCGGCGTAAGAATATAGCAGACTTGGATATAGAGACGGTCGTCAGCCCGGTTTGCGACAAAGTCAACCTCGGCCACATCCTGCTTTCCGATGTTGACGGAGAACCCTCTGCGCAGCAGCTCCAGGAATACAGTGTTCTCCAGAACGCCGGCAATATCATTGTCCCGGTAGCCAATAACGGCGTGGCGCAGACCTAAATCGGAGAGATAGTATTTTTCCTGCGTCTCCAGTATCCGCTTTCCCTTGATGTCAAAGCGGACGACCTTGTGGATCAGGAAGGCGCTTTCCAATGCCTTCAGATAATTATAGACGGTTTCCGTGCTTAGCTTTCGCCCCTGGCTTTTCAAAAAATCAGAGATTGTTTTTGCGGAAAAAGTGTTTCCAATGTTGTCCATGAGATAAAGGACAATACTCTCCAGTAATGCCGTGTCGCGTATCCGGTTTCGTGCAATCACATCCTTCAGCAGAACGGAATTATAGATGTCATGAAGGTATTGCATGACGCGATCCTCATCCCATTTCAGCTGATGGATGCCGGGCAGTCCCCCAAAACGGAGAAAGTTAGCAAACTGTTCCCGCTTCGAGAGCTTTGCCTCGTCCTCATTCTCTGCTGCGAATGCCAGATATTCATCAAAATCCAGCGGATAGACCTGTATCTCCACATACCGCCCAGCCAACAGCGTGGCGAGTTCCCCGGAGAGGAGCTTTGCGTTTGAGCCTGTTACATAGATATCGCAGTCAAGATCTACGCGGAGGGAATTTATGACCTGCTCCCAAGTGTTCACTTCTTGGATTTCATCGAGAAGGACGTAGATCCGTCCTTCTGTCTGTCCAGCGATTTTGATGATCTCTGCGTACAGCGCCTTATAGTCCCTGAGCGCCTCATAGCGCAAGGATTCAAAGTTGATGAAAATGATGTTCTTCCTGTCAACACCGCGGTCGAGCAGCTCCTGACGCGTAAGCTCCAAGAGAGCGCTTTTGCCGCTCCGCCGCATTCCTGTTATGATTTTAATCACAGGCTTATCCATAAAATCACGGATCAGCCGCATATATCGTTCACGCACGATCATGGCAGGTCACCTCCGGGGTTTTCTTTTATCATAGCACAAGCAGTCGGAAATATCAATAATTTCTTTTATGGAAGAAATAATGTAAATGTGTCGAATCGTGTTCTTCCAAGAGAGAAACAGAGACTTTTTCTCCACGGAGAGCCAGAAGCCTGATCCTTCGTTTCGCGCGTATTTATTGACTCAATGCGTATTTCTGCTGTAAATACGCATGCTAAACCGTGTAATTAGATAAACTAAAATGGGAGGTACTCTTATGTTGATCGCCATTGATCATGGAAATTATGCCGTTAAAACCCCGCATTTCTCTTTCATTTCCGGGCTGAAAAAACCCACCAAAAAACCGCCTATGGCAGAGGAGGTTTTGGAGTACAACGGGAAATACTGGTCGCTCACCGGGCAGCGCTTGCCCTATATGAGAGACAAGACCAGAGATGATCGATACTTTATCCTGTCGCTCTTTGCCATTGCTAAGGAGCTTTCCGCTGCCGGCGCCAATACGGCGTTTGAGCAGATCGACCTTGCGGTTGGCTTGCCGCCGGAACACTACGGGATGCTGAGAGAACGCTTCGCGCAGTATTTCAGGCGGTTTGGAACAGTGAATTTTGCTTACAACAACCGTCCTATGAGCATTGTGATCCGAAATGTCTTTGTGTATCCGCAGGCGTATGCCGCTGTTGTTCCTCAAAGCGGACAGCTATTGAAAACGCTGCGGATGTTTATCGTGGATATCGGCGGATATACTACCGATGTGCTTCTCCTTCGCAACGGAAAGCCGGATCTGCAATTCTGCCGCAGTTTAGAGAGCGGAGTCATCACCATGAACAATGATATCATTGGCAAAATCAGCGCGCAGCACGACATGCGCATTGAAGACGAGCATATCTGTGCAGTGCTGCAGGGGCAGGAAACGATACTGCCAGAGGAGGTAAAAAAGGCGATTCGTGATGCGGCTCAGCTGCACGCAAAAGATATTTTGGGCAAGCTGCGTGAGCTTCAGGTGGATTTGCGTACCAATCCCGCCATCTTTATTGGAGGCGGAAGCGTCCTGTTCAGACCGTTGATTGAGCATACCCCGCTTGTGGCGAAGGCTACCTTCATCGAGGATCCAAAGGCAAACGCGATCGGTTATGAGATGCTTGCGCGAGGACAGATGGCCATGCGCGCGGTACAATAATGGGGGTTCCGTTGTGAAGCGGGATGGGAAATACCGTTTTTCGCTGCAGTTCGGTTCAGAAACGCGAGAACAGGTGCAGGCAGGAGAGCTTTTAGAGCGTCTTGGAAACCGAAAAAGCGCAGTTGTCATAGCCGCACTGAATGCATATATTGCTGCACATCCCGAGCTTGCTGAACCTGCGCCAGTAAGTGTTAAAATTGACGGCGGGATAAGGCGTGAGGCGCTTGAGCAAATGATTCGATCCATTATTGACGAGCGAATCGCAAACGGTCAGTTGCTTGCCGGAGGCGTTGAAACACCATCTATACAAATGCAGGAAGATTTGAACGTGGACATTGCGGCAATGATCAGTAATCTGGAGTTGTTTGATGGTTGACTTTTAAGAACTTACAAAACTGTGAATCTACTTTTCTGTTGTTTTGATGAATACAAAACCACTTCAAAACGCAAATACGCATTATTAAGGTGGATAATGGATTTATAGTAACTTCAACAGCACGCCTCTTTTTTGTAAAATAATAATATAGAAGGAGACGATGCTGGTGGACAAAGTAGCTCTTGGAAGACGCATAAAAGCGATGCGTCAGAACCTCGAAATGACGCAGGAGGAGTTCGCTGAGCGGCTGAATTGCACGAACAGCCACCTCGGCAAAATAGAAAATGGCAAAGGCGGAATCAGCATTGAACTGCTGGTTTCAGTGGCAAACATGCTGCACACCACAGTGGATCAGCTTTTGTTGGATTCCTATGACTATAAGGAACAGGTCATCATGCGCGACCTTTATGAGCGTATTGATAAATTCCCTGTGAAAACAAAGATACTCACCTGCGATCTGCTGATGCAGTTGGTTGACATCATCGAAAAAGCTCATGACGAGCATTGAGTTGTGAATCCTTTCCCTGGAGGCAGCGATTTCTGCTTAGCAGGCACTAGGTCAACACAAATGAATATTCTGCACCGTACAGTCTATATCTGCACGGTCAACGAGAGCGAAAGGCTGTCCGGTTCTTACTGGGCAGCTTTGCGTTTTATCTGGGGATGTATCATCCAAATAGGAGGTGAACACTATGATGAACGGTGATAGAAAGGAAGGAATCTGCAGACTGAATGTAGACGGTAATGGCTGCGATTATTTGCGCATTCTGAGCGATTCGGCAGCTGATACCAACATTTAGGGAGGTGAAAGAATGGCAAGAAAGAAAAAAGAGATACCCAAGTATGGCACTGTGGTGCTAAAGGGGGTCGAATATTACAGAACACGAATTGAAGATGCCGATGGCAGACGAGTCGCCCTTTACGCAAGGACTCCGGAAGAACTTCTTGAAAAAGTGGAAGAAGCACAGCGCCAAATTGAGGATGCGGTTTTCCGTAGAACAACACCGACTGTAGCCGAATATTGTGAGCGTTGGCTCACCATGCAATCTGCAAGAATACGGCCAACAACCCTCATAGACTATACTTCAAAGGTCAAAAACTATATCATTGAACCGCTGGGCCATAAATATATGGCAGAAGTCTCTTCAGATGATATCAAGCTTGCGATGGTGAATGTCTCCTCAAAATCATGCTCAGTATATCGCTCGGTTCAGATGCTGTATAAGTGCATTTTCTATTCTGCAGTCGAAAGCAAAATCATCGATTCCTGCCCCTGTGAAACTCTTTCTTCCAAAGGAGGAAAGCCGCAGAATGAACGAGAGGCACTTACAGACGAACAGGTTGATAAACTTCTCGTTGCCATCAAGGGGCTTCCTCCGTATGTGTTTGTAATGATTGGTCTGTATGCTGGCTTGCGACGGGAAGAAATCTTGGCGTTAAAATGGGACTGTGTGTTTCTTGATGCCGAAGCACCATACCTTTCCGTGCAAAGAGCATGGCATTCGGAACATAATCGACCCGTTATCTCGTCCGATCTGAAAACAAAATCTGCAAGGCGGGACATTCCGCTACCTTCAGTTCTAACGGAGTGCCTACGGGAAGCAAAAGAGGTTGCAACTTCAGAATATGTTGTTGCCAATCGTGATGGAGGTCCGCTGTCATATACGCAGTTCAAGCGAGTATGGCAGTATATCGTCACAAGATCAACAAAGGAGCGTACCTATGTCCGGTATATCAATGGGCAGAAAATTCAGCGCACGGTAACGCCGAAGTTGGGAGAAAAAGCAGCGCATAATGGAAATGTGGTGTACACCCTTGATTTTCAGGTAACTCCGCATCAGTTGCGCCACACATATATCACGAATTTGATTTACTCCGGCGCAGATCCGAAAACGGTTCAGTACCTGGCGGGGCATAAGCACAGCAAAATTACGATGGACATTTATGCTAAGGTGAAGTATAATAAGCCTAAAGAATTGTCCTCGGTTGTGAACAAAGCATTTGCGCCCAAAAAAGGTGCTACACCGAATAAGACGCGGAATGGGTGAACTCATGGGTTAACCGAGGCGTGAAAACCTAAAAAAGCCAGTAAAATCAACGGTTTTCACCCGTAAGGCAGAAAGCAGTACGGCCTCAAAGCCGCCCGTCGCGCACCTCAGTTCAGCAAGCGCTGATTTCTGCCGATTTTACAACTTCAAAGCAATCAAAATCCCGGAAAACTCTCGTTTTCCGGGATTTTCCTATATCTGCAGCATTTGTTCTGTTTTCGGAAAATCTGATGGAATTTGACAAGGTTTGACGTGTTTTTTACATGTTAACGATGGGCTAAATGCCGTTTTTGACCCCGAAACTGTTAACGGATGGGTTAATTTTCGGGCTGCTCATGTGGCCACTCGGAGCAGATCGCCTCTGCATAGAAAATGAATACTGCGCCCCGCCTTTTCGGAAATAATGGCTTTGGCACGGTTTGAAACGGTTTGACCAAGCCGAATGAACTTTATCTTTTTTCGCAGGGCAAATGCCGCCGCAGAATTGATAAACGGAACGCAATCTGTTATGCTGTCCGTGTAAGGAGGGATGACACATGAAACGAAAAACCTGTACCTTGTATCTCAGCTGCGAGGAATACGGTGTGATCCTCGACGCACTTATTCGCTTCAAAAACAAGCTCACCCGACAGGGGCGGTACACCGACATCGTAGATGAAGTTATCCTTGCCCTGCTGGATGCCAAGACGAAGCGAGTCTACATCTGAATATCGTGTACATAAGGAAAGCCGTGTAGCTGTCAAAAGCCACACGGCTTTTTCTATACCCGGCATTACATAGCTGTCCGCCATCGCCGCAGACAGCTAAATTTACAGACAGGAGGAATCCCAAAGTGGCGAATTGTAAAGTGATCGCCGTCGCCAATCAAAAGGGTGGCGTCGGCAAAAGCACCAGTGTCTACTGCATCGGTGCAGGGCTTGCCATGGATGGCAAAAGAGTTTTGCTTGTGGATGTTGACCCGCAGGGTGATCTCACCAAGATGCTCGGTCAGCGCAAGCCCCATGAGCTGACTCATACCCTGGCGGAGCAGATGAACGCTGTTGTGCAGCACAGCGCCGAGCCGGAGCACCCGGAAATTTTGCACCACCATGAGGGCTTTGATTTTGTCCCTGCCAACCGCAGCCTATCGGCGGTGGAAGTGGGGCTGGTCAATGTCATGAGCCGTGAAACCGTGCTCAAACGCTATCTGGACGGTATCAAGAAGAATTACGACTATGTGCTGCTGGATTGCCGCCCGTCGCTGGGTATGCTGGTCATCAATGCCCTGTCGGCTGCGGATCATGTACTCATCCCGGTGCAGGCGGACTATCTGGCAGCCGAGGACATGACGGAGCTTGTGGGCACGGTGCATAGCATCCGGCAGCAGATCAACCCCAAGCTGAAAATCGGCGGCGTATTCCTGACGATGGCCAATGACACGAACTTCCGCAAAGACATTGTGGCCGGGGTAAAAGAAAACTTCGGCAAGCACCTGCCCGTACTGGATGCCGTCATTCCCGCTACGGTGCGGCTGGCGGAGATCAGCACGGCAGACAAGAGTATCTTCCGGCATGAACCGCGCGGACGGGCTGCCGCAGCCTACGGTGCGCTGGTAAAGGAGGTGGAACGCATTGGCGAAAAGCAACGCATCCGAGATGCTGACATCACTCGATAGCCTGTTTACCACGCAGGAGCAGCGGGACGAAGCCAAGCGCGATAGCGTGCGGGACATACCGATTTCCCAAATCAGCGATTTTCCTGAGCATCCCTTCAAGGTAAAGCAGGACGAGGCCATGTTGGAAATGGCGGAGAGCGTGCGGCAGTACGGCGTCTTGGTGCCGGGGCTTGTGCGGCAGCTGGAGGACGGCAGCTATCAGATGGTGTCGGGACACCGGCGCAAGCTGGCCAGCGAACTGGCAGGGCGGGACACGATCCCCTGCATCGTGCGCGACCTCACAGACGATGAAGCCGTTATTATCATGGTGGACAGCAATCTCCAGCGCGAGCGCGTATTGCCGTCGGAAAAGGCTTTTGCGTACAAAATGAAGCTGGATGCCATGCGAAGACAGGGACAGCGAACGGATTTAACTTCCCGACCAATGGTCGAGAAGTTAGAAAGCGTAGAAAAAATGGGGCGTGACACTGGTGAAAGCGGGCGTCAAATCCAGCGCTATATCCGCCTCACCAACCTCATTCCGGAAATTCTGGACATGGTGGATGACGGTCGGATCGCCTTTCGCCCTGCGGTGGAGCTTTCTTACCTTACCGAACAGGAGCAGAGCGCGCTTTATGACACCATGGGACGCGAGGACTGCACGCCGTCGCTTGCACAGGCCATTAAGATGAAGGCGTTCAGCCGAGACGGAAAGCTGATCGATGCGGTGATCCTGTCCATCATGGAGGAGGAAAAGCCCAACCAGAAGGAACAATTTCGGATACCCAAGGAGCGTATCAGCAAGTATTTCAAGCCGGGGACGCCCGCACGGACTATGGAGGATACGATCATCA
>OBHX01001710.1_pt1 | contig 18249 bp, 15 predicted proteins | sample 1519331 | NCBI WGS metagenome assembly OBHX01 (sample SAMEA2602897, study PRJEB22501) | metagenome
CTTCTCTCTTGGGAACATTACCTCTTCTGGGCACTTTGCTTCCCTCCTTCTTATAATTTAGAAATCATAGGTACTCGCGAATGGGGCTCTCCCCCATCGTGTTCCGGCCTGCCAAAGAGGTGAATGACACAAAAATATATATCAAACCTTTTCGGCAAAGCTCATTTCAAGGTCGCAGCCTTACTTCTGCTTCGGGCGCTTGGCGCCGTACTTGGAACGGGACTGCATACGGCCCTGCACGCCCTGAGCGTCCAGAGTGCCGCGGATGATGTGGTAACGCACACCAGGGAGGTCCTTCACACGGCCGCCGCGGATCATGACCACAGAGTGCTCCTGCAGGGAATGACCGACGCCGGGGATGTAAGCGGTGACCTCATAGCCATTGGTGAGGCGGACACGGGCGATCTTACGAAGAGCGGAGTTCGGCTTCTTCGGGGTCGCAGTACGAACTGCGGTGCAAACGCCACGCTTCTGGGGAGAGGCGAGGTCGGTCTCCTTGTTCTTCAGCGTGTTAAGACCATACTGCAGAGCCGGGGAGTTGGACTTGTAAGTCGACTGCTGTCTGCCCTTGCGAACCAACTGGTTAAAAGTAGGCATTCTTGTTTCTCCTTTCCTGAAATGATGTGATATATATTTTTTACAGGATATCGGTAAAATATCCCGAAAAAACCTTAATTTCTCAGAACGGCGATCACCGCCGCACCAACGGCGATGCCCGCGCTGTGGCCAAGCTGCGCCATCGTGGCGCGATCATCGATCTCGATGTTCTCTTCGCGTGCGAGCGCTTCGATCGGCGCAAGCACGGCTGGATCTGCATCGCAGGCGATATACAGCTTTTCCGCGCGGTGTTCCCGCAGTGCACGCATCGTCTGCTTGATGCCCGCTACCTTGCGGCAAGTGGACAGATCCGGCGTCACGGCAGGTCCCTCCTGACGGTATGACAAATTCCGTGGGACATACCCACGCAAGTTGAAATTATACCATGAGGCACACAAGCCGTCAAGCGTTTTTTATGGCTGTCTACACAAAATAATCGCTGAAACGACGGGCTTTTCCCGAATTTTTTTGTGCGTTCCGCGCCGGCGCGTCAAACTTTTGAAAAGAGGCTGTCAAACTCTCCCTTTTTCTGCCAAAATGGCAAAAAAGAGACGCGGAATTTTCCGCGTCTCTTTTTACCTATTCAATACGTGAGGTCTTAACTCACACTTCGACGGCATTCGTGATGATGCGCGGCTCGTGCGGCTCTTCCTCGGGCTTTTCGGGCTCGGGAACGATCTCCTCGGCAAAGTCACGGTAGGCGTTCAGGCCTGCACCGGCGGGGATGAGCTTACCGATGATGACGTTCTCCTTCAGACCAACAAGGTGGTCGACCTTACCCTTGATGGCGGCTTCAGTCAGGACCTTTGTGGTCTCCTGGAAGGACGCGGCGGACATCCAGCTGTCGGTCGCAAGAGAGGCCTTCGTGATACCCATGAGCAGCTGCGTGGCAATGGCTTCCTGCAGCGGCTCGCCGGTCTCGGCGTTGACCTCGCCCGCGGCATTGCGCGCGCGGATCTCCTCGTTGGCATCCTCATACTCAAGCAGATCGACCATGGAGCCGGAGAGCAGGTTCGTGTCACCGGACTCCTCGACGCGCACCTTGCGCATCATCTGGCGGACGATGACCTCGATATGCTTATCGTTGATGTCAACGCCCTGCTGACGGTAAACCTTCAAAACTTCCTGAATGAGGTAGTCATGAACGGCGGACGTGCCGCGGATACGCAGGATATCGTGCGGGGACAGCGCGCCGTCCTGCAGCTGCGTGCCCTTGGCGATGACGTCGCCGTCGTTCACGCGCAGGCCGGTGTGCGGCACCGAGTAGATGCGGTTGTCGCCGTCGTCCGCGGTGACGATGATGTTGAGCAGGCTGCCCTTGGTCGCCTCTTCGAAGCGGACCTTACCGCCGATCTCGGCGAGGGTCGCCATCTTCTTGGGACGGCGCGCCTCAAACAGTTCCTCGACTCGCGGAAGACCCTGGGTGATATCGCCGCCCGCAACGCCGCCGGTGTGGAAGGTTCGCATCGTCAGCTGCGTACCGGGCTCGCCGATGGACTGGGCCGCGATGATACCGACCGCCTCGCCGGGGCCGACGGGCTTGCTCGTGGCAAGGTTCATGCCGTAGCACTTCGCGCAAACGCCGCTGTGGGCCTTGCACGTAAGCACCGTGCGGATCTCGACGGAGTGGATATCGAACTTCTCCATGAGGTCGGCATCCTCGGGGGTCATCATGTGATCCTTGGAAATGAGGACCTCGTCCGTGCCGGGCTTCATCACGTCGTGGACCGGATAGCGGCCGTTGACGCGCTCGGAGAACTTTTCGATGACCTGGCCGTTCTCGCTGATCTCGCCGATCGTGATGCCGCGGGTCGCGCCGCAGTCGTCGGAGCGGATGATGACATCCTGGCAGACGTCGACCATTCGGCGGGTCAGGTAACCGGAGTCTGCCGTACGAAGAGCCGTATCGGCAAGGCCCTTACGGGCGCCTCGGGAGGAGGTGAAGTATTCAAGGACGGACAGACCTTCGCGGAAGTTTGCCTTGACCGGGATCTCGATCGTCTTACCGGCGGTGTTGGCCATCAGGCCGCGCATACCGGTCAGCTGACGGATCTGCTTCATCGAACCACGGGCGCCGGAGTCCGCCATCATGAAGATGGGGTTGTAGCGGTCCATGTTCTTCTGCAGGGCGTCGGTGACGTCCGCGGTGGTCTTTTCCCACTCCTTGACGACGGCGCGGTAGCGCTCATCCTCGGTCATGAAGCCCATCTTGAACTGGTCTTCGATGTCGACGACGCGCTGCTCGGTCTCGGCAATGAGGGTGTACTTTGCCGGCGGAATGGTCATATCCGCAACGGAGATACTGATGGCCGCACGGGTGGAGAACTTGTAGCCCGTGGCCTTGATGTTATCGAGCACTTCGGCCGCGATGGTGAAGTTGTGCAGCTTGATCGTGCGGTCGACGATCTTGCCGAGCAGCTTCTTGCCGCAGACCTCGGTGATCTCGTAGTCGAAGTAGTTTTCGGTCGGGTTGCCGTTTTCATCCACGCGCCTCACAAAGCCAAGGTCCTGCGGGATGTTGCGGTTGAAGATGATGCGGCCGATGGTAACGCGCACGACCTTGCTGCCCATGGTGCCGTCCGGCATCTGCTTGACCGTGCGGACAAGGATGGGCTGGTGGATACCGATGAGGTGGTCGTTGTAGGCGAGCATGGCCTCGTCCTCGTCGCGGTAAACGTGCAGATTCACGCTGGCCTTCTCTTCGTCGGTCAGCTCGTCGTAGCGCTTGCCGGCAAGGGCAAAGTCAATGTCCTGCGGCCAGAACTCGTCGTTATCCATCTGGGAAACGCCGTTTTCAAAGCGCTCGAACGTGAGGTAGTAGGAACCCAAAACCATATCCTGCGTCGGCACCGTGACAGGGCCGCCGTCCTGAGGACGCAGCAGGTTGTTGGCAGAGAGCATCAGGATACGGGCCTCGGCCTGCGCCTCGGCAGACAGGGGCACGTGAATAGCCATCTGGTCGCCGTCGAAGTCCGCGTTGAATGCCGTGCAGTTCAGCGGGTGGAGCTTGAGGGCGCGGCCCTCGACCAGCACCGGCTCGAACGCCTGAATACCGAGACGGTGGAGCGTCGGCGCGCGGTTGAGCATGACGGGGTGATCCTTGATGACGACGTCGAGCGCGTCCCAGACCTCCGTGCGGCCCTTATCGACCATCTTCTTGGCGGACTTGATGTTGTTGGCGGCGCCGTCCTCGACGAGCTTCTTCATAATGAAGGGGCGGAACAGCTCGAGTGCCATTTCCTTCGGCACACCGCACTGGTAGATCTTCAGCTCAGGGCCGACGCAGATAACGCTACGGCCGGAGTAGTCGACACGCTTGCCGAGCAGGTTCTGACGGAAGCGGCCCTGCTTACCCTTGAGCATGTCGGAAAGGGACTTGAGTGCGCGGTTGTTCGCGCCGGTAACGGCGCGGCCGCGGCGGCCGTTGTCGATCAGCGCGTCGACCGCTTCCTGCAGCATGCGCTTCTCGTTGCGCACGATGATGTCGGGCGCGTTGAGCTGAATGAGGCGCTTTAAGCGGTTGTTGCGGTTGATGACGCGGCGGTAGAGGTCGTTCAGGTCGGAGGTCGCGAAGCGGCCGCCGTCGAGCTGGACCATCGGACGAATTTCGGGCGGGATGACGGGCAGCACGTCGATGATCATCCACTCGGGCTTGTTGCCGGAGATGCGGAACGCATCCACGACCTCAAGGCGCTTGACGATGCGGGCCTTCTTCTGGCCGCTCGCGCTCTTGAGTTCGGCGTGGAGCTGCTCGGACAAGGATTCGAGGTCGATCTGCTGGAGGAGCTTCTTGACGGCCTCGGCGCCCATACCGGCGTCGAAATCGTCCTCATACTTCTCGCGCATATCGCGGTATTCCTTCTCCGAAAGGATCTGGTTGCGCATCAGCGGGGTCTCGCCGGGATCGGTGACGATATAAGCGGCGAAATACAGCACCTTTTCCAGGATGCGGGGGCTGATGTCGAGCAGCAGGCCCATGCGGGACGGAATGCCCTTGAAATACCAGATGTGGGAAACGGGCGTGGCGAGCTCGATGTGGCCCATGCGCTCGCGGCGGACCTTGGCGCGCGTGACTTCCACGCCGCAGCGGTCGCAGATCTTGCCCTTGTAGCGGATCTTCTTATACTTGCCGCAGTGGCACTCCCAGTCCTTCGTGGGGCCAAAGATGCGCTCGCAGAACAGGCCGTCGCGCTCGGGCTTGAGGGTGCGGTAGTTGATGGTCTCGGGCTTTTTGACCTCGCCGTAAGACCATTCACGGATCATCTCCGGAGAAGCGATTCCGATTTTAATGGCGTCAAACGTTGCGTAACTCATTTTCTATATGCTCCTCCTTTTCTCAGTCTTCCTGATCGTCGCCGGCAAAGTCGGCGTTGACTTCATCATCAGCGACATATTCAAAGCCTGCGTCCTCGAGTTCGGCTTCATCGGCGAAGGGGTTGCTGCGGTGGCGCTCATCCTCGGCGTCCATGCGGGCGAGGTTGAACGTATCCATCGCGTCTTCGTCTTCCTTGAGCTCGATCTGGTTGCCGTCGCGGTCGAGGACCTGAACATCGAGGCACAGGGCCTGGAGTTCCTTGACAAGGACCTTGAACGACTCGGGCACGCCGGGCTGCGGGATGTTGTGGCCCTTGACGATGGACTCGTAGGTGCGCACACGGCCGGTCACGTCGTCGGACTTGACCGTCAGGATCTCCTGCAGGGTGTAAGCCGCGCCGTAGGCCTCGAGGGCCCAAACTTCCATTTCGCCGAAACGCTGGCCGCCGAACTGCGCCTTGCCGCCGAGCGGCTGCTGCGTGACAAGGGAGTACGGACCGGTGGAACGGGCGTGGATCTTATCGTCGACCAGGTGGTGCAGCTTGAGGAAGTACACGTAACCGACGGTGACCTTGTTGTCGAAGCGCTCGCCGGTGCGGCCGTCGTACAGCCAGCTCTTGCCCTCGGGGTCGAGACCGGCCTTGATGAGCTCTTCGCGGATATCCTCATAGCTCGCGCCGTCGAAGATCGGCGTTGCGACCTTGTAGCCGAGGGTCTTGGCGGCGTAGCCCAGATGGACCTCGAGCACCTGACCGATGTTCATACGGGACGGAACGCCCAGCGGGTTCAGCACGATATCAAGCGGCGTACCGTCGGGCATGAAGGGCATATCCTCCTGCGGCAGAATGCGGGAGACAACGCCCTTGTTGCCGTGACGGCCAGCCATCTTGTCGCCCGGCTGGATCTTGCGGCGCTGCGCGATGTAAACGCGCACGACCATGTTCACGCCGGGGCCGAGCTCGTCGCCCGCCTCGCGGGAGAAGACCTTGGCGTCGACGACGATACCGCTCTCGCCGTGGGGCACCTTAAGGGAGGTGTCGCGCACTTCGCGCGCCTTTTCGCCGAAGATGGCGCGCAGCAGGCGCTCTTCCGCAGTCAGGTCGGTCTCGCCCTTGGGCGTGACCTTACCGACGAGGATGTCGCCGGCGTGGACCTCCGCGCCGATGCGGATAATGCCGCGCTCATCAAGGTCCTTGAGTGCGTCTTCGCCGACGTTGGGGATGTCGCGGGTGATCTCTTCGGGGCCAAGCTTGGTATCGCGTGCGTCAAGCTCGTACTCTTCGAGGTGGATGGAGGTGTAATAGTCCTCGCGGACAAGGCGCTCGTTCAGAAGAACGGCGTCTTCGTAGTTGTAGCCTTCCCAGGTCATGAAGCCGACGAGGATGTTGCGGCCCAGAGCGATCTCGCCCTGATCGGTCGCAGGGCCGTCGGCAAGGACGGTGGGATCTTCCCACACGCCGTTCTCGTTCAGGCGGCGGCCATGCACGCGCTCGCCGACGTCGACGATCGGATGCTGGTTGATGCACGTGCCGTGGTTGGAGCGCAGGAACTTTGTGAGCTTGTATTCCTTCGTCTCACCGTTGTCGTAGGCGACAGTGATGGCGCGCGCGTCCATCTTGGTGACGATGCCGTCGCCCTCGGCGAGGATGACGACCTCGGAGTCCATGCAGATCTTATGCTCCATACCGGTGCCGACGATCGGCGCCTCGGGGCGGAGCAGAGGAACGGCCTGACGCTGCATGTTCGCGCCCATCAGGGCGCGGTTCGCGTCGTCGTTCGGCAGGAACGGGATCATCGCCGTCGCGATGGAGACCATCATACGCGGGGAGATATCGATATAGTCGACGCGGTCACGGTCGACCTCGACGATCTCGTCGCGGTGGCGGCAGGTGATACGCTGGTTGACGAGACAGCCGTTTTCATCGACAGGCTCGGCAGCCTGACCGACGATGTACTGGTCCTCGACGTCTGCGGTCATGTATTCGATCTCGTCGGTCACGCGGCAGGTCTCGTGGTCGACCTTGCGGAACGGCGCTTCGATAAAGCCGTACTCATTGATGCGGGCGTAGGTCGCGAGGTAGGAGATCAGGCCGATGTTCGGACCTTCCGGCGTCTCGATCGGGCACATACGGCCATAGTGGCTGTAGTGCACGTCTCGCACTTCCATGTTCGCGCGCTCGCGGGAAAGGCCGCCGGGGCCCAGAGCGGACAGACGGCGCTTGTGCGTCAGCTCGGCGAGCGGGTTCGTCTGGTCCATGAACTGGGACAGAGGGCTCGATCCGAAGAACTCCTTGATCGCCGCGGTGACGGGGCGGATGTTGATGAGGCTCTGCGGGGTGACGATGTCGAGATCCTGGATCGTCATACGCTCGCGAATAACGCGCTCCATACGGGAAAAACCGATGCGGAACTGATTCTGCAGCAGCTCGCCCACGCAGCGCAGACGGCGGTTGCCGAGGTGGTCGATATCGTCCTTATAGACGATGCCGTGCGCCAGCGCGTTCATGTAGTTGATGGAGGCGAGGATATCGTCGACCAGAATGTGCTTGGGGACGAGGCGGTCGGCGTTGTCGCGGATAGCTTCCTTGAGCTCCTCGCCGCTGTACTGCTCGAGCAGCTCCTTGAGCACGCTCTCGCGCACGCGCTCTTTGATGCCGCACTTGGCCACGGGGTCAAAGTCGACAAAGCGGTCAAGATCGACCATGTGGTTGGAGAACACGCGCATCGTACGGCCATCGACATCAATGGTGACCTCGTTGACGCCGATGGCATCCATCTCGCGCGCTTCCTCGTCGGTGACGATGTGGCCTGCGTCGAAGAGGATCTCGCCCGTGCGCGGGTCGGCGACGGGGAAGGAAAGCTTCTGCCCGCGGATACGCGCCCACAGGGAGAGCTTCTTGTTGTACTTGTAGCGGCCGACCATGGACAGGTCATAGCGGCGCGGGTCGAAGAAGAGGTTGTTGATGAGGGTCTCGCAGGCCTCGACCGTGGGCGGCTCGCCCGGGCGCAGCTTGCGGTAGATCTCGAGCATCGCCTCTTCATAGGTCTTGCAGGCGTCTTTTTCGAGCGTGACGGCCACGCGGTCGTCATCGCCGAACAGCTCGAGGATCTCGGCGTCGGTCTTGAAGCCGATGGCGCGCACCAGCTCGGTGATGGGGATCTTGCGGTTTTTGTCGATGCGCACCCAGAACATCTCATTGGCGTCGGTCTCGTATTCGAGCCATGCGCCGCGGTACGGGATGACGGTGGACGTCAGCAGCGGGAGGTCGGTCTTGAGGTCGATCTCCTTGCCGTAGTAAATGCCGGGGGAACGGACGAGCTGGGAAACCACCACGCGCTCGGCGCCGTTGATGACGAACGTGCCGGACTCGGTCATGAGCGGGAAGTCGCCCATGAAGATCTCCTGCTCCTTGATCTCGCCGGTCTCCTTGTTGTAGAGGCGCACACTCACCTTCAGGGGGGCGGCATACGTCGCGTCGCGCGCCTTGCACTCGAGCACGTCGTACTTGGGCGCTTCGTCCATCTTGTAGTCGATGAAGCTCAGCTCCAGGTTGCCCGCGTAGTTCGAGATCGAGGCGACGTCGGAAAAGACTTCGCGCAGCCCCGTATCGAGGAACCACTGGTAGGACTTCTTCTGAAGCGCCAGCAGGTTCGGCATCTCCACGATCTCCTCGTGTCGGGCGAAATTCTTGCGAAGGGTTTTGCCATACATCTTGTCTTTGGCCATTTTGCTCTTCACGCCTTTCTTTTCTTCAAGCCCTGTCCGCTTGAAGGAATGTATTGCGGCGGCTCTATTCAGTTCGACACACCCGGCTTTGTTGTAAAACAAAGCGAACTGCATCTTGCTTTTTTTGCCGCGGTATGCTATTCTCTCGGTAATGGGTGGGGAATTTTCCTCGCCCTTTCCCGTTTATAAGCGCTTTATTTTACCAAATGGGTACAGAAAAGTCAAGGCATTTTTTGTGAACATCTGCGGTTTCCGCAGATGTTTTTTTGTGCGCTTCGACGGATTTTGCCGCGGATTGCAATATATTTGTCGCTGTGGTATGATGCTTGCGTGATTTTGCGCCGCTCTGCGCGCAGACGGATGAAAGGAGTTTTCCCATGAAGCCCATCGCCATTGACGATTTCTGCGCCGTCCGCTCACTTGCGAACGTGACATTCTCCCCCGAGGGGACAAGCGCCTGCTTCACCGTGAGTCAGGCGAAAAAAGAAAAAAATTGCTACGAATCCCGCCTCTATCTTTTAAAAGGCGGCCGCGTCCGCGCGCTGACCGGCGGCGGCAAGGAATCCTCGTTCTGCTACTTGGATGAAAACACGGTTCTTTTCGCGGGCGACCGTGAGGGGGAAAAGGAACCGTCGCTCACGAGCCGCTTCTACAAGATCGCACTCGACGGCGGCGAGGCCGATCTTGCCTACACGTTTCCCATCCCCGTCTCGCAGGTCTTCCCTCTCAAAAACGGCGACCTGCTTGTCGTCGGCTCGACCTTTCCCGGCTTTGAGGACCTCTATAAAGGCGACAGGAAGCTCGTGAAAGCCTACTTTGACGACAAAAAGGAAAACGAGGATTACGAGGTCATCTCTCAGCTACCCTGGTGGTGGAACGGCGGCACATACACGCGCGGCGCGTATGAAAGTCTCTTCTACTACGATGCGAAGAAAAAGTCGCTCACCCGCCTGACGGATGCGGGCTTCAACGTCTCCGATGTCCAGCTCGCGGAGGATCAGAAGACCGTCTATTTCAGTCTTCTCGACGTCTCCGTCCCCCGCCCCGCGCACTTCGGCGGTCAGGACCTTTACCGCATCGACCTTGCCTCGCGCCGTCAGGAGCTCGTCGTCAAGAGTCGCCCCGACTTCGTCATCGCGACATACGCGCTCGGCAAGTCCTTCCTGCTCGTCATGGCCGCGGACGGCAAGTTCGGCATGAACACGGACTGCGACTTTTACAAGCTCGACTACGAGACGCTTGCCGTCACGCCCTACGCCGTCTACGGCGAGGCCATCGGTTCTTCCGTCGGCTGCGACGTCCGCCACGGCGGCGGTCAGGCGTTCAAGATGGACGGCGACGTGCTGTACTTCATCTCGACGCGCTTCGACGGCGCGGGACTCTACAAGCTCGAAGACGGCACCGTCTCCCCCGTCCTCGTGCGCAACGGCAGCGTCGACTGCTTTGACCGCAAAAACGGCAAAATGCTCCTCTGCGCGCTCTGGGATATGAAGCCGCAGGAGCTCTACGACGAGACGGGCCGCCGCGTCACGCACTTCAACGACGCAATGCTGCGCGGCAAATACGTTGCCCAGCCTGACCCCCTCAACCTCACCGCGAGCGACCACGAGGTGCATGGCTTTATCCTAAAGCCGATGAACTTCGAAGCGGGCAAAAAGTACCCCGTCATCTTCGATATTCACGGCGGTCCCAAGACCGTCTACGGTCCCGTGTTCTATCACGAGATGCAGTACTGGGCGAGCCGTGGCTATTTCGTCATCTTCTGCAATCCCACCGGCTCCGACGGCCGCGGCGCGTTCATGGATATCCGCGGCAAGTACGGCACGGTCGACTTCGATGATCTGATGGCGTTCTGCGACGAGGCGCTCGCAAAGTATCCCGAGATGGACGCAGATAACCTCTTCGAAACCGGCGGCTCCTACGGCGGCTTTATGACCAACTGGATCATCGGCCACACCGACCGCTTCCGCGCCTGCGTCAGCCAGCGCTCGATCTCAAACTGGACGAGCTTTTACGGCGTGTCCGACATCGGCCCCGACTTCTCCGAAGACCAGTGCGGCTCGACCATCTGGCCGGATGTCGAAAAATTCTGGTGGCACAGCCCCATGAAGTACGCCGACAAGGTCAAAACGCCGACGCTCTTCCTCCACTCGCTCGAGGACTACCGCTGCCCCGTCGATCAGGGCTATCAGATGTACTCCGCGCTGATCGCGCACGGTGTCGAGAGCCGCCTCGTGCTCTTCCGCGGCGAGAACCACGAGCTCTCCCGCAGCGGCAAGCCCAAGCACCGCATCCGCCGCTTAAACGAGATCACCGGCTGGTTCGAGCAGCACAAGGGCTAAAATGGAAATTCGCAAAACCACCTTGCAGGACGTCGACACGGTGCTGGACGTCTTCGCCGCCGCAAAGCGCTACATGCGCGCAAACGGCAATGCCTCGCAATGGGGCGACGAGTACCCAGACCGCAGCATCGTCACCTATGATATCGCATGCGGCAGCAGCTATGTGATGCTTGAACATGGCGAGATCGTCGGCACATTTGCCCTCTTTCTCGGCGAGGACGAGAGCTACCGCGTCATCGAAGACGGCGCGTGGCATCTCGATCAACCCTACGGCACGATCCACCGTCTCGCCCCCAACGGGAAAGCGCGTGGCGTGTCGAAGGCCTGCTTCGACTTCTGCACCGCGCAGATCGGCTATCTGCGCGCCGACACGCACGCGGATAATCGCCCGATGCAGCGGCTTTTGGAAGCGTATGGCTTCCGGCGCTGCGGCGTCATTCACGGTGCCTTCGACGGCGGAGAGCGCATCGCGTACGACTGCATCGCGCACATCTGAGCCCGTTTCCGCCGAAAGTCATCATGTAAGCGAGGTCTGTCATGGAACGCAGAATTGTCGACGGCGAGATCACTCTCGTCCCGTATGATCCCAACTACAAAGCGTCGCTTCCGTGGTATCAGGATGCGGATGTGTGCAAGCAGGTCGACAACCGCAACAGTGTGTACGACCTGAAGCTGCTCAAGGCGATGTACCGCTATCTCAACGCGCGCGGCAGTCTTTTTTACATCAAGTACCGTGGCCGCCTGTGCGGCGACGTCTGCCTGCATCCGGACGGCGAGATCAACATCGTCGTGGCGAAGAGCTTCCAGAATAAGCACATCGGCAGGCACGTCATCGGCGAAATTCAAAAGCTCGCGAGGGAACAGCACATCCCCAAACTGCACGCGGAGATCTACTCGTTCAATGCGCAGTCGCAGCGGATGTTCGAGCGCGCCGGATTCCACAAGGCCGGCGACGAGCTGTACGAAATGGAATTATAACTTTCAAATAGAAAAAGCGCCCGCTCGGTGAGCGGGCGCTTTTTTCATTCTTCAGAACTCGGGGCCGTCATAGTGGTAGTAGTCGCTGTCGTCGATAAAGCGGTCGTCGCGCGAGAGCTTTTTGATCCTGCGGTACGCCGCGGCGAAGAGCAGCACAACGAACACAACGAAGATCCATGCATAGCCGTCGTACTCATACGTTGCGATGAAATCGTACGTGCCGTGCAGCAGCACCGGCACGAGCACGGCAAGGCGGCGGCAGCGGCGGCTGCGGTACTCGTCGCCAAAGTTGTCGTAGCGCTTGGCAAGGCCGTAGAAAGCGCCCATGAACACACCGAAGCACGCGTGCCCCGGCACGGCCGTGACCGCGCGGACAGCCGCCGTGCCGAGACCGTACATCAGCACATAGCTGATATTCTCCCACAGGGCAAAGCCGAGCGCGACGAACACGGCATAGACCACGCCGTCGAACTGGCAGTTGAATTCGCTTGAATACCACGTGCGCTTCTTGAGCAGCAGGTACTTAAAGCCCTCTTCCGACAGCGCGACCACAACGAAGTAGAGCAGCACGTTGTAGGCGGTCGAACTCTGCGGCAGGAGAATGCCCAAGATCGCCTCGCCGATCTGCTCGGTCACGATGGCAGCAAATGTCGATAGAATGCCGAAAATCACGAGCGAGAGCAGCAGCCCCGGCGACTCTTTGTCGAGCCGGTCCTCCTTGTAGACAAAGCGCAGCAGGACAATGGCCGGAATGACTGCCGCAGCGATCAATATCGGGTTTACATAAAAGAGAAACATGATAGCTTTCCTCTCTTTTTTCTGATGATATCACAGCATATCAGCCGCGAGAATATTTGTCAACGCGGTGTTTTTTCTTTTTCCCACTTGACCGGAAGGAAATGCGCGCGTATGATAAATGCATTCACTTTATTCATATAAAGGAGGGGAGAATCATGGAACGTCGAACGCCGTGGCTCGGCTATCTCTGCGTGATCCTGAGCGCCGTCATCTTCGGCTGTATGCCGCTGGGCGCGAATTTTCTCTACGCGCAGGGCGTGACGCCGATGTCGCTGGTGTTTCTGCGCAATCTTCTCTCGCTCCCGGTCCTCGCGCTGCTGTGCCAAAAGCAGGGCGGGCTGCGCATCAGCCGCGGCGCGCTGCTCGAGACCAGCCTGACCGGCTTTTTCGGCTGCTGTATCACGCCGATCCTGCTGTTCAGCTCGTATTGCTATCTTGCCTCCGGCATGGCGACGGTATTCCACTTCGCCTATCCCGTCATCGTGGTGCTCGGCGGCCTGGTGCTGCGCGAACGGGTGCAGAAAAAAGCGCTTTTCTGCGCGGTCCTGTGCTCCCTCGGCATTCTGCTTCTCATCGACCCAAGCGGTGCAGTCGATCCGCTCGGTGTCGCGCTGGCGCTGACGTCCGGCGTGACCTACGCCGTCTACATTCTGCTTTTAGCGCATTTCCGCCACCGCGAGGTCATGGGCTTTCGTATGACCTTCTACATGGCGCTCATCAGTGCGGTCTGCATGTTCTTTCTCTGTCTCTTCTCGCACCAGCTCTGCCTGCCGCAGACCCTCGCCGGATGGCTCGCGGCGCTCGCCTTTTCGCTGATGATCTGCATCGGCGCGGTCATGCTCTTCCAGAAGGGCACGTTCCTCATCGGCGCACAGCGCGCAGCGATTTTGAGTACGTTTGAGCCGATCACGAGCATTTTTGTCGGCATTCTCTTCTTAAATGAAACGCTCACGCCGCGCATCCTGCTCGGCTCGGCCATCACGCTGGTCGCGGGCGTGTTCATCACCCTGGGCGGCAAAAAGGACGAAGACAAAGAAGAGGCGGCCAAGGACTGATTCCCTTATTCCGCCTCGCTGCCGCCGCTTTTTTCGCACGCGCGCAGAGCGACGATCATCGCAAGGCTGTCGCCCAGCTGCGTAAAGATGGCGGCGAGCAGCGCGACCTCTTCATCGCTCTTTCCCTGCGCCATGGCCGCCGCGGCGGCGCTGACGGCGGCGGGCAGCGCGTCCTGACAGGACATCGTATCACCTCAGGTCAGTTTATGCACCGGGCGCAAAAATAACCGGCGCATTTCTGCTTCGTTTCATCATCACATGGAGGTTTCCCGTTCCCATGCACAGCAAATCACCCGCAGTTGCGGCACTGAAGGCCGCGTTTCCGCACACCATCCCGATCTTCGCAGGCTTTTTATTTCTCGGCATGACCTATGGCGTCTATATGCGCACGTCGGGCTTTAGCTTCTGGTATCCGATGATCATGAGCGTCGTCATCTTCGGCGGCAGCCTTGAATTTGTCGCGACGAGCATGCTGCTCGCGCCGTTTGCGCCGGTGCAGGTCTTCCTGACGGCGGTAATGATCCAGGCGCGCCACCTGTTTTACGGTATTTCGATGCTCGACAAGTACAAGGGCACGGGCTGGAAAAAGCCCTACCTCATCTACGCGATGTGCGACGAGACGTTCAGCGTCAACTATACGGCGGAGATCCCAGAGGGCGTGGACCGCGGCTGGTTCTACTTCTTCGTCTCGCTGCTCGATGAATTTTACTGGTTCCTGGGCGCAACGCTCGGTGGCATCCTCGGCGGGCTTCTGCGCTTCAATACCGAGGGGCTCGACTTTGTGATGACGGCGATGTTTGTGGTCATCTTCATGGACCAGTGGCTCAAAGAAAAGCACCATTTCAGCGCGTGGATCGGTCTTATCGCAAGTGTTGCGTGTCTGCTCATTTTCGGTGCGGACAACTTCCTCATTCCCACGATGATCTGCATCCTCGTCGCGCTGACCGCGCTGAGAAAGCCCGTCGAAGCCAAGACGCAGGAGGCGGTAAAATGACGATCTTACAACAGACCATCACCATCATCCTCTGCGCGCTCGGCACGATGCTCACGCGCTTCCTGCCGTTTCTGGTCTTCAACCCGAAAAAGCCGACGCCCAAGTACATCCAATACCTCGGCTCAGCACTGCCGGGCGCGATCTTCGGCATGCTCGTCGTCTACTGCCTGCGCAATGTTGACGTGCTGCACTTTGCCTACGGCCTGCCCGAGCTCATCGCCATCGCCGTGACGATCAGCCTGCACCTGTGGAAGAGACAAATGCTGCTCTCCATCGCGGGCGGCACGGTGTGCTATATGCTGCTGGTGCAGTTCGTGTTCTGATTTTGATTTCAACAGAAAGGAAGATGTTCCCATGCGCGTACTTGACCTGACCCACACCATCGCTGAAAATATGCCGGTCTATCCCGGCACGGAGACACCCATTTTCGCCGGCGCGAACACCTATGAAAAGGACGGCTTCAAGGAGACGAAGCTGACCATGTACACCCACACGGGCACGCACATGGACCCGCCCGCGCATCTGTTCGCCGGCCGCACGACGCTCGACGCGTTCCCCGCCTCGCAGTTCATCGGCAAGGCGCTCGTCATCGAGTGCAGCGACTTGAACGAGGGCAAGGCCATCACGCTCGAGCGCATCCTGCAATACGGCAAGGACGCGGAAAATGCCGATTTTCTGCTCTTCCACCTCGGCTGGGACAAGCGCTGGGGGACGGATGCCTACTCTGGCGATTATCCCTGCCTCGACGACGCGGCGCTCGACTACATCATCGCGGGCGACTACAAGGGCATCGGCTTCGACGTCATCGGCCTCGACCCCATCGCAGACGAAAACCTGACGCGGCACAAAAAGCTTTTCGCGCACAAGGACATCGTCAATATTGAAAATCTCAAGGATCTCGACAAATGCGGCAAGGGGTTGTTTTCGTTCAGCTGCTTCCCGCTCAAGCTCGAAAACTGCGATGGTTCGCCCATCCGCGCCGTGGCATGGTTCGAGGACTGATCCGTTACGCTTTGATGCAGCAAATTGAACGTTCAGGAGGAATACCATGGTAGAAAAACAGGCCTTGACCGCACTTTTTGAAAAATATATCCGGAAACTGAGGATCACACCCACGTGGGATATCCGCCTTGAATTTGTGGAAGACCCCGCGTGGCCGAAAACCGGCGACATCAAGATCGACTGCGCCGACAGAAAAGCAATCATTCTTCTGAATATTGCGAATCCCAAGCGGGAGGAAAACTTTGAAGAGATCATCGTTCATGAGCTGATGCACATCAAAATGTATCCGCTCGATCAGGTGACCGAATCGCTGATCGTGAATTGCTTTAAAGAAGGCTCGGCAGCAAACAAGTTTGCCTATGAACAGTTTTTTACGACGCTTGAGCAGACCGTGGAAGAGCTTGCCAAATGCTTCTTGCTGGAATTTGGCGAAAACAAAGAGCTCTCCTACGGAAGATGCCGTCAGGAAATGTCCTTCAACGATCTATATGACGGTCTGAAGAACATCGACTGACAACAAATTTCTCCGTCTCATTATGAACAACACTTGCCCCCTCCGTATTTTGAATACGGAGGGGGCAAGTTTATGGTTCTTTTTATCGCTCAATGAGTTTCTGGCCGCTGCGGTAAAGATAGTCGTAGTTTTCGCGCATGATGTTCTTGATAAGCGGAATGCACAGCACCGCGTCGGCTGACATCCACGCAAACGGGTCAGCCACGCACAGGCCGTAAACCGCCGCCTGCGGTGCCTCCGCGCTGACCACGCCGCCCGCGAGCGCCGCAGGCAGCAGCAGACAGACGGCAACGCGCGCGACAAGCTCGGCCGCTCCCGCGCCCAGCACGAACTGCGGCTTGCCGATGCCCTGCACACAGTTTCGCGCGACAAAGATAAACCCGAGGAATGCGTAGAGCGACAGGTCGATATAGAGGTAGGAATTGCCAAAGCGGAGCGTCTCCGCCGTCACCTTATCCGCGCTGAGGAAGATGTGAAGATAGGTGCCGTTGATCGTCAGCAGGAGGCCAATCAGAATGGAGCACGCCGCCATGATGAGCATGATGATAATCGACTGGATCGTGCCCTTCTTGATGCGCTTTGTGTCACCCGCGCCGAGATTCTGCGCCGTGAAGCTCGTCATCGCGGAGCCGAGGCCATTGAGCGGCGTCATCAAGAGGCTATTGATCTTGTTTGCCGCGCCAAAGCCATTCTGCGCGGAATTGGAGACCATCGCTCCACCCAGCATATCAAACTGAACAACGATGCTCTGCACCACAATGATGCCGATCGCCAGCACGGAGAACTGGAGGCCGAGCGGGATGCCCTGGATCAGATGGCGCGTCACATCATGGCGCGTGATCTGCCAGTCCTCCTGATGCAGGCGCAGCTCGGGATATTTGGAGAAAGCATAGGCAAAGCAGCCCAGCGTGCTGATGAGCTGCGCGCTCACCGTGGCGATGGCCGCACCGGCGACGCCCCAGCGGAACACAATGATAAACAGCAGGTCGAGTCCCACGTTCAGTACCGTGGAGAACAGCAGGAACGCCAGCGGCGTCACGCTGTCGCCCATGCTGCGCAGGAACGAGCAGATGAAGTTATAGAACAGCTGCGCACCGATGCCTGCAAAAATGATCGCGCAATAGGTATAGGCCGCGCGGTAGACCTCGCCGTTGTCCGGCGTCACATTGATCCACGCGAGCATCGGATCGAGCAGAAGCAGCGCAAGCACCGTCAGGATGACCGTCAGCGCGGCGGATAAAACGATCTGCGTCGTCAGCGAGCGGCGCACGCCAGCAGGATTGTGCGCGCCGACATTACAAGATGTGACTACGCAGAAGCCCGCGCTGACGCCAAAGGCAAACTGCAAAAAGATAAAAATGAGCGACGACGTATCGTTGACACCCGCAACCTCCTGCGCTGTCAGCGTTTGGCCGACGATGGCCGCGTCGCTGATCGTGTAGACCTGCTGCAGCAAGTACGAAACAATGATTGGGAAAGAAAACGCCAAAATCGTCTTCCAGCATTCGCCCTGCGTGAGCTCCACCGGCTGGAACAGGGCAGATAAACTTTTTTTCTTCATAACTAAAATCTCCATCATTTTTTGACTGGCAGATTATAGTCTCCCTTTTCCCCCTTGTCAAGGCAAAAGTTGAACAAATCAGGTAAGGTCTTGGTGAAGAAAAGCACGGAAAACGGCACAGTTAGAAATATCATCTTCCGCAGTTTTCAGTCTATCTACGCACTTCACCTTTGGCAGTATTTTGAGAGTGTTCCGCAAAAGAATTCCGCATTTACATCATAAGTAAAAACGAACCGCGGAATGGCGATGGACTCTCTCTCCCGCAGCTATGAATATAAAAAAAGAAGCCACTCTCTTGAGTGGCTTCTCTCCGTGTTGGCGCTACCTATCTTTCCGGGCCGTCTCCAGCCAAGTATTGTCGGCAGAA
>OBHX01001731.1_pt1 | contig 18142 bp, 16 predicted proteins | sample 1519331 | NCBI WGS metagenome assembly OBHX01 (sample SAMEA2602897, study PRJEB22501) | metagenome
GCGTTTATATTATCGTCGTGCTATGGTACATACATTCACAAATGTATGTAAATCTAACGCCTGTAAATTCACTGACATATGGCACGAAAAACCAAACAACAAGCACAGGAAACACGACAGCATATTCTCGATGTTGCTCTGCATTTGTTTTCGCAACAAGGGGTATCATCCACCTCGCTTGCGGAGATCGCAAAAGCCGCTGGTGTCACGCGCGGCGCAATCTATTGGCATTTCAAAAACAAGTCGGATTTATTCAGTGAAATCTGGGAGCTAGCAAAACCTAACATTGATGAGTTAGAGACTGAGTATCAGGCAAAATTCCCCGACGATCCACTATCAGTATTAAGAGAAATTTTAATTTACGTTCTTGAAGCTACCGTGACAGAAGAACGCCGACGTTTGTTGCTGGAAATTATATTCCACAAATGCGAATTTGTCGGGGAAATGGCCTCTGTTCAGTTAGCTCAACGCCATCTTTGTATTGAAAATTACGATCGTATCGAACAAACATTGCGGCACTGTATGGATGCCAATATGCTGCCGGAAAACCTGAACACCCGTCGCGTGGCGGTCCTGTTGCGCAGCTATATTACCGGAATCATAGAAAACTGGTTATTTGCCCCCGAATCGTTTGATCTGAAAAAAGAAGCTCGGGAATACGTCGCAGTGCTGCTGGAGATGTGCCTTATGTGCCCAACTCTGCGGCTTGGCGTGGCGGAAATCCACTAAATGTTTTGGGCCTGTACCAGGAATTCTCCTGGTCGTTTTGCCTGCTGCTATTCTGCCGGTCACAGCCGTGATATTCTTTCCGCTTGACTATTTTCGGTCACTTTTCCGGTTCAGAAACGTTCACTCTCATGACTATGTTGCAGCTCTATAAACGTTCACAGCATCTTATTGCTATTACCATTCTTTTCTTCATTCTCTTGCTATCTTGCCAGTCGTCTGCTTTTGCGCGGGCGCAACAGAGTGGTGAACTGCCGACGAAAGCGGATATTCAGAGCCAACTGGATGCACTGAGTAAACAAAAAGATCTCTCCGCGCAGGATAAGCTGGTCCAACAGGATCTCCTCGATACCATCGCCACGCTGGATAAAATCGATCGCGTGAAAGATGAGACCGTACAGCTTCGTCAGAAAGTTGCCCAGGCGCCGGAGAAAATGCGTCAGGCGACGGATGCGTTAAATTCGCTCAGCGATGTCGATAACGACGATGAAACGCGAAAAACGCTGAGTACACTCTCCTTACGACAGCTTGAGTCGCGCGTGGCACAGGTTTTGGATGATCTGCAAAGCTCGCAAAACGATCTTGCTGCCTACAACAGCCAATTGGTGTCGCTGCAAACGCAGCCAGAGCGTGTGCAGAATGCGATGTACACCGCGTCGCAGCAAATGCAGCAAATCCGCAATCGACTCGATGGCACCAATGTGGGAGAGGCGGCGTTACGCCCCAGCCAGCAGGTGTTGCTGCAGGCGCAGCAGGCGCTGCTGAATGCGCAGATCGACCAACAGCGTAAGAGCCTCGAAGGTAATACTGTTTTGCAGGATACCTTGCAAAAACAACGTGATTACGTAACAGCTAACAGTAACCGGCTTGAACATCAGCTCCAGCTTCTGCAAGAAGCGGTGAACAGCAAACGACTAACGTTAACCGAAAAGACGGCTCAGGAAGCGGTAACGCCGGATGAAGCCGAACGTATTCAGTCAAACCCGTTAGTGAAGCAGGAACTGGACGTTAACCATCAGCTCAGCCAGCGTCTGATTGCCGCGACCGAAAACGGCAACAACCTGATGCAGCAGAATATCAAAGTCAAAAACTGGCTTGACCGCGCGCTGCAATCCGAACGCAATATTAAAGAACAGATCGCCGTCCTGAAAGGCAGTCTGCTGCTGTCGCGTATTCTGTATCAGCAACAACAAACACTGCCGTCGGCGGATGAACTTGCCGATATGACCAACCGGATCGCCGATTTGCGTCTGGAGCAGTTTGAGATTAACCAGCAGCGTGATGCGCTATTCCAGAACGATGCGTTTGTCGCCAAACTGGAAGAAGGGCACAGCAACGAAGTCAATGGTGAAGTCCATGATGCCCTGCTGCAGGTTGTGGATATGCGCCGTGAACTGTTGGATCAGCTGAACAAGCAGCTGGGCAACCAGTTGATGATGGCGATTAACCTGCAAATCAATCAACAGCAGCTAATGAGCGTGTCGAAGAACCTGAAAGGGATCCTCACGCAGCAAATCTTCTGGGTTAATAGTAACCGTCCGATGGACTGGGACTGGATCAAAGCCTTCCCGCAAACGCTAAAAGACCAGTTTAAGTCGATGAAAATCACGGTGAACTGGGAAAAAGCCTGGCCCGCCGTCTTTATTGCGTTCCTGGCGGGGCTACCGTTGCTGCTTATTGCCGGGTTAATCCGCTGGCGTTTGAAATGGTTGAAAGAGTATCAGGCGAAATTAGCCGCCGCAGTAGGGAATCTGCGTAATGACAGTCAGCTCAATACGCCAAAAGCGATTCTGATCGATCTGATCAGAGCGTTGCCGGCGTGCCTGATTATCCTCGCCGTGGGCCTGATTCTGCTTACCATGCAGTTGAATATCAGCGACCTGCTGTGGGCGTTCAGTAAGAAGATGACAGTCTTCTGGCTGGTGTTTGGTCTGTGCTGGAAGGTGCTGGAAAAAGATGGCGTGGCAATTCGTCATTTTGGTATGCCAGCGAAGCAGACCAGCCACTGGCGCCGCCAGATCGTGCGTATTAGCCTGGCGCTGTTACCGCTCAACTTCTGGTCGGTCATTGCTGAGCTGTCACCGCTTAATTTGATGGACGATGTGCTGGGTCAGGTAGTTATTTTCCTCAACCTGCTGCTGATCGCCTTCCTGGTATGGCCAATGTGTCGTGAAAGCTGGCGTGACAAAGAGTCGCATGGCTTGCGTCTGGTTACCATTACTGTCCTCTCAATTATCCCGATTGCATTAATGGTGCTGACGGCGACAGGGTATTTCTACACCACGTTGCGCCTGGCCGGTCGTTGGATTGAAACGGTCTATCTGGTTATCCTCTGGAACCTGCTGTATCAGACGGTACTGCGTGGATTGAGCGTGGCGGCACGGCGTATCGCCTGGCGCCGTGCCTTAGCGCGTCGTCAGAACCTGGTGAAAGAAGGGGCGGAAGGAGCCGAGCCGCAGGAAGAACCGACCATCGCGCTTGAGCAGGTGAACCAGCAAACGCTGCGCATCACCATGCTGGTAATGGTTGCCCTGTTTGGTGTTCTGTTCTGGGCTATTTGGTCTGATTTGATAACTGTATTCAGTTACCTCGATAGCATTACGCTCTGGCATTACAACGGCACCGAAGCGGGAGCTGCGGTGGTGAAAGACGTCACCATGGGCAGCCTGCTGTTTGCGATTATTGCGTCAATGGTCGCGTGGGCGCTGATCCGTAACTTACCCGGCCTGCTGGAAGTGCTGGTGCTGTCGCGACTGAAGATGCGTCAGGGCGCTTCGTATGCGATCACCACGATCCTTAACTACGCGATCATCGCCATCGGCGCGATGACGGTCTTCGGATCGCTCGGTGTTTCATGGGATAAGCTACAGTGGCTGGCAGCAGCCCTGTCGGTTGGTCTTGGTTTTGGCTTGCAGGAAATCTTCGGTAACTTTGTTTCGGGTCTGATTATTCTGTTTGAACGCCCGGTCCGCATCGGCGATACCGTGACTATCGGTACGTTCTCAGGAACGGTCAGCAAGATCCGTATCCGTGCCACCACTATTACCGACTTCGATCGCAAAGAGGTGATCATCCCGAACAAAGCATTTGTGACGGAGCGTTTGATCAACTGGTCGCTTTCCGATACCACCACGCGCCTGGTGATCCGCATCGGCGTGGCCTACGGTTCGGATCTGGATAAAGTGAAGAAAGTGCTGTTGCAGGCGGCGATGGAACACCCGAAAGTGATGCACGATCCAGAGCCTGCGGTGTTCTTTACCGCCTTCGGCGCCAGCACGCTGGATCATGAACTGCGATTATACGTACGTGAACTGCGCGATCGTAGCCACACGGTTGATGAACTGAACCGTGCGGTCGATCGTTTATGCCGTGAAAACGACATTGATATCGCCTTTAACCAGCTCGAAGTGCACCTGCATAACGCGAAAGGTGATACCGTGACCGAGGTTAAGCGTGACATCATTAAAGGTGATGATCCGACGCCTTCAGTAGGTTAAGTTGCAATCAGGGCGGCATATTTGCCGCCCTGATTGCATTTAGTGCGCCAGCGCGACCAGTTCTTCCTGCGTCAGGCCTGTAAGGTGCGTAATCAGCTCCAGTTCCAGGCCGCGGGCGAGCATTTTTTGTGCGATATTACGCGCTTCAACCTGCCGACCTTCTTCTAACCCTTTTTCCAGCCCTTGTTGTATGCCTTCCACTCTGCCTTTTTCTTCCAACCATTCGGCAATCGTCATCAGCTGTTCCTTGTACTGTGGCGCACTCTGCGCCAGATGGCGGACAAGTACGCCGGGTTCCGTGGTATTTCCTGCTTTAAGCATGTAATTAATCAAAACGTCGATTTGATATTCTGTCAGATGCTCTTGTGTTAAGAGTGTGACCAGTTGATCCAATAGCTCACTCAGATCCCGTCGACGAATATGTTTTTGCAGGAGTTCCAGCATCGCTACCCGTTGATGCTGCAAGATCTGATTATCTGGCATTACGGTCAGGTCTACCAGTGTAAATTCATTGCCGTAAAGCGCTTTCGCAAGCTTTGGTTCGCTAAACAGGTGATGCCAGTTAAGGGTATAAGGCCACGGACTTTCCATACCATGGTAAAACAGGATAGGAACGACCAGAGGTAATGTCTTATGCCCGGCGTTAAGATGGTGTTGCATGGCGGCAATTGCGTAGCGCATCAGGCGAAAGGCCATGAATTTATCGGGCTTACTCTGATGTTCAATCAGTGCGTAAACGTAGCTGGGTCCATGTGTTGTTTGCAGGGAATAGAGGATATCTGAATAGCTGGTATGTAAATCGTCCTCAATAAAGCTGCCTGATTCCAGCGTTAATGTATCCATATCGCATATATTGAGAAATGCCTCAGGCAAATGGATCTGCAAAAAATCTCGGGCAACTTCCTTTTGCGTCAGCATTTGCCGAAAGACCGCGTCGTGGGGTGTGGTGGGGAGTCGTTCCATGATCTGTCCGTTATCGTCGTGATGTTGCGACGACTCTGACACCGAAGCCAATGGCAGACCAGAGGGCAATTAATCAGTTTGCGAGGTGCCTTCCGCAGTTTTAAGTTTGTTTTCATAATCACGCATGACGATCTCCAGCGCGCGTAGCACCGTTCGTGCTGGTAGCTGATTTTCCTCAAGTAAAACAATCAAATCGACGGCCAGTTTGACCTCGTCTGGGGCGTTCTCTAATGACATAAATTCTCCGGGGATTAACGGGTTAAACGCGCCAGCACGTTTTCTATTCTTGCCAGAGCATGGCGACAGCGCGCCAGCCGCGCCTCGAATGCTTCTACTTCACGATGCAGTTTTTGCTGTTCTTCAAAGCCGGTAGCTTGAGCCAGACGCTCTTTGCGTTCACGCGTCATTTCAACCAGACGGCGTTCAAATTCCTGATGTTGGACCCGCTTGCGCTGCCAGCGCGCCAGACCTGGAGAAGCGCTGTCCCACTCTCGAAGGGACCAACTGGCGGTTTCACGTGAAATCGCCTCTAACTGTGAGGCAAGGTGTTCCGCAAGCCAGGTGATTTGTGGGAGTTGCTGCTGCTCAACGGCGCGGCGCAGGGCAGTAAGATTATCGTCAGCTTCTTCCAGGCAGGCCTGCAGCAACGTGCTGCGCGTGTGAAACAGATGCCTGTCAAAGCGGGCGCTAAGCGTTGTGTGGTGCGCCAGCGGGGCGCAATGTTGTCGCAAGCGGTTAAGCTGATTTTCGAGCGTCTGTAACAGCATGGCGGTTTTCACAACAACACTCCGATGAAAATGAGAACCGTTATGCTAAAGTAGCGATTCTCTGTGTTAAGTACTCATATTATGCAACGCATTATTCTAATCATCATTGGCTGGATAGCGGTAGTGCTAGGTACGCTGGGCGTTGTATTGCCTCTGTTGCCGACGACGCCGTTTATACTGCTGGCCGCCTGGTGTTTTGCCCGCTCATCGCCGCGTTTTCACGACTGGTTGCTTTACCGTTCGTGGTTCGGCGGGTATTTGCGCCACTGGCAAAAACACCGTGCGATGCCGCCGGGAGCAAAACCGCGCGCTATTTTGTTGATCCTGGTGACGTTTGGCATTTCACTGTGGCTGGTCAATATGATGTGGGTGCGCGGCCTGCTGCTGGTTATTCTCGCCTGTTTACTGATTTTTATGTGGCGGATCCCGGTGATTGATGAAAAACAACAAAAGCAGTAAAGCGCAATAATCGCTGTTGCAATTGTCTCTCACAGCCAGTAAATTCGACCGTTTTCGAGCACAGGCGCAGGTGGTCAAAGGTTAAGCAAGTGTAACCTTGGCTCTTATATAGACACAAAATCATTCAAGATACGTCGAGGATGAAGTGTTTAGTGCGCCGTGAAGTAATACTGTATTAATCAGGCACAAACTTATGACCGCGACAGCACAGCAGCTTGAGTTTCTCAAAAATAGCATCAAAAGCATCCACGACTACCCAAAACCGGGCATTCTCTTTCGTGATGTCACCAGTTTACTGGAAGACCCGAAAGCCTACGCCCTCAGCATTGAATTGCTGGTTGAACGCTACAAAAATGCGGGTATCACTAAAGTGGTTGGCACCGAAGCGCGTGGCTTCCTGTTTGGCGCGCCGGTAGCGTTGGGGCTGGGCGTCGGCTTTGTTCCGGTACGCAAACCCCGTAAGCTTCCGCGTGAAGTTATTGCTGAGACCTATGAGTTGGAGTACGGCACCGATCAGCTGGAAATCCACGTTGATGCCATCAAACCTGGCGATAAAGTGCTGGTTGTGGACGACCTGCTGGCAACTGGCGGCACGATTGAAGCGACCGTAAAGCTGATCCGCCGTCTGGGTGGTGAAGTTACCGATGCTGCTTTTATCATTAACCTGTTTGATCTGGGCGGCGAACAGCGTCTGGAAAAACAGGGGCTTACCTGTTATAGCCTGGTTCCATTCCCGGGCCACTAATTTAGGGCTATCTTTTTTGCCATTTTGGCCCCAGTCAGTGCTCGAAATCCTCACGTACTGCGTGTACGCTCCGGTTTCTGTGCGCTGCCCGAAACCAAACTGACTGCAACGATAACGCCCGAATATAACGTGTCAACCTCGCCGTCGCTGCGAGGTTGTGTTAGCATTATCCCCCTGTGAATCCACCCTCCAGCCTTTCAGAGCCTGCCAATGAGTTATCAGGTCTTAGCCCGAAAATGGCGCCCACAAACCTTTGCTGACGTCGTCGGCCAGGAACATGTGCTGACGGCACTGGCGAACGGCTTGTCGCTAGGGCGTATTCATCATGCTTATTTGTTTTCCGGCACCCGTGGCGTCGGGAAAACCTCTATCGCCCGCTTGCTGGCGAAGGGATTAAACTGTGAAACCGGCATCACCGCCACGCCGTGTGGCGTGTGCGATAACTGCCGGGAAATCGAGCAGGGGCGTTTTGTCGATCTGATTGAAATCGACGCCGCCTCACGCACCAAAGTCGAAGACACCCGTGACCTGCTGGATAACGTCCAGTATGCGCCTGCGCGCGGTCGCTTTAAGGTCTACTTGATCGACGAAGTGCACATGCTGTCGCGCCACAGTTTTAATGCCTTGCTGAAAACGCTCGAAGAGCCGCCCGCGCACGTTAAGTTCCTGCTGGCGACTACCGATCCGCAGAAGCTGCCGGTGACTATCCTGTCGCGCTGTCTGCAATTCCATCTTAAAGCGTTGGATGTCGAACAGATTCGCCATCAGCTTGAGCATATCCTCAAAGAAGAGCATATCGCCCATGAACCGCGTGCAGTGCAACTGCTGGCTCGCGCCGCGGACGGCAGCCTGCGTGATGCGCTGAGCCTGACCGATCAGGCGATCGCCAGCGGCGATGGTCAGGTCTCGACCGAGGCGGTAAGCACCATGCTCGGCACGCTGGACGACGACCAGGCGCTCTCGCTCGTTGAAGCGGTTGTGGCTGCGGACGGCGAACGCGTTATGGCGCTGATAAACGACGCCGCCGCGCGCGGTATCGAATGGGAAGCGCTGCTGGTTGAGATGTCGGCTTTGCTGCATCGTATTGCCATGGTTCAGCTTTCGCCTGCCGCGCTCGGCAGCGATATGGCCGCCATTGAACAGCGTATGCGTGAACTGGCGCGAATCGTTCCGCCAACCGATGTGCAGCTTTACTACCAAACTTTGTTAATCGGGCGCAAAGAACTGCCGTATGCGCCGGACAGGCGAATGGGCGTCGAAATGACGCTGCTGCGTGCGCTGGCTTTTCATCCGCGCATGCCGCTCCCGGAACCTGAAGTTCCACGACAGTCGTTTGCCCCGGTCGCACCCACTGCGGTGATGACCCCGACGCAGGTGCAGCAGCAGCCTGCGCCTGCACAACAGCAACAGAATGTGCCGCTCTCCGATGCCACCAGTCAGGTGTTGGCGGCGCGTAGCCAGTTGCAACGCGCTCAGGGAGCAACCAAAGCAAAAAAGAGTGAACCGGCAGCCGCTTCCCGCGCGCGGCCGGTGAATAATGCTGCGCTGGAAAGACTGGCTTCGGTGTCGGAACGTGTTCAGGCGCGTCCGGCGGTCTCTGCGCTGGAAAAAGCACCGGCGAAGAAAGAAGCGTATCGCTGGAAAGCGACCAATCCTGTTGCAGAGGTTAAAGAAGTCGTTGCCACGCCGAAAGCGCTGAAAAAAGCGCTTGAGCATGAAAAAACGCCGGAACTGGCGGCAAAGCTTGCGGCTGAAGCCATTGAACGCGACCCGTGGGCCGCCCAGGTGAGTCAGCTCTCGCTGCCTAAACTGGTGGAGCAGGTGGCGCTTAATGCCTGGAAAGAAGAGAATGGCAACGTAGTTTGCCTGCACCTGCGTTCCACGCAGCGACACCTAAATTCCAGCGGCGCGCAGCAAAAACTGGCTGAAGCACTGAGTTCCTTAACGGGGTCAACGGTTGAATTGACCATCGTTGAAGATGATAATCCAGCGGTGCGTACGCCGCTGGAGTGGCGTCAGGCCATTTATGAAGAGAAGCTCGCGCAGGCGCGTGAGTCGATTATTGCGGATAATAACATCCAGACACTGCGTCGTTTTTTCGATGCGGAGCTGGACGAAGAGAGTATTCGCCCCATTTGATCGTGAGCCTAATGGTTTGACGGTCGTCATCCCTTAACGTGATTGAGAGAGAAGCCTATGTTTGGTAAAGGCGGTCTGGGTAACCTGATGAAACAGGCCCAGCAGATGCAAGAAAAAATGCAGCAGATGCAGGAAGAAGTCGCCAAGCTGGAAGTGACCGGCGAATCTGGCGCGGGTCTGGTAAAAGTGACCATTAACGGCGCGCACAACTGCCGTCGCGTGGAGATCGATCCAAGCCTGCTGGAAGACGACAAAGAGATGCTGGAAGATCTGGTTGCTGCGGCATTCAACGATGCAGCACGTCGCATTGAAGAGACGCAGAAAGAGAAGATGGCCTCTGTTTCCTCCGGAATGCAGCTGCCGCCTGGCTTTAAGATGCCGTTCTGATGCAAACCAGCCCGCTGTTAACTCAGCTTATGGAAGCACTGCGCTGTCTGCCGGGCGTTGGCCCGAAGTCGGCGCAGCGCATGGCGTTCACGCTACTTCAGCGCGATCGCAGCGGCGGGATGCGTCTGGCACAGGCGTTTACGAAGGCAAAGTCGGAAATCGGCCCTTGTGCCGATTGCCCCCCCCTCACAGAGCAAGACGGCCGCCACAATTGCTCGCACCCCCGCCGCCCGGAAAAAGGTCAGATTTTTGTGGTGGGGAGTCCGGCGGGCCACTAAGCCCTTTAGCAAACCGCGCAAATTTTCCGACGTTTCATTGTGCTGATGGGACACCTGTCGCCGCTGGACGGTATTGGCCCTGATGATATCGGGCTGGATCGTCTCGAACAGCGACTGGCGTCTGAGCAAATCAACGAACTGATCCTGGCGACCAATCCCACGGTCGAAGGAGAGGCGACCGCCAACTATATTGCTGAGCTTTGCATGCAATATGGCGTTGAAGCCAGCCGTATCGCCCATGGCGTTCCGGTAGGCGGCGAGCTGGAAATGGTCGATGGCACCACGCTGTCGCACTCTCTGGCTGGGCGACACAAGATTAAATTCTGAACAAACGGAGGCCGCGACGGCGGCTTCCGCTTGAAATCCTTCCCGCTTGTCCCCATTTCACCCTCAACGTGTTTTTACCATTGAAAATGGCATTGTTGAGGTAGATCTACATGAAAGGACAAGAAACTCGTGGTTTTCAGTCAGAAGTAAAACAACTTCTGCACCTGATGATCCATTCTCTGTATTCCAATAAAGAAATCTTCCTGCGTGAGCTTATCTCTAACGCCTCGGATGCGGCAGACAAGCTGCGTTTCCGCGCCCTGTCTAACCCGGACCTGTATGAAGGCGACGGTGAGCTGCGTGTACGTGTTTCCTTCGATAAAGATAAGCGTACGTTGACCATTGCCGATAACGGCGTGGGGATGAACCGTGATGACGTTATCGATCATCTGGGGACCATTGCGAAATCCGGTACTAAATCTTTCCTCGAGTCCATGGGATCCGATCAGGCGAAAGACAGCCAGTTGATCGGCCAGTTCGGGGTGGGTTTCTACTCTGCGTTCATCGTGGCGGACAAAGTCACCGTGCGTACCCGCGCTGCGGGCGATAAGCCGGAAAACGGCGTGTTCTGGGAATCTGCGGGTGAAGGTGAGTACACCGTTGCTGACATCACCAAAGACGATCGCGGCACCGAAATCACCCTGCATCTGCGTGAAGGCGAAGATGAGTTCCTTGATGACTGGCGCGTACGTTCCATCATCAGCAAATATTCCGACCATATCGCGCTGCCGGTAGAGATCGAAAAATCCGAAGAAAAAGACGGCGAGACCGTGGTTTCCTGGGAAAAGATCAACAAAGCGCAGGCGCTGTGGACCCGTAACAAGTCGGAAATCAAAGACGACGAATACAACGAGTTCTACAAGCACATCGCCCACGACTTCACTGACCCGCTGACCTGGAGCCACAACCGTGTGGAAGGTAAGCAGGAGTACACCAGCCTGCTGTACATCCCGTCCCAGGCTCCGTGGGATATGTGGAACCGCGATCACAAGCATGGTCTGAAACTGTACGTCCAGCGTGTGTTTATTATGGACGACGCCGAGCAGTTCATGCCGAACTACCTGCGCTTTGTGCGCGGTCTGATAGATTCCAACGATCTGCCGCTGAACGTTTCCCGTGAGATCCTGCAGGACAGCACCGTCACCCGTAACCTGCGCAGCGCGTTGACCAAACGCGTACTGCAGATGCTGGAAAAACTGGCGAAAGACGACGCGGAAAAATACCAGACCTTCTGGAAACAGTTCGGCCTGGTACTGAAAGAAGGCCCGGCGGAAGATCACGCCAACCAGGAAACGATCGCTAAGCTGATGCGCTTCGCGTCTACGCACACTGACTCCTCCGCACAGACCGTGTCGCTGGAAGACTACGTGTCGCGGATGAAAGAAGGGCAGGAGAAAATCTACTACATCACCGCAGACAGCTATGCGGCAGCGAAGAGCAGCCCGCACCTGGAACTGCTGCGTAAGAAAGGCATCGAAGTGCTGCTGCTTTCTGACCGCATCGATGAGTGGATGATGAACTACCTGACCGAGTTCGACGGTAAGGCATTCCAGTCTGTTGCCAAAGCTGACGAGTCCATCGACAAGCTGGCGGATGAAGTTGATGAATCGGCAAAAGAAGCGGAAAAAGCGCTGACGCCGTTCGTTGAGCGCGTGAAAACCCTGCTGGGCGACCGCGTGAAAGAAGTGCGTCTGACTCACCGTCTGACCGACACGCCAGCCATCGTCACCACCGATGCGGATGAAATGAGTACCCAGATGGCGAAACTGTTTGCCGCTGCGGGCCAGGCCGTACCGGAAGTGAAATATATCTTTGAACTGAACCCGGACCACGTGCTGGTAAAACGCACGGCGGATACCCAGGACGAAGCGCAGTTCAAAGAATGGGTCGAACTGCTGCTGGATCAGGCGCTGTTTGCTGAGCGCGGCACGCTGGAAGACCCGAACCAGTTCATCCGTCGTATGAACCAGTTGCTGGTGTCCTGATACCCGTAATGTAATGCCGGATGGCGTTAACGCTTATCCGGCCTACAGCATCTCGTAATAGTATGCCGGATACGGTGTTTCCACCGCCATCCGGCATTTTCTCGCCTTATTTTTAATTTTCCCACCGTTAACCGTTTCAGCGTCGGGCGTCTTTCTTGAGCCAATTGCGTGATGGTGGTATCGTTTAGCGCTTTTTAAAAAATATCGACAACCTTTAAGGGGATTTTCGTAATGCGTATCATTCTGCTTGGCGCTCCGGGCGCGGGTAAAGGAACTCAGGCTCAGTTCATCATGGAGAAGTATGGTATTCCGCAAATCTCCACCGGTGATATGCTGCGTGCCGCCGTGAAATCTGGCTCCGAGCTGGGCAAACAAGCGAAAGACATCATGGACGCCGGTAAGCTGGTGACTGATGAGCTGGTGATCGCGCTGGTAAAAGAGCGTATTGCTCAGGAAGACTGCCGTAATGGTTTCCTGCTGGATGGCTTCCCGCGTACTATTCCGCAGGCAGACGCCATGAAAGAAGCGGGCATCAACGTGGACTACGTTCTGGAGTTCGATGTTCCTGACGAACTGATCGTTGACCGTATCGTGGGTCGTCGCGTACACGCTGCTTCTGGCCGCGTTTACCACATCAAATTCAACCCGCCTAAGGTTGAAGGTAAAGACGACGTGACCGGCGAAGAGCTGACCACCCGTAAAGACGATCAGGAAGAAACTGTACGTAAGCGCCTGGTGGAATACCATCAGATGACCGCTCCGCTGATCGGCTACTACTCTAAAGAAGCGCAGGCGGGTAACACCAAATATGCGAAAGTTGATGGCACTCAGGCCGTTGCTGACGTGCGCGCAGCGCTGGAAAAAATCCTCGGCTAATTTTTTCGCGTAATAAATCTCTTATCAGGCCTGCCATTATCGCGTAGGCCTGATAAGCGTAGCACCATCAGGCAAATTCTCGTCTTACCTCTCACAGCAATTAGTTCTTCTTTATCGCTTTTCCGCTACAATTATCAACAATTTGAATCGATAAGAGGCGGTAATGCGTCAGACGAAAACCGGTATCCTGCTGGCAAACCTCGGCACTCCCGATGCCCCAACCCCCGAAGCCGTTAAGCGCTACCTGCGCCAGTTTTTAAGCGATCCACGCGTAGTTGATACGTCACCTGCACTGTGGTGGCCGCTTCTGCGCGGGGTGATTTTACCGTTGCGTGCGCCACGCGTAGCCAAGCTGTACCAGTCAATCTGGATGGAAGACGGTTCCCCGCTGATGGTTTATAGCAGGGCACAACAGCGTGCGCTGGCAGAACGCCTACCAAATACCCCTGTTGCGCTGGGAATGAGCTACGGTTCGCCGTCGCTTGAAAGCGCGGTCGATGAACTGTTGGCAAGCGGGGTTGAACACATGGTGGTGTTACCGCTGTACCCGCAATATTCCTGTTCGACGGTGGGGGCAGTCTGGGACGAGCTGGCGCGAATCTTAGCGCGTAAACGCGGTATTCCTGGCGTTTCATTTATTCGTGATTACGCCGATGACAGCAGCTACATCGATGCGCTGGCGAAGAGTGCCCGGGATTCATTTGCTCAACACGGTGAACCTGATTTGCTGCTGCTCTCCTATCACGGCATTCCGCAGCGTTACGCCGATGAAGGCGATGACTACCCGCAGCGCTGTCGCGATACCACCCGAGAGCTGGTTTCAGCGCTTGGCCTGCCGCCAGAAAAAGTAATGATGACCTTCCAGTCTCGCTTTGGTCGCGAACCGTGGCTGACGCCGTATACCGACGAAACGTTAAAAATGCTGGCGGAGAAAGGGACACAACATATCCAGGTTATGTGTCCGGGCTTCTCGGCAGATTGCCTCGAAACGCTGGAAGAGATAGCGGTACAAAACCGGGAGATTTTCCTCGAAGCTGGCGGTAAGCAATATGAGTATATTCCGGCGCTTAATGCCGCACCGGAACATATCGAAATGATGGTTAAACTGACCGACGCTTACCGTTAAAGCTGGGCTCTGAAGTAACGAGCGCCTTCCCGTAATGCATCGTCGGCGGTTTTCATCATTCGCGAATAGTGCAGGAAGGCGTGTAGCGTGCCAGGGTACATTTTGTACTGGCAGGGCTGCTGATGCGCCTGCAACGTCTGGAATAGTAAGCGGCTATCGTCAATCAGCGGATCAAACTCAGCGCCAGCGATAAAACACGGTGGCACGTCACGCGTCAGATCGTTATTAAACAGGCAATAATACGGTGACTCGCGATCGTCAGCGCTACGCAGGTACGCGTTTTCGTACATCTGCAAGTCCTCGCGGGTTAACCCATCCCACGCTCCGCCCATCAGCCGTCGACTCAGTGAATCTTGCAGGCCGTAAAGCCCATACCACAAAAGCACCCCAGCCACCTTGCCGCAGACAATGCGTTTATCCCGCAGCCACAGAGCACTGGCAAGCGCCAGCATGGCTCCGGCGGAATCGCCCGCAAAACCGATATGATTCACATTAAGAGAATAGTCGCCAGCGTGCTGATGAAAATACTGGCAGACGGCGGCAATCTCTTCGATGGCTTGCGGGAAACGGGCTTCTGGCGCAAGCGAATAGTCGATACCAATTACCGTGCACTGCGTATAGCGCGCCAGCAGGCGCATAATACGGTCGTGGGTATCCAGATTACCGAGAATAAAACCGCCGCCGTGCAGATAATACAACGTTGCCAGGCTATGAGGCTGCGGTGAGTAAATACGTGTGGCCACGGGGCCGCATGCGGTAGAAATAACGCATTCGCGGGTATTCATCTCTGGGGCATCGGCATTCCACAGCTGCCGTTCATGAATGTAGTGTTGGCGCTGGGCCACGAAGTCATCTGCAGCGGGCCACGGCGGCAGATCGTCGCGATGAAAATTCACCACGCTTTTCATTTCATCCGAAATTCTGTCGAGTACGGGGATCTTGTTTTCCGGCTTCATAAAACGCTCCTTGTGAAGGTGAGTTATTGTAGAAATTAATCCCGTATAAACTGCGATCTCACCGTCTGATATTGAAACTTAGCGCCGCATCGCATGCGTGGCAGGGAATGTGCTACCATGCATCGCTCAGTTAACCACCCGTAAAATCGACCATGAAATTTCCCGGTAAACGCAAATCCAAACACTATTTTCCCGTCAGCGCGCGCGATCCGTTGCTGCAACAAATTCAGCCAGAAAATGAAACCAGCGCAGCCTGGGTGGTAGGTATCGACCAGACGCTGGTGGATATTGAAGCCAAAGTGGATGATGACTTTGTAAAACGTTATGGATTAAGCGCCGGGCATTCTCTGGTGATTGCCGATGATGTCGCAGAAGCGCTCTACCAGGAACTGGTGCGTGAAAATTTGATCACCCATCAGTTTGCGGGCGGTACTATCGGTAACACGATGCACAACTACTCTGTGCTGGCGGATGACCGCTCGGTGCTGCTGGGCGTGATGTGCAGCAATATCGAGATTGGCAGCTATGCTTACCGCTATTTATGCAATACCTCCAGCCGTACCGACCTGAATTACCTGCAAGGCGTTAACGGACCGATTGGCCGCTGCTTTACGCTGATTGGCGAGTCAGGTGAGCGTACCTTCGCAATCAGCCCTGGGCATATGAATAAGCTACGAGCGGATAGCATCCCTGAATCAGTGATTGCCGGAGCGTCCGCGCTGGTGCTGACGTCTTATCTGGTGCGCTGCGAACCGGGTGAGCCGATGCCGGAAGCGACCATGAAGGCGATTGAATACGCCAAAAAGCACAATGTGCCAGTGGTTCTGACCCTGGGCACCAAATTCGTCATTGCCGATAACCCGCAGTGGTGGCAGGCATTCCTGAAAGAGCATGTCTCTATTCTGGCGATGAATGAAGAAGAGGCTGAAGCGCTGACCGGCGAGAACGACCCGCTGCTGGCGTCTGATAAGGCGCTGGATTGGGTGGATCTGGTGCTGTGCACGGCGGGTCCGGCGGGTCTGTATATGGCGGGCTTTACGGAAGAAGAAGTTAAACGTAAAACCCAGCATCCGCTGCTCCCTGGTGCTATTGCCGAATTTAACCAGTACGAATTCAGCCGTGCCATGCGCCATAAAGACTGTACCAATCCGCTGCGCGTGTATTCGCACATCGCACCGTATATGGGCGGGCCTGAGAAGATAATGAACACCAACGGCGCTGGCGACGGCGCGCTGGCGGCATTGCTGCATGATATTACCGCCAACAGCTATCACCGCAGCAACGTGCCTAACTCCAGCAAGCACAAGTTCACCTGGCTGACCTATTCGTCGTTAGCCCAGGTGTGTAAGTATGCTAATCGCGTGAGTTATCAGGTGCTGAACCAGCATTCACCGCGCCTGACGCGCGGTTTACCGGAACGTGAAGACAGTCTCGAAGAGTCGTACTGGGACCGTTAAATCTTGCATAGGCCGGATAAGCGATAACGCTATCCGGCACGGACATTAACTGGCCGTAGCAACTTCACCTGCAGGCGGCGTTTCAATCAGCTCCAGCATGGTGCGGGCGATTTCACGCTCACCCATGACGACCTGGTTGGCGCCGCGTTCGGTAATATATTCCACCTCATCGTCATAATGCGCGCGGGCGATAATCTCAATCGACGGGCATTTCTCACGTGCAGAAGCGACAATTTCACCCGCTTCATAACCATCGGGAATGGTCAGCAGCAGCCAGCGCGCGCAATCCAGATGCGCCAGATTCATAATCTCTTCGTTGGCGGCATTTCCCAGTACCGCGCGGATCCCACGCTCGCGCAGTTCATCCACCCGGGTACGTGAGGTTTCGATCACCACCAGCGGGATCCCCGCAGCCATCAATTTCTCACCCAGCAGGCTGCCGACGCGACCAAAGCCAACCAGCAAGGCATGATTGCAGATATCCACCGGAATTTGCTTCTCTTCTTCGATGGCCTCTTCCAGCGTCTGCTCTTCCAGCGTTTCTGTTTTGGCGAGGTATTTTTCTAACACCGCAAACAGCACCGGGTTGAGCATGATGGACAGGATTGCCCCGGCCAGCACCAGATTCTGTCCGGCCTGCGGCAGCAGGTTCAACGCCATTCCCAGACCCGCCAGGATAAAGGCAAATTCACCAATCTGCGCCAGGCTGGTGGCAATGGTGAGCGCTGTGCGTTGGGAGTGACCAAACAGGCGCACCAGGAAATAGGCGGCAAGGGATTTACCAAAGATGATAATCGCCAGCGTGCCCAGTACCGCCAACGGCTGCTGGATCAGAACTAACGGATCGAACAGCATCCCGACGGAAACGAAGAACAGCACGGCGAACGCATCGCGCAGCGGCAGAGTATCATGCGCCGCACGGTGGCTTAGTTCAGATTCATTTAGCACCATACCGGCGAAGAACGCGCCCAGCGCAAAGGAGACATCGAACAGCTCTACTGCGCCAAAGGCGATACCTAAGGCGAGGGCGAGGACTGAGAGTGTAAACAGTTCGCGTGAACCGGTTGCGGCGCTGCGGGCCATAATCCACGGTACCAGGCGACGACCCACCAGCATCATGATCGCGATAAACGCCACCACCTTACCGATGGTAATACCCATATCGACGGCCAGCGAGGCAAAGCCGACGTCTTCTTTTTCCAGCATCCCGGCGACGGCTGGCAGGAGAACCAGCGTCAGCACCATCATCAGATCTTCGACAATCAACCAGCCAATGGCGATTTGCCCGCGCTGGCTGTCAATGAGCTGTCGTTCTTCAAGCGCACGCAGTAGCACCACGGTACTGGCGGTTGAAAGACACAGACCAAAACCAAACCCCACCCCCCCTCGACCAGCCCCCATTAACGGAAGAACCACAACAACCCCCGACACCTCAACCATATCGTGCGAAGTGC
>OBHX01001752.1_pt1 | contig 17942 bp, 14 predicted proteins | sample 1519331 | NCBI WGS metagenome assembly OBHX01 (sample SAMEA2602897, study PRJEB22501) | metagenome
CATTTTTATCGTATGGAAACGAAGTTTCCTATACGATAAAAAAGAGCTATAAACCCTGCAGTTTTAATCTCAGAAACTGCAAAATCTATAGCCCTGTATCAGACAAACCCTATGACCAAACTGTTAGGATATTACCATATCCTGTCTAAAAAGGCAAGCTAAAGTCTTGATTTTTCCGTTCAAATCGTGTATGCTTGTTTGGAATCAAGCAGGCTTAAATGCCTTAAATCACAATCAGGAGGAACAATCACTATGGGTTATCAGTTAGTTATGATCCGCCATGGCGAAAGCGTATGGAATCAGAAAAACCTGTTCACCGGCTGGACTGACGTAGATCTGTCCGAAACCGGACACAAGGAGGCTGCACAGGGCGGCGTTCTGTTAAAGGAAGCAGGCTTCTCCTTTGATGTTTGCTATACTTCTTATCTGCAGCGTGCAATCCACACCGCTAACCATGTTCTGCAGGAGTTAAATGAAGAATGGATTCCTGTTATCAAAACCTGGAAATTAAACGAGCGTCATTACGGTGCTCTGCAGGGTCTCAACAAATCCGAAACTGCTGAAAAATACGGCGAAGCTCAGGTTAAGGTATGGCGTCGTTCTTTCGACGTTCAGCCCCCCGCTCTTGAGCCTACCGACGAGCGTAATCCTGCTCTGCAGGCTCCTTACAAGAACGTAGATCCGAAGGAGCTGCCTCTGACAGAGAGCTTAAAGGACACCATCGCAAGAGTAATTCCTTTCTATGAAGAGAACATCAAGAAGGATATGCTGGCTGGCAAGCAGGTTCTGATCGCAGCTCACGGCAACTCTCTGCGTGCTCTGGTTAAATATCTGGACAACATCTCTGAGAATGAAATCACAGAGCTGAACATCCCTACCGGCGTTCCGCTTGTTTACGAGTTTGACGATAACTTCAACGTAACCGGTCATCATTACCTTGGCGACCAGGCTGCTATCGAAGCTAAGATGAACGCAGTTGCAAAACAGGGCGCAAAGAAATAAATTTCTTAGAAATAAATTTCTTAGAAATAAATTTCTTTGAATAAAAAGAAGGACATGCTTTTCATCTCCGGATGAGCTGCATGTCCTTTTTTTTATTATCGTATAGAAAACTTCGTTTTCATACGATAATAAACGCTCCGCGAGGATGCGCACTCGGCGCAAGGGTAGATGGTTGCTAAAGCAACCGCGCCTTGGCGCGAGAATGTGCCAAGGCACATTCTTTTTTATATAAGAAGCCTCATTTTCCATTCGCGTTGTATGCTGCCGGGCGCACCGTATCAAAAACAGCCGCCGTACAAACACGGCAGCTGTTTTTATTATCGCTATCTGATATTTTATTTATCGATAATGCTTGCATGGAACTCCTGCAGAGACTGCACCGGAAGCTTGCCGTCACGTTTTGCGGAACGGATGCCTTCTACAGTTGCCTTTGCAGCAGCCATGGTTGTAATATACGGAATACGGTTCTTAATGGCAGCCTTACGAATGTAGCTGTCGTCGGTTGTACCCTTCTTGCCGCGGGGAGTATTGACAATCAGCTGGATCTGGTCATTCGTGATCTTATCCAGGATGTTCGGACGTCCCTCGTTGAGCTTGCATACCTTCAGGGCAGGAATACCGGCCTGTTCGATCAGGTCACAGGTTCTGCCGGTTGCCATAATTTCAAAGCCAAGCTGATAGAAGCCTCTTGCAACGTCAACTACCTCTGCCTTATCTCTGTCATTAACAGAAATCAGCACGCAGCCGGAAGTGGGCAGCTTGGTCTTTGTCGCTTCTTCTGCCTTGAAGAATGCATCACCAAAGTCTGTAGACAGTCCAAGAACCTCACCGGTGGAACGCATTTCAGGTCCGAGTACCGGGTCAACCTCCGGGAACATATTGAAGGGGAATACCGCTTCTTTTACACCGTAGTGAGCGAATTTCTTTTCTTTCAGCTCCGGCACCGGGCTCTTGCGTCCGGTATAAGGCAGGGTAACGATATCCGTTGCAATCTGAACCATGTTGATGCCGCAGACCTTGGATACAAGCGGAACGGTTCTGGATGCACGGGGATTTGCCTCGATGACAAATACCTTGCCGTCCTCAATCGCATACTGCATATTCATCAGGCCAACAACATGCAGCTCCTTTGCGATCTTTCTGGTGTAGTCTTTCAGAGTTTCGATCTGCTCTTCTGTCAGTCCTCTCGGGGGAATGATACAAGCAGAGTCACCGGAATGGATACCAGCCAGCTCGATATGCTCCATAACAGAAGGAACGAATACATGCTCGCCATCGCTGATTGCGTCCGCTTCACACTCGGTTGCATGATGCAGGAATCGGTCAATCAGGATCGGTCTGTCCGGTGTTACACCCACTGCCTGCTGCATGTAGAAGGTCAGCGCTTCATCGTCATAAACGACCTCCATGCCGCGTCCACCAAGGACGTAGGAAGGACGTACCATAACCGGATAGCCGATTCTGTGAGCAGTTTCCAATGCTTCTTCCACATTGACAGCCATGCCTGCTTCCGGCATCGGAATCTCCAGCTTCTCCATCATTTCACGGAACTGATCACGGTCTTCTGCAAGGTCGATGGCTTCCGGAGTGGTTCCGAGAATATTGACACCGTATTTCTTCAGGTCTGCTGCCAGATTCAGCGGAGTCTGTCCACCAAACTGTGCGATAACGCCAACCGGCTGTTCTTTTTCATAAATTGCAAGGACATCTTCCAGAGTCAGAGGCTCGAAATACAGCTTGTCGGAAGTGTCGTAGTCTGTGGATACCGTCTCAGGGTTACAGTTTACAATGATCGTGGAGAATCCGAGCTTACGCAGTGCTTTTGCAGCATGTACGCAGCAGTAATCGAATTCGATACCCTGACCGATTCTGTTAGGACCGCCGCCGAGGATCATTACCTTCTGTTTGCTGTTGTCTACCGGGCTTTCGTCCTTGATATGATAGCTGGAGTAATAGTATGCGGAATCCTCAGCACCACTTACATGAACACCTTCCCAGCCTTCCACAACGCCAAGCTCTGTTCTGCGTGTCCGAATTGCTTCCTCGGATACACCCAGGATCTGGCTTAAATATTTATCAGAGAAGCCATCCAGCTTCGCCTGTTTCAAATCAGCATCTGCAGGAACCTGTCCGTGATAAGCAGCAACGAGCTTCTCTTCTTCCTCAACCAGCTCCTTCATCTGCTCGATAAAGTAATCCTTAACTTTGGTCAGTTTGTTGATTTCTTCTACAGATGCACCCTTACGCAGCGCTTCATACATGATGAAATAGCGCTCGCTGCTGGGAGTTGCAAGCATGGTCAGAAGCTCCTTTTTGGACTTCTGATCAAAATCCTTTACATGACCAAGACCATAACGGCTCTTTTCCAGAGAACGGATTGCTTTCTGGAATGCTTCCTTATAAGTCTTGCCGATGCTCATAACTTCGCCGACTGCTCTCATCTGAGTTCCGAGCTTATCCTCTACGCCCTTGAACTTTTCAAATGCCCAGCGCGCGAATTTCAGAACGATATAATCGCCGTCCGGAACGTATTTATCCAGTGTGCCATATTTACCGCAAGGAATTTCATCCAGAGTCAGACCGCTTGCCAGCATTGCAGAAACAAGAGCGATCGGGAAACCGGTTGCCTTACTTGCAAGTGCAGAAGATCTGGAAGTTCTAGGGTTGATTTCAATAACAACAACACGACCAGAAATCGGATCATGTGCAAACTGTACATTCGTACCGCCGATCACCTCAATTGCGTCTACGATACGATATGCCTGATCCTGCAGCTTCTTCTGTACCTCCTCGGAAATCGTCAGCATTGGAGCGGAACAGAAGGAATCACCGGTATGCACGCCAACGGGATCGATGTTTTCAATAAAGCATACGGTAATCATATTTCCTTTTGCATCGCGGACAACTTCCAGCTCCAGCTCTTCCCATCCAAGAATGGACTCTTCTACCAGAACCTGACCCACGAGGCTCGCCTGCAGACCTCTTGCGCAGACTGTCTTTAATTCTTCTTTATTATAAACAAGACCGCCGCCGGCGCCGCCCATGGTGTATGCAGGACGCAGAACAACCGGATATCCCAGCTTGTCCGCAATCGCAAGTGCCTCGTCTACGGAGTAGGCGACGTCGCTTCTTGCCATCTCAACACCAAGCGCATTCATGGTATTCTTAAACTCAATACGATCTTCGCCGCGCTCAATTGCATCTACCTGAACGCCGATTACCTTTACATTGTATTTGTCCAGCACGCCTGCTGCCTGCAGCTCGGAGCAAAGATTGAGTCCGGACTGTCCGCCCAGGTTCGGAAGCAGTGCATCCGGGCGTTCCTTCTCAATAATCTGCTCGAGACGTTCCACATTCAGCGGTTCAATATATGTGATATCCGCTGTGTCCGGATCTGTCATGATCGTTGCCGGATTCGAGTTTACCAGTACGATTTCGTAGCCCAGCTTTTTCAGTGCCTTACAAGCCTGTGTGCCGGAGTAATCGAACTCACATGCCTGTCCGATAATGATCGGTCCTGAGCCAATAATCAGTACCTTATGAATGTCTTGTCTTTTCATAAATCCACCCATATTATCCTTTCTGTAAACGTATTCCCTAAAAACCCATTGTATATTCTAGCACAATTTGCAAAGGACAACAAGATTTTTTTCGATTAGTTGAAGCCAAAAAACTTCTGGCAGATTTTGTAGCCTTCCACAGAAATCCATCTTCCGGTTTTTCCAGGCAGATTCATACAGTTTCCTAAAAGACCGTAACGCAGCTTTCTGTAAACCTTCTTGTCCTTTTGTCTGATGTAGTTTAACAGCTCACGCTTTTTCTCGAGAGATTCCGGTGTGTTGATGCGGATCAGCAGGATGGAGGAGATCGTCGTAATGATGTCCAGATAGTTTAGCATATACTTTGCAAGGGGCTTATTGCCCATGATCTCGCTCTTCTTTTCCACAAAGTAGTCTGTCATGATCTGGTTGACCTTGATCTGCTGGTCGATTCGTCCGGTCATGACCTTTTCGTTGACGGACTGATCTGCCCTGCCGATAAAATAGCGGTAGAAATTCACATCCAGATAGTACATGTTGCGGACATACGGCAGAGGCTCAAAGACATAAATATTGTCCACATAAAATGTATGCTCCGGAAGCTTTAAACCGCATTCCCGCAAAAGCTTCGTCCGATAAATAACGGAATGCATCAGGATATACTGACCGACATGGAAACGTCCGACATCTTCCCAGCCAAACATACGGTATTCCGGCAGGACATGTTTATAACGCATCACCTTTTTGCGGCGTTCACCCTCTTTTTCGTAAACAAAGTTGCTGATCAGAAGATCAAGTGTATCCACACCGCCGGTCAGCTCCCTCAGCTTTTCCAGAATGGCGAGATAGGCATCTTCTTTTACCCAGTCGTCACTGTCTACCACTTTAAAATAAATTCCGGTCGCATTTTCAATTCCGGTGTTGACCGCAGAGCCGTGTCCGCCGTTTTCCTTATGGATCGCCTTTACGATCGTAGGATATTTTGCCGCATATTCGTCTGCGATTTTGGCGGTGTCATCCTTCGAACCGTCGTTGACAATCAAAATTTCAACATCCTCTCCCCCCGGAAGCAGAGATTCGATGCAATGTGCCATATAATCCTGCGAATTATAGCAGGGAATTGCAATAGAAAGCAGTTTCATAGTGTTGTTCCTTTCATCTTCTGGATACCTGTCTGAATTTTCAGATAGGCGCTGTAGGCTGCAAATGCGGACGGAATCGGGTAATTTCCTTCGATTTCCTGTGTCTCAACAAAAAGGAGGGATTCATCCTGACCCATGGGCTCCAGTTCATCCACCAGAACCTGATAGCCGGTCATGTGCCACTCCTTATGGGTGAAAATATGCTTTGATTCCGGAAGCGTCTCTATCCGGACAGCTTCCACACCCTGTTTTTTCAGCCATTCCCTGACCTCTTCCAACGATGCCTTTTTGTCCATCGCCGGAAATTCATACAGTCCTGCCAGCAGTCCCTTTTTCGGACGCTTACGCAAAACGACCTGTCTACTCGTCCGAATCACGAGAATCGTCTTATCTTCGATCGCCCTTGCCTTTTTGGCTGCCTTTTGCGGATACTGCTGCCAGGTGCCATGCAATCCTACAAGACAGAATTCCTGCCACGGACAGTTGCTGCACTTCGGTGCACCGTTTGGCAGACAGACGGTTGCGCCAAGCTCCATCAACGCCTGATTAAAGTCACCGGGGCGATCCTTTGGCATGACAGGACGCAGATCATCCTCTACTCTTTTTTTTACCGACTGATCGGAAATATTGCTGTCATCCTCCAAAAGCCGGGCAATGACGCGCAGCACGTTTCCGTCCACTGCGGGATTGGGCTGTTTAAAGGCAATCGAAGAAACCGCGCCAGCTGTGTAGCTTCCAATTCCTTTTAGCTTTAAAAGCTCCCTGTAATCCGACGGCATCTCTCCGCCGTATTCTGTCACAATCTGCTGTGCCGCAGCCTTTAAATTCCGTGCCCTGCTGTAATAGCCGAGCCCTTCCCAAAGTTTTAATAATTCATCGTCATCCACTTCGGCGAGCGCTTCGATATCCGGCAGTCGTTCCATAAAGCGCGCAAAATACGGTTTTACCGCCTCGACCCGCGTCTGCTGCAGCATGATCTCCGATACCCAGACCCGATACGGCGTCGGTTCTTCCCGCCAGGGTAAGCTCCGTCTGCTTTTATCATACCATGTTAATAGTCCCGGTGCAATCCGGTTTAACAGTTCCTGTTTTCTCTGTACTTCAATATTTCTTGGGGTTTGTTGCTTCAATCCAGTTCTCCGTTTTTTTCTTTTTTGCTCACCGCAGGCGATTGCACTCATAACGCTCCAGTGTCATCAGGCAGCTTTTCAGCGTGTCGTACTGCTCCTCCAAGCTGCCCTCCGAAAGCTCCAGATCCAGGGAAGCAGCAATGGCATTCAACATATGAAGATCGACTTTGCCCTCCAGCGATGCAAATACTTCCAGCTTTTCTTCGTAGCTGTCCGCATCTAAAAAAGCGAGCAGACCGGGATCGGGCTGGGGCTCAACAGAGTTCTCAGAGGATGCTGCAACGGCCCGGGACTCAACAGTGCTCTCTGACGGCATTGCAGCGGGCCGGGGCTCAACAGGGTTTTCTGACGGCGCTGGAACGGGCTGGGGCACTGCCGCTGCTTCTGCCATCGGGATCCGCATAAAACGGTCTTTTCCCGCTGCATCAGGATATTTTTTTGCATCCACCTTTCCCAGAAACATGGAAAGCGGTCTTGCAAAAACCTGGAACTCTCCATAAAGTGCCTGATAGATCACAAGCTGCTCACCGGTCTCCGTGTGGGTTGCCAGTGCCACAATCCGATAAAGCTTTCCTTTAAAATGCTGATAAATTTCTCCTGCCTGGGGAATCTGATTCATCAATTTGCCTCCTGTCCCTTTCTGCAGTCGTTTCATCCATACGACTCTCTGATATCACAGTATACTCTAAATTTCAAAAGCTGTCATGCGAAAAGTTTTCCTCTTTACGAGCCTTTCATTTGGTTGTATGATGTCTTTGAAATCTAAAGACCGCATCATTCAGAAAAGAGGCATCTTCTATGTCAGACAAGGACACGCACACTTACCTTGAAATCAACGGTGATTTCCGCATGCGTGAGCTCGATCACAACGATCTGGAGCAGTTCAACGCACTTTTACAGTATGCTTTTCAGGTAACCTCCTACGAGCTCTTCCAGACCGGCTGGGAGCAGGAGGAGATCAAATATGCCAAACGTCCGATTCTCGAGGACGCTTATGTACTCGGTTGGTTTTATAAAGAAAAGCTGGCATCCATGATCGTTGTTTATTCCATGCAGATCAACATTCAGGATAACATTATGGCGATGGGCGGCATCACCGGAGTCACTACTTATCCGGAATACACCGGACGCGGACTGATTCATTCCCTGATGCGCTATGTCATCGACTATATGCACAAAAAGAAGCTTCCCATTTCATTTCTGTATCCATATTCCATTCCATTTTATCGGAAAATGGGCTGGGAGATCGTGTCCGACAAGCTCACCTTCACAGTCAAGGATACGCAGCTTCCAAAGGCCTTTCCCGTCCGGGGCATGGTCGAACGTGTCAGCCTGGATTCTGAGGATTTTCATAACGTGTATTCCTATTTTGCCATGCAGCACCACGGTGCACTCATCCGAGACAGGCTGGCCTGGGATGAATACTGGCGCTGGGAAAATGATGATATGATCGTAGCCCTTTATTATAATGAAGAGCACAAGCCCCTTGGTTATCTGGTTTATTACATTGCAAATGAAATTTTTCATATTAAGGAAATGGTTTATTTAACCAGCGAAGCAAGACACGGTCTATGGAACTACATCAGCGCACATTTTTCTATGATCACACAGGTACGGGGGGATAATTATTCCGGCGAACCCATGGCATATCTGTTTGAAGACAGTGAGATTGAAGAAACGATAGCTCCCTATATTATGGCACGAATCGTGGATGTTGAAAGCTTTTTACAGGAGTATCCCTGGCAGATCCAGCCGGAGGATTTCAAAATCCATTTCCGGGTTACAGACGGCCTTGCTTCCTGGAATCAGGGAGATTTTCTCGTTTCCTGGCACGAGGGTGGAACAACCTGTGAGCGTGTCGAGGACAATCAGTCCATTAACGTCGTAGAACTTGACATTAACACGCTCACTGCCTTGATGATGGGCTACAAGCGCCCGACTTATCTTTACGACCATGAAAAAATCTCGATGGAATACTATATGCTAACCTGGCTGGAGCGGCTGATTCCGGTCAAGAAACCATATTTTTCGGACTATTTCTAAACTTCGCGACAGAAACCCCGCCCTGCAGGAATACGGACCGGGTACACCAACACAAAAGCGGTACAGAGCTCAAAATCTGTACCGCCTTTTTCTGCACGTTGTTTCCGATAGTTCACTCTTTCTTTGCCGCCTGAATCTGATCAAACAGCTCCGCGCAGGCAATTGTCGTCGCATGCGGAACAACCGAACTTTCCGTCTTCTTTGCGCGCACGCAGCGGATCGTCTCTTCGATCTCGTAGGTAAAGCCCTTCTGCGTCGTCGTATCTGTGAATTCTTCCTTCAGCATTCCATCCGCCCCATATAAAAAGCATTTGGATGCATAATGGGGATCGGGCAGCTCAATGCGCCCTTCCCGACCGTAGATCACCATGCTGTTGCCCATAGGCGCTGCAAAGCTCGTCACAAGATCTGCCAGCACATGTTCGAACTTCACCGTAACCTGATCGGTTAAATCCACACCGGTCTGATCGAGGTTCGCAGCCGCATAAGTTTTGCGGACAGGCTCATTGACCAGCCAGGTCGCGATTTCATAGGCATAAACCGTGATATCCGTCGCAGCTCCGCCGCACAGCAAAGGGCTGTGATACCGATTGTCTGCTCCCTCCGGCGCGAGAAAACCGATTCTTCCCTGTAAGGCTTCCAATCTGCCGATTTTTCCTTCTGCCGCCCATTTTTTTGCCTGGTTGACCGCGGGCAAAAACCGGCTCCACATCGCTTCCATTACAAAGGTTTGGTCTTTTTCTGCTTTTTCAAAAACCGCTTTTGCCTCTGCACTGTTTGTAAACATCGCTTTTTCGCACAACACCGGAACGCGATGCTCCAGACAAAGCATCGTCAGACGGAAATGGTCGTTTGGCGTCACTGCAATATAAACACAGTCTGGCTTTTCCTCTATCAGCATCTGCTCATAGTTGTCATACGCATGGGCTACGCTGCATTCCTCCGCAAATTTTTGTGCGCGTCCCAGATCCTTACTGGCGATCGCGCTCACCTCACAGTCCTCCACCAGCGTCACTGCATCGCAAAACTGATGTGCGATGTTACCTGCTCCCATAATGGCAAATCGAAATGTGCTCATGTTTTTTACCCCTTTTCTTATATTGTGTTCTTACGCAAAAGCTGCGTATTACTATGCATATTCCTCGGCTGCTGCGTCGCTCAGACCTTTTCCTCGCCCCAGCGCAGCAGCAGACGACTCAAATACCGTACCGCAGGCATCAATGCCGCCGGGTCCACCTGAAAGGTCGGCTGATGGATTGTCGCCCCCTTTCCGATGCCGATTTTAATATAGCAGCCTGGCACTTTCTCCATGTAGAAAGAAAAATCATCTCCGCCGAGCGACTGTTCTTCCGGAACAGTCTGAAAGCCCTCCGCTTCTGCCGTTTCCTTTGCAAAAGCCGCCATTTCTGCATCGTTGCAAACAGCCGGAGGACCGGGAATCCACTCTACCTCTGCGGACGCTCCATAGGCAGATGCGGTCTGTTCTGCAATTGCTTTTAAGCGTTTTTCAAACAGGCAGCGATCCTGCCGATCCATGGTGCGAACAGTTCCCTCCAGCTGTGCTGTCTGCGGAATCACATTCCAGGTATTGCCCGCTTCCAGTCGCGTAACGCTGATGAGTGTAGGATGGAACGGATTGATATTGCGGGTCACGATCGTCTGAAATGCCTGAACCATGGCTGCAGCCGCCGGAATTGGATCAACGCCATCATCCGGGTGTGCGCCGTGGCAGCCGACGCCCGTTATCGTAATCACAAACCGATCTACTGCCGCCGCAACTGCGCCCTCCCGGATGCCGATGGCATTGACCAAATTGGTCGGATCAGAATGAAAGCCCCAGACGCGCGTAACCGAATCGAGTGCCGTCGTTTCCAGCACTTTCCGTGCGCCCAGGGAGGACTCTTCTCCTGGCTGGAAGAAAAACCGCACTGTCCCACAGAGCTCGTCCCTATGTTCCTGCAGCCAGATCGCAGTCCCGATTCCCGCCGTGATGTGAAAATCGTGTCCGCAGGCGTGCATCTTTCCCGGACATTCCGACGCATAAGGTAAATCCGTCAGCTCAGTAATCGGCAGCGCGTCAATATCGCAGCGAAGCGCCTGCACCGGACCATCCTTTTCTCCCTTTACCTCCGCAATCAGACCGGTTTCCATCGGAATCGGCAGGATCTTTACATCCGCTGCTTTCAACAGCTTTTTAATCTGCGCAGTTGTATCGTATTCCTCATAAGACAGCTCCGGATGTCTATGAAACCAGTAAAAAATTTCCATTAAATCCATTTCCTGTATCATCGCAAATCCCTCCGATGTCCTCCTGCAGTGTTCCTGCTGCAGTTCTTTCTGCTTTTGCGTGTTCCAGTCTTACTTTCCGCTATTGGGATCCAGCGCATCCCGCAACGCGTCACCGATAAAGTTAATCGCAATGACCAGCACCACGATCATCAGCCCGGACGGAATCCAGAGCCACGGCTGTTTCGTCAGTACAGTCAGCGACTGCGCGCCGTTTAACATGTTTCCAAGGCTCGCGGTCGGCGGCTGCACACCCATTCCGAGGAACGAAAGTGCCGCCTCATCCAACATCGACAACGCCAGAACCGACGTTGCATACACCAGAATCGGCGCAGCGGTATTTGGTAAAATCTCGGAAAACAGAATATATGGAAGCGGCATTCCTGCCACGAGATCACTTTTAATAAAATTACTCTCCCGCAGGCTCAGCACATTGCCGCGAACCAGACGGGCAATTCCCGGCCAGTCTACAAAGCCCAGAATCAGGATGATGCTCCAGAGCCCCGGCTTAAAAATCGACGCCGCAACCAGCACCAGCAAAATATAGGGAAACGACATGACCATATCCGTAAAACGCATGATAATCATATCCGCAGCGCCGCCAAAATACCCGGCGATCAGTCCTAGAATCACACCGATCACAGTAGAGATCGCCGTCGCCAGCACACCGACCAACAGGGAAATCCGCGTTGCATACAAAAGCCGGCTCAAGACGTCACGACCGATCTGATCCGTTCCCAGCCAATGCTCTGCTGTTGGCGCTTTGGAAAAGCCTCCGACGATTTCATCCGGATTATACGGTGCGATGATCGGTGCCAAAAGCGCTGCCACCACCAAAACCGCTAAAATCACAAGGCTGACCGTTGCCAGATGATGCTGTTTAAAACGACGGATGACGGTCTGCAAATAGCTTTCTCTTGAAATATCTTTTTTGATACGATCTTTTTTCTCCATCTTCGCCGCTCCTATTTCAGCTGGATTGTCGGGTCTGCCAGCGCATATAAAATATCCGTAATCAGGTTTGCCGCCAGCACAACGATTGCAGACAGCAGGCAGACACCCATAATAACCGGATAATCCCGGTTCGTGATTGCGCTCATCGTCATCAGTCCGAGTCCCGGCCAGGAAAAGACCTGCTCAATGATAACCTGACCGCCGAACAGCACTGGAATCTCCATTCCGATTACCGTAATAATCGGGATCAGTGCGTTGCGCAGCGCATGCTTATTGATGACAAGAAATCTTCCGATTCCCTTTGCCTTTGCCGTGCGCAGGTAATCCTGCTGCAAAATTTCCAGCATCGCGCTTCGAATATAACGGATATTTGTACCCGCCATGGAGGTAGCCAGGACTAACACCGGCATCACCATATGCTTTGCCACATCACCCGCGCCGCCTGCAGTTCCGAGCGTCGCCATTCCGCTGGACGGAAGCCAGCCAAGCTTTACCGTAAACAAATAGATCAACAGCAAAGAAAGGAAAAATCCGGGCACGCTGCTTCCCAGGAAGGAAAGTGTAACAACCGTATAATCTCCTGCGGAATACTGCTTGATCGCACTGTAAATTCCGGCGGGCACCGCCATCAGCAAGCTGACCAGAAGCGATACGCCCATCAGCAAAAGCGTCGGTCCCAAATGGCTTGCGATCATCTCGCTGACTGCCTGATAGGACTTGATCGAATAGCCCATATTTCCATGTAAAAGCTGTTTTAACCATACAAAATACTGCACATAAAACGGTTTATCCAGACCGAGGGCGATTTCCTTTGCCGCAACCGCAGCCTGGGAAATTCGGGGTCCCTGCAGCATCTGCAGTGGGCTGCCCGCAAGACACATAATCGCATAGTCGATGATCGTGATCCCAATCAGAACCGGGATGGCGATCAGGATGCGCTTGATCATATATTTTCCCATGTCACTTTTATCTCCATTTCTGCTCTACGACAACCTGCTGCATCTTCGCATCGTATGCGGGTGCGCCGCCAGTCAGCTGCGCAACTGCATATGGGCACGCCGCAAGATGACTGCTGCCTGGGAAAACACTGCAAAGCTCCGGCACTTCCTGTCTGCAGCTTTCCGTCGCATACGGACATCTCGGATGGAAGCGGCAGCCGGAGGGCGGGTTCGTGCTGGAGCCGATTTCTCCGGTCAGAAGCGGTTTTTGTTCCCGCTTTTTGGGATCTGCAATCGGCACTGCATCGATCAGGGCGCGGGTGTAAGGGTGTACCGGATGATGGAACACCTCCTGCGCCGGTCCGATCTCCACAATTTTACCAAGGTACATGACTGCGATCCGGTCGCTGACATAATTGACCGCGCCGAGTCCATGTCCAACGAACATGCACGTCAGCCCCAGGTCCTTTTGCAGGCTGCGCAGCAAATTCAGAATCTGTGCCTGAATCGAAACGTCCAGCGCACTGACCGGCTCATCGCAGACCAAAAACCTGGGATTTAAAGACAGTGCCCGCGCTATCCCAATTCTCTGCCGCTGTCCGCCGGAGAACTCATGCGGGTAGCGCCCGAGGACGTGTTTGGGAAGTCCTACCATATCCAGCAGTCGATCAACATCCCTGTGGACAGTTTCTTTATTGGAAATCCCATGATAGAGCATCGGCTGGGATAAAATTTCATAAATATGCTTTCTCGGATTCAGGGAAGAATATGGGTCCTGGAACACCATCTGCAGCTGCGTGCGCACGCTCTTTTTCTCTTTTCCGGAAAGCTTCTCCATATCCTTTCCATGATAAAACAGCCTGCCGCCCGTCGGCTTTTCCAGGCCGACCAGCTGTCTGCCCACCGTCGATTTGCCGCAGCCGGATTCGCCCACCAGACCGAGGGTTTCTCCCTCTGCAATCGAAAAGGAAACGCCGTCCACCGAATGCACATAGCCTGTCGTATGGGTAATAACGCCGCCCCGGATGGGATAATATTTTTTCAGGTTTTCTACCCGGATCAGCGGCTCCTTCTCCGTGTTTTTTTCTTCCATATTTATGCTCATCTTCACGTTTCTCCTTCTTTGGCGAGCATACATCTGACAAAATGTCCTTCCCCGATCTGTCTGTAGCTCTGAGGCTGATCGCAGCCTTTTGTCCGGAAGGCGCAGCGGTCTGCAAACCGACAGCCGGGGATCGAATCATAGTTTTCCGGAACCATGCCGGGAATCGCGACAAGCTCCCTGTCCTTTTCGTCATAAATTCCGGGAACCGTCTGCAAAAGTGCCTTTGTATACGGATGTGCCGGTGCAGCAAACAGCTCCTTTACCGGTGCTTCCTCGATCATCTGTCCGGCGTACATAACGATCACGCGGTCCGCCATGCTCGCTACCAGCCCGATGTCATGGGTGATCAGGATCATCGACATCCCGCTCTCTTTTTGCAGATTGCGCAACAGCGCCATAATCTGTGCCTGAATCGTCACATCCAGTGCCGTCGTCGGTTCATCTGCGATCAGCAGGCCCGGATTGCAGCACAGAGCCATCGCGATCATCACACGCTGGCGCATGCCGCCGGAAAGCGTGTGGGGATATTTTTTCATGACACTGTGAGGATCGGGCATACCAACTTTTCCTAAAATCTGCTCTGCCCGCTTTCGCGCCTCTTCTTTTGACAGTCTCATATGCTTTCGGATGCTCTCCATCAGCTGGTTGCCGACTGTAAAGACCGGATCGAGAGAGGTCAGCGGGTCCTGGAAAATCATCGTCAGACGGTCGCCCCGGATTTTATCCAGCTCTTTTTCCGTCATCGTCAGAAGGTTCTTGTCCTCGAATACGACGCTTCCCTCCGTCACGGTTCCGCCTCTTCCAAGCAGCCCCATAATAGAAAGTGAGGTCACACTCTTGCCACAGCCGGATTCGCCGACGATACAGACAACTTCTCCCTTATCTACATGAAAATTTACATGGTCCACGCTGACAGTGCGTCCGTAGTCGCTGTCAAAAACGGTTGTCAGCCCCTCTACTTCCAGTAAATGCGGCATTTGCTTTTCCTCACTTTACTCATATATCAGATTCTGCCGCACACCTTCCAAAAAGAGATGTGCGGCAGTTATTATCATAGCATAAAATATATGAAATACAAACTTTTTATCGGAGGAAAACTTCATTTTTCTCTGATAAAAATGCTCCGCGAAGATCCCACTGCGGCAGAATGGAATCCTGTGAAACAGGATTCTTCTTTATTCCACTACGTCCCAGTTCTGGACATCGTTGAAGAAGCCGTATACGCTGGGAGCTGCACCTGTAATCCGCTTGCTGACTGCCCCCTGTGCGCTGATAACATAGGCGGAGAACATCGGGACATCTTCCTGTACCTTTTTATCCACAACGGAGAACAGCTCTTTTGTTTCCTCCGGATCACTTGTCAGCTGGGATTTGGTCAACGCGTCGTTTAACGTATCGTCGCTGTAGCCGGTCCAGCTTCCTTCACCGCCAAGCAGCCATGCTACATCCGGATAGGGATCCACCGGCGCATAGGTGTACTGTACTGCCAGTACATCATAGTCCTCTGTGCCTGCAACGCTCATCAGCGTTGCGAAGTCAACGGTCTGGATTTCCGCCTTGATGCCGACTGCAGCCCACTCTGCAGCGATGATGGAGGCTGCGTTTACAAAGGTCGAATCGCCGGAATTTACATAGAAACGGATTGTCTGGGAGCCGTCCCATCCAGCTTCTTCCAGAAGTGCTTTTGCCTTTTCCGGATCATAGGAAATCGGTGTAAGGGAATCATCATAGAACGGGCTTGCACTGGACAGGAATCCATCTACAATTTCACCATGTCCGTTTAACAGTTCCTCCAGAATCTGCTGACGGTCGATCGCATACAGCATCGCCTGACGAACTTTTACATCCGGAACGTTCTTTGTCTGGATAAATACGGACTGGTTGGTAACCGGGGAACCGTATACAACGTCTACGTTGTCCAGGGCTTCTACGCTCTCATAGTCCTCCTGCGGGATATCACTCATCGTCTGCTGGGTGATATCGATTTCGCCGGATTGCAGACCTGCATACAGCTGACTGCCGTCTACGATTTTGATGTTTAGCTTGTCGATCTTGGGCGCGCCCTTCCAATAATCCTTGTTCGCTTCATAGGAAATATAATGATCCACATCAAAATCCGTTACGATGAACGGTCCGCTGACAACATCGGGATGGTTGAACCAATCCGCTGTGGAAAGCTCTTCCTCGGAATACTGCTCGATCACATGCTTGGGCAGAGTCAGCAGATATCTCGCATAGCTGTTTTCAAAGGTAGTAATCGGCATTTCTTCTTTGGTCGTAAACTGTACCGTTTTATCGTCTACCTTCTGAATGCCGTCGATGCTCTCTGCACCTTCCTCTACAAAGCCGTCGTCGCCAACACCTTCAAATACATAATACATCATTGCAGTATTGCCGATGACCGGGCTCGCCAGGCGAAGCGCGGTATAAACCACATCATCTGCTGTAACAGGCGTTCCGTCCGACCAGGTTGCAGCATCATCGATGTGAACGATAAAGTTTTTGTTATCTTCTGTTGTGATGGAATCTGCCAGCATGCCCTCGAAGTTCAAGTCAGCATCCAGCTCCATCAACGGCAAAAACATCAGTCCGGTCGCATATTTGTTAATCTCGCCGCCGTTTAACAAAAGGGGATTGATACTGCCGATGGTATTGGTCACACCGACGTTGATAATCTTCTCTCCCGAAGCTGCTGTGTCTGAGGATGCACTCTCTGTGCTCACCGCTGCGCTTCCGGTTTCATCTGCTGCAGCACCTGCATTCGATGCGCCGCACGCGGTCAGTCCCAGCGCCATCACTCCTGCCAGAAGCAGGCTTAAGATCCTGTTTCGTTTTTTCATAACTACTCCTCCTTTTAGGCGAATCATCCGCCGCTCAATACCTATCTATCCGGTATGTTAGTGAGAATTGTATTCTATTTTTTTCGATCTGTCAAGACTCTATTCCCATATTCTTGACAAAATACGGGGTTCGCGTTATATTCGACAGCAGAGCGCACGATTCTTTCTATCCTATAAGGATGCCAGGATCAAAAGGTCTAAGCCCACAGGAGCTTGCTCATAGGTGGGTAGGATTGTGGGAGTGCGCAGTACGGAACAATCCACTGACCTTATATAATATGCTTTACCGGAGGATTTTTCAATGAAAAATTACTTAAATTATCAGTCCTCAGAATATGACTGCGGTTCTGTTTCTATTACCAACGGAATCCGCTACCTGTTTGATCGGGAAGAAATCAGTCCTGACATCCTCAAATGTATTATGCTCTATACAATGGACACTTATAACGAACAGGGACAACCATGCCGTCACGGCACTTCCGCCGCCGCAATGCGTTTTGTCGGCAGTTGGTTAAATCAGCTGGCAGCTGTCCGCTCTTTTCCGATCCAGACGCAGTTTCTTTTCGGTAACGATGTTACACTGTCCCCGGACAGCGAAATCAGTCAGGCGCTTTTGCATGGCGCAGCTGTCGTGCTGCGTCTTTTTCTTGAAGTTCCGCACTATGTGCTTTTAACCGGCATTTCCAGGGACGAGGTGTTTTTCTTCGACCCTTATTATGAGGAAGAAGGAACTCCCGAATTCGACGCTGAATATTACGCCAAGGGCATCCGGTTTATTTATGACCAGCCAAAATGTGCCAACCGCGCAGTTTCTCTGGAACGCATCAACCGACTTTCCCACGGATACTATGAGCTGGGTGAATTTTCCTGCCGCGAGGCGCTGCTGATGTTCCGCACGTCCGGCGAATGCGAATGGAACGCGTAAACGGGTGGGGCTTATAAGTCCCACCCGTTATTTTTATC
>OBHX01001771.1_pt1 | contig 17848 bp, 9 predicted proteins | sample 1519331 | NCBI WGS metagenome assembly OBHX01 (sample SAMEA2602897, study PRJEB22501) | metagenome
CGACCACCGAGATCTACACTCTTTCCCTACACGACGCTCTTCCGATCTTTATATGCATACTCCAGTGTACGTGCAACGTTTTGTCCTATGCCGATATTGTTGGCAACATATCCCAGTTGGTTGTAAGACTCGTAACCGAGACGCCCCGAAGCAGTCCCGCGAAGATGTGCATTTGCTCCATGCTTCAATGCTTCCCAAAGAGTTTCGATATCATATCCTCGCAATCCTTTGATGTAAGCGTCGGCCACTACGGAAGCCGAGTTGTTGCCTACCATACAATCCCGATGTCCCGGGCTGGCCCATTCCGGCAGGAAACCGCTTTCCTTGTAAGTATTTACTAGTCCCTCCTGCATCTTTTGATTCATTGACGGATACATCAGGTTGAGGAAAGGGAACAGGCAGCGGAACGTGTCCCAGAATCCGGTGTCGGTAAACATATAACCGGGACGCACTTCGCCGTTGTAGGGGCTGTAATGCATGACTTGTCCCTTAGCATCTATCTCGTAGAAACTGCGTGGAAAAAGCATGGAACGGTATAAACAGGAATAGAAGGTGCGTAAATTATCGATATTATCGTCTTCTATCTCTATTTTACTCATTTCACGGTTCCAAATCTCTCTTCCGTTCGCTACCAGTTGGTCGAAACTGTTTTTGCCAAGCTCTTTGAGATTCAACTCCGCCTGTTCGGGGCTGATAAAGGAGGAAGCAACACGTGCGTGTACGATTTCTCCCTTTTTCGTGGCGAATCCGATCACGGCCCCTGTGTGGTTTCCTTTTGCTTCTGTTTCATTCGGAAGAATGTTGTTTTCGGAAACTGTGGAAACGAATGTGAACGGTTTGTCGAATTGAATCACGAAATAGTTTTTGAAGTTTTCCGGCACACCGCCGCTATTCTTGGTTGAATAGCCGATAATCTTGTTTTCTTCCGGAATCACTTTCACATAAGAACCTTTGTCGAAAGCGTCTACAATCACGTAGGCATTCTTTGTCTCCGGATACGTGAAACGGAACATGACGGCACGCTCCGTAGGAGCAAGCTCGGTTGTTACATCATGGTCGGCAAGGTATACCTTATAATAATAAGGTTTGGCAACTTCCGCTTTGTGAGAGAACCAACTGGCACGTCGGTCTTGATCGAATACCAGTCCGCCGGTGATAGGCATGATGGCAAACTGCCCGTAGTCGTTCATCCAGGGACTGGGCTGATGTGTTTGTTTGAATCCCCGGATTTTGTCGGCATCATACGTGTACGCCCAACCGTCTCCCATTTTACCGGTCTGCGGTGTCCAGAAATTCATTCCCCACGGCAATGCCGTAGCCGGATACGTGTTTCCGGTAGACAGTTCAAACTTGGATTGAGTGCCCACCAGTGTGCTGACATAGTCTACCGGATTCTTAACGGCAGAAGATTGCAGGCTGTACAACACGGCACCTCCAAGAAATAGCAAGTGTTTAAATGAAAAATGTGTTTTCATGAACAAATGAATTTATTGATTTGAAAATAATTTCTACGACGAAAATAGGGAGAAAAGGAATGTGCTTCTAGTAATAGAGGGGCTAAATCGCCTCTTGTCGCTGAAATTAACTACTCTGGCACGGAGCTTTACTTATATTCCGGCCAAAAAAAAGCTCGGAATGTTTTTTTGTTTACCTTTGTCATATAGCAAATCTAAGAATAATACACTATGGGAAAACAGTTGGTTTTTATTCTATTCTTTTTTCTTAATCTGTTGATACATAACGCTTATGCTTATAATTTGAAGCAAGTTGCAGATAAAGAGTATATGTCTAATAGTTCGATTACATCTCTGTGCCAGGATGAACGTGGATTGATGTGGATCGGGACCTGCGACGGGCTGAATATTTATGATGGACAGGAGATTGAGGAATTTAAGACTCGTGACAAGGAGGATTACTTATCTGGTAATCTGATTGACAATATTGTGTATACGGGCGAAGATGTTTACTGGATTCAAACCTACTATGGGCTGAACCGTTTGAACCGGAAAACCAATACAATCACTCACTATAATGAATTTCAGAAACTCTTCTTTATGAATAAGGATAGTCATGGTAATCTGTTCATTATCCAGGATAGTAACTGCATTTATTATTATCATAAAAAAGAAGGAGTCTTCAAGAAAATCAATATCACGGGAATCCCGATTTCCGATATCGTAAACTTCTTTATCGACGGTAACAACCGGATGTGGGTAGTCATGAAAGGATATAACCGCTGTTATGATATACAGCAGGAAGCCGCATCGGGAGATATCACCCTGTTACCCCAGAAAACGAACCTGATTTATCAGACTTCCTTGATTTATTGTTTCAATGACGAGCAATCTCTTTATTACATAGACAAGGAATTTAATTTCTATGCTTTCCATATTCCGACCCAGAAGAATGAGTTTATTGCCAATCTAGGTAAAGAAATACAGGAACGTGGTAAAATTTCTTCCATCGTTCATTATCATAACAGCTATTTTGTGGGCTTTTTGATGGATGGTATTCTGCTGTTGGAGAAACAGAAGGAGACGAATCATTATCAAATTCAGTCGTTACCTATCAACAGCGGTGTATTCTGTCTCAAGAAAGACCGTTTTCAGGATGTTGTTTGGATTGGTACCGACGGGCAGGGTGTTTATCTTTATTCGAACCCGCTTTATTCTATCAAATCAATGGTGCTTAGCAATTATACCGAGAAAATAGAACGCCCCGTGCGTGCCATCTATCTTGATGATGAACGTACTTTCTGGGTGGGAACCAAAGGAAACGGAATTCTTAAAATCTATGATTACGAATTCGATAAAAACATCTCCGACTGTCGGGCGGAGGTGTTGACTACCTCTAATAGTGCTTTGAGTAGTAATGCCGTTTATTGTTTTGCCAAGAGCCACCGGAATTTGCTTTGGATAGGAGACGAAGAAGGATTAACTTATTATTCATATCGGGAAAAACGTATCAAGAGTATACCAATACGGATCGGTAACGAAGATTTCAAATACATCCATGACATTTACGAAACAGCAGATTCCGAACTGTGGCTGGCGAGTGTCGGCATGGGAGTGGTGAAAGCTCGTATTGCCGGAACACCGGACAATCCGGTGATTGTGGATGCGCAACGTTACATCATCAATGACGGCGAACTGGGATCGAACTATTTCTTTACTATTTATGCGGAGAATGAAGCCAACCTGTTGTTTGGCAATAAAGGATATGGGGTATTCCGCTATAACGAAACGACGAATGGCCTGGAACCGGTGTCTACTCACAAATACGAAAACATGACCCTGAATAATATTCTCGCTATCAGTAAAGACAGCAGCAATAACTATCTTTTCGGAACGAGCTACGGATTGATAAAGTACACATCGGAAACCTCTTATCAGCTCTTCAATGCCAAGAATGGTTTCCTGAATAATACCATTCATGCAATTCTTAGAAACTCGTCCGACAACTTCTGGTTGAGCACCAATCTCGGATTAATCAATTTCGATACGAAAAGGAATGTCTTTCGTTCGTATGGCTTTGGAGATGGTTTAAAAGTGGTAGAGTTTAGTGACGGTGCCGCTTTTCGGGATTCCCGGACTGGTACTCTGTTCTTTGGCGGAATCAATGGAGTCGTAGCTATCCGGGCGGATGGCCGTCCGGAGCAACTTTATATGCCTCCTGTTTATTTTGATAAGCTGTCTATCTTCGGTGAACAATACAATCTGGGCGAATTTCTCACCCGGAAAAAAGAAACTGAAGTCTTGAATTTGCAGTATGACCAGAATTTCTTTTCTGTTTCATTTGCCTCTGTGGATTATCTGAATGGTAATAACTGTACCTATTTCTATAAACTAAAAGGATTGAGTGACCAATGGGTAAACAATGGTTCGGAAAGCGGAGTCTCTTTTACGAATATGGCTCCCGGCGAATATACCTTACTGGTGAAATATTACAATAGTGTCTTTGATAAAGAGAGTGATGTCTATTCTCTGGTGATTCGTATAGGTGATCCGTGGTATGCTTCCTGGTGGGCTTATTTGATTTATGCCCTGTGTCTGCTTTTACTGGCAGCCTTGCTGATACGTTCCTTTATCCTGCGCTCCAAACGTAAAAAGCAGGAATTGCTGAACGAGATAGAGAAACGCCATCAAAAGAATGTCTTTGAGTCCAAACTTCGTTTCTTTACTAATATCGCACATGAATTTTGTACTCCGCTGACTTTGATTTATGGTCCTTGCGGACGAATCCTTTCATCGAAGGGACTTAGTAAATTTGTCGTGGACTACGTACAGATGATTCAGACGAATGCGGAGCGTCTCAACAACCTGATTCATGAGTTGATCGAATTCCGTCGGATTGAAACGGGAAACAGGGAAGTGCGGGTTGAATCATTGAATGTGTCTTCCATTGTGAAAGGAATAGCCAAAACGTTTGTTGAAATGGCTAAATCCAGAAACATCACTTTCTTGAGCAAGATACCCGAGCAGGTGATGTGGAACTCGGACAAAGGATTCCTGAATACGATTATTATTAATCTGATTTCTAATGCCTTTAAATATACTCCCGACGGACAGAGTATCAAGATTGAAGTGGATACGAGCCGGGAAAATATGCTGGCTCTTCGTGTAGCAAATGAAGGAAGTACCATCAAGGAAAAGGATTTTCAGTATATTTTTAATCGGTATGCCATTTTGGATAATTTCGAGAATCAGGATGAAAAGAACTTTTCACGGAATGGCCTGGGGCTGGCTATTTCTTATAATATGGCTAAGTTGCTGAATGGTACATTGAAAGTGGAAAACACTTCTGACGGATGGGTGATGTTTACATTAACCTTGCCGGTCATGGAGCTGACTACCGGAGTGTCGGAAACCAAACGACTGATGGCGGAATATATCCCCAAGATAGATACTCAACCGATATTGAAACTTCCCCAGTATGAGTTTGATAAGATGCGTCCTACGCTTTTGGTTGTCGATGATGAAATCGAAATGCTATGGTTTATTGGAGAAATCTTCTCGGCTGACTTCAATGTGGTAACCTTGCAAGATCCCGAACGGCTGGATCAGGTGATGAATGAGGTTTATCCGAATGTGATTATCTGTGATGTCATGATGCCGGGAATGGGTGGCATTGAACTGACCAGGCGGATTAAATCGGTGAAAGAGACAGCGCATATTCCTATTATTGTGGTTTCCGGACGACACGAGATGGAACAACAGATGGAAGCCCTTTCTGCCGGTGCGGAAATGTATATCACAAAACCGTTTAGTGCGGAGTATCTTCGTATCTCTGTCTGTCAGGTGATAGAACGGAAAGAGGTGTTGAAAAATTATTTCAGTTCGCCGATCAGTTCTTTTGAAAAGTCGGACGGGAAGTTGACGCATAAAGAGTCGAAGAAGTTCCTACAGTCGGTTTTGAAGATTATCAATGATAATATAACGAACAAAGATTTGACTCCACGTTATATCGCCGATCGGCTGGCAATCAGTCCCCGGAGTCTTTATCGGAAGATGGAAGAGATAGGAGAGGATAGCCCGACCGATCTGATTAAGGAATGTCGTTTGCACATAGCGAAAGATTTATTGCTGACCACTAAAAAGACGATTGATGAAATTGTATTCGATTCGGGATTCTCGAATAAAGTTACTTTCTTTAAGGTGTTCCGTGAAAAGTATGAGTGCACGCCAAAAGAGTTTCGGATGAAACATTTGGAAGAGGTTCAGCAGTAGCCTGTGGCGGGAATTTTTAAAGAAAAAGAAGAAGTAAATATCCGTGTTAATATAGTAAATATCCGTGCCAAAAGGTAAAAAAGGATAGTTAATTTTCTTTTGGTAGAGTTTAGTGATTTTATCTTTGTCTCATCGAAGTTTTTAAGTAGATAAACTTGAAAAGTATTAATTTATTAATCTTTAATCTAATGAAAAGGAAACTTAGTTTTTTATTTCTTTCAGCATTGACCATTCCATTTTTTATGGTATCGTGCAGTGATGATAAAGAAGAACAGGAAGTGAAACCGGCAACAGATCTGGTTGTCGATAATAATTCGGTGACACTACTACAAGGAGACGAAATTACGGTGAGTATCACCTCCGGTAATGGCGATTATTATGTGAAGCCATTTGATGAAAACGTGGCGACGGCTACAATCAATGGTAATAAGGTGACTATTAAAGCTACCGAAAATAGCCAGTTGGAAGAAAATAACCGTACGGAAACTACTATATTAATAGTAGATGGACGTAAGAAAGTGGCTAGAGTGCTGGTTCGGGTAGCAAAACTCTGGGATTTGACGGTAGATGCACCGGAAGAAGGTTTTGACCTTTTTATCGGTGAAAAGAGACTGGTGAAGATTTTGACCGGTAACGGAGATTATCAGATTTCCATACCGGAAGGTGCTGATAAGTTTTTGGAAGTGGGTGAACTATCCGGACAAGTTATTCCGTTGACTGCCAAGTTCGAGACTGGAGCCGATCCGGTAAATATTACGATAACAGATAAGAAAGGTAAGACAATCACTATTCCTGTGGTAGTGAACATCGTGGATCTGACACTGAAAAGTAATGAAGCCACTTTTGCCGAACCGGATGCCGAATCTCAATATATCTCTATTGAGAGAGGTAATGGCGGATATAGTTTCACTTATCAGGTGGGAGACGGCGAGCCTACTACGGATGCAACGATTGTGGAAGCTACTGAAAAAGAGAACCTGATTACCTTGAAACCCAAAGCTAGAGGTGATGTGAAAGTGATTGTGACAGATCAGAAAGGTTCTGTGGAGGAGATTTCGGTGAAAGTGAATCCATATAACCTTAAACTGGAAGATGAAGCAACTTCTTTAATCATCGGTGGTTATGAGGCATCTACAGAAATAGCTATTACCAGAGGAAATGGTGATTATAAGTTGGCACAACTCACAGATGATAATAAAACCTATTTGAAAACCGCAGAATTGATTACGGAAGACGGGGCTACCAAGTTAAAACTAACAGGAAAGAAGCTCGGGGCTACCACACTGGAACTGTCTGATGCGGCAGGTCAGAAATTGACGTTACCAGTTTATGTGAATCCGGTATGTTATCGTATGGAATATGACGTATGCTTTAAAATTGATATTAAAAAGTATGCCGAATCACATTCAGAGGTGAAAAGTATGAATCAGCTTACTTTTGAGGTTGTGTTCTACCCGACTTATACTCGTTCTATGCAATCGTTTATAGGTTTGGAAAGTGTATTCCTGCTTCGTGCAGAAGCTAAGGATGTGAATCCGCGTTTTGAAATAGCCACTAAAATTAATGGTAAGAGTGATCCCCGTTTCCGTAGTCAGCAAACTATTTATTGCGATGATTCGGAAGGTGGACGTAAGACTCCGGGTAAATGGTATCATATAGCCATTGTATATGATGGAACGAAATCAAGTACTAAAGAGGCTTATAAAATGTATATAAACGGGGTGAGAGAAACGTTGACTCCTGCAGATAACTCTTATGAGGATTGTGCCCCTAATTCATCTCTCAATCTGACAGATGTAGGTGGAAATGATAAAGCACTGTTGATTGGACGTTCCGGAGATTCATATCGGGTAGGATATTGCAAAGTTTATCAGGCACGGATGTGGAAGAGAGCGTTGGACGAAAGTGAAATTAAAGCGAATATGTGCAAAATCCTTAATGCAGAAGAACACTCTGACTTGATGGGATATTGGGTATTCTCGAAAGGTGTCGGAGGTACTACAGTTTTTGAAAATTGGGGAAATGGCGGCAGCGGATTGGATGCGCAAGTTTGTTTGCAGAATATAAGCGAAAATAAACCTGCCTGGGGAGCGGAACTTCCTGCAACTTATAATGGAGATAAGAGCCGCTTTGAACCAATTGAATGTCCTCATTCATACTAAAACTAGGAATATAATAATATGAGAAACAATATGATAACAAAAAAACTAATCAAATTTGCCCTGCTGTTTTTTCTTATCGGACTGACGGCTTGTGACAATAAACTGAATCCGGGATTTGATCCGGATGATTATGAACCGATTGTTCCGCCTGAACCTGTTAGAACAATGGATGCAATGGCTAGTGGCGAGCGAGTAGTACTTTCGGGTGCTTCGTTGACGGATATTGTTCTGAAATGGACGCCTACCGAGAAACACGGAAATACAGTATATCGTTATGAAGTATTGATTGATACGATCGGGGGAGACTTTACCAAACCGGTAGAAACGATCTTTTCTGACAATAACGGTTTGGAATCGCAGTTGACTTTAACCCATTATCAGGCAAACACAATAGGTAAACTGGCTAAATTCCGTTGCAATACCAACGGCACACTGCGTTGGAAGGTGCGTGCTTATTGCGGATTGGATCAGGCTCTTAGTAGTCTGGAAGGTTATTTCGTAATTTTTATGATGGACGGCATTGATGATATGCCTTCTGAAAACGAGCCGGTTTATATCACTGGCGTGGGCACGGAAGATGATGGTGATGAAGCGGAAGCACAACAAATGCTCCGTCAGAATGAAGGAATCTATCAGACTTTCACTCAATTGAAAGCCGACCAGCCATTTATATTTATGTCTACTGTAGAAGGTCGCAAATGCTATTATTATGTAGACGACAACGGAGTGTTGCGTGAGCGTAATGATGGTGAAGACTATACAGTTACGGTTCCTCAATCAGGCATCTACCGGATTACCATCAATATGGGTGAACAAACGATCAGTTACGATGAAATAGGAGCTGTATATCTTTATAACCATTCGGGTGGGTATAGACAGGATTTCAACTATCTGGGATATGGCAAATGGGGTGTGAAGAATTATACTGCCCGGAAACAAACGGAAAGTTGGGCAGGAAGCGGTGAAACCCGTCATAGCTTTAAGATGGAAATCAACGGAACAACCTACCGTTGGGGACATAAGGAGAAAGATAAAGGGCAACCGAATCTGACTACCGACAACAGCTATTATAATTTATATCAACTGGCATTGGGCACAGATCCATGGGATTACAGTTTCCGTTTCTGCGACGAATTACTGCAATGGGGCGAAAAGCAGGGAAATGTCTATTATGCTACGGTGAAAACCGATGTAACCCTCTATTTCAATGCTGAGTTTGGAACGTACACCCACCGTTGGGTAGCTTCGGAAACGAATGAAGATTAAAACTGAATAATAATATGAAGAACTATATAGTATCATTATCAAAAAGAGCTTTGTTGTTAAGCGGTGCACTGGCAATATTTACAGCTTGTGACGACGGCGATCTGGGAGACATCTACAAAGGTAATTCATCCGGTGAATATGTGTCGGATGTGAACTGGACAGATGCAGCCGACAAAAGTACGGGAACTTATATCAAATATTTCTATGAGAATGCCAGCGGACGGGATACCTTTTGCGGAAGCATTTACTGGGAAAAACCGAATACACCGGAAACCGGAGAACCGGCAAGCACGGGCGGTAGCGGCGGATGGTCGCAGGGACATGCATTGGACATCGTGATCGATGCTTATATCCGTCACGCAAACAATCCCGAATATCAAGCTCATTTGTATGAAAACATCATGAAACCTTTCCTGCCGGCTTTTGATGACTGGAATGAACATTGCGGTTATGGTGGCAAAGACTTCTGGAATAACTTCTATGATGATATGGAATGGATGGCACTGTCTTGTCTGCGGGTTTATGAATTGACTGGCGATCAGGATTACTACAGTGCGTTGATGAAGATGTGGAACCATATCAAGGGAGCGAAGAATGACTATAAAGGGGTAGGAGGAATGGCATGGAAAACGGATGCGCCGGCTTCACGTATGTCTTGTTCCAATGGTCCCGGTTGCCTTCTGGCTATGAAATTGTATCAACTTACCGTTAAGGAGGCTAAAGATGGCTGGGAAGAGCAGGCTGCTTATTACCTGAACTTCGCCAAAGAGGTATACAACTGGATGACGGCTTATCTGTGTGATATTTCCACCGGACAGGTATATGATAATCTTAGTATTAAAGATGACGGAACACCGGGAGATCCTGATAAAGTAGCCTTGTCTTATAATCAGGGAACATTTATGGCGGCTGCCCTGGAGCTGTACAACGCTACCGGTGAGGATGAATATCTTCGTAATGCGGTTGCTTTCGGCTCTTACCAGGTGAATAAGAAGATGGATTCCAACTATCCGGTATTCAGTGGTGAAGGAAATTCGGGAGATAATCTTTTATTCCGTGGAATATTTGTCCGTTACTTCCTGGATATGGTGAAACAGCCGACTAACAGCCTTTATCCGGAAAAGACCAAGAATAAGTTTATCGCTGCATTGCGCAGCTGTTCTGATGTGCTTTGGACGTTGGCTCATCCCGAAGGCTATTATGTGTGGGAGTACGACTGGGCAAAAGCACCGACCTTCGGTAATCGTGACAACAGGGAAGATCGCCTGACAATTTCCTTGAATGCGGAAGTCCCGGGAGCAACAATGATTGAAATCCGTGCTCGTTATGAAGACTGGGTACAAGGTAAAGCAACGGAAAAGGCCAACTGGGTCGGACCGGATTTCGGTAAGAAAGCAGAGGAATAAGATTGATTTATTACACATAGAAAATCGAAAAGAAAGATGATACATATAAAAAGAAATATTTGTCTGGTGGCTGTTTCTTGCACTCTTCTTGCAGGTATACCTTTGCAGGGTGTGGCGCAAACGGGAAGAACGGCAAAGGTGCAGGCCACACAAAGTAATAAAATAACAGTGTCGGGTACGGTATTGGACAAGACGACAAATGACCCGTTGATCGGTGTGTCTGTTGTCGTGAAAGGGGTGGCCAATGCAGGTACGATTACCGATATGGATGGTAAGTTTACATTGAAGCTGCCTTATGCGGAAGCTCCGTTGGTGTTTTCTTACCTGGGTTACCAGCCACAGGAAATTGTTCCCGGTGCAAAGAAGGAACTGACTGTCTTACTACAGGAAGATACGAAAGCCTTGCAGGAAGTGGTTGTGGTAGGTTATACCAAACAACGTAAAGAAACGATGATCGGTTCTGTTGCTACCATCACGACAAAAGATCTGACGCAAAGTCCTACTGCCAATATCAACAATGCGCTTGCCGGACGTCTGCCGGGGTTGATTGTAAACCAGTATGCGGGTGGTGAACCGGGTGTGGATCAAAGTGAATTGTTTATCCGTGGTAAGGCAACTTACGGTAACCAGAGTGCCATTGTCATTGTCGATGGAATCGAACGTGGCATGAGTTACCTCGCACCGGATGAAATTGAAACATTCACTATCCTGAAAGATGCTTCCGCCACTGCCGCTTATGGTATCCGTGGTGCAAATGGTGTAATCGTTATTACTACCAAACGTGGTAAGGCAGCGGAAAAGGCAACCGTGAACCTGAAAGCCTCTATCGGTATTAACCAGCCGATCGGTTTCCCCGAATATTTAGGCTCTGCCGATTATGCAACTTTATATAATGAAGCCAGATTGAACGATGCCAAGATGACGGGCGCAGACATCAGCAGTTTGAACCTTTTCTCTCAACAGGCGATTGACAATTTCCGCCGTGCGAAAGGAGACAATTCCGATGGTTTGGGATATGACTGGGATTATTATGATTTTGCCTTCAAACCCGGTTTGCAGGAAGATGTCAGCCTCTCCATCCGTGGAGGTACGGACAAGGTACGTTATTATGTATTGGCCAATTACTTTTCACAAGGCGGTAACTACAAATATTCGAATGCCGGTGAATATGACTCGCAAACCAAGTTCACCCGTTACAACTTCCGTTCGAACATCGATATCAACATTAATCGTTATTTGAGTACCCGTTTGGATTTGGGGGCCCGTATTACCGACCGTAATGCACCGGGTACAACAGCCGGTCGCCTGATGACCATCTGTGCTACCCAGCCTCCATATCTGCCCATCCTGGTGGAAGAAAATGCGCATCCGCAGAATGAGGAATACATTCAGCAAAATCCTCGTGGAATGCTTTATGGTGACAATATCTACCGTTACAATCTTCTGGGTGAATTGAGCCGTACCGGTTATCTGAATGAAAAGAACACGTATCTGAATGGTAGTTTTGCCATGAATCTGGATATGGAATTTCTGACGAAAGGATTAAAAGCGGAAGTGATGTTCTCTTATGATGCTTCTGAAGGACGCTGGATTAATCGTAAACTGGATACTTACAAAGACGGTTATCGTGAATATCCGAAATATGCGACGTTTATGCCGATCGAAGGTTCGGATGCTTATATGGCAGGCGGACACTATACGGGTGCTTACAAAACGGGTAACAAATATGATATTGACCAGACTATTGGCAACGGATTCAGTCATAACGCTTCTGACGGACGTACTTATATACAGGCACGTTTGGATTACAACCGTTTGTTTAGCAACCGCCACGAAGTGACCGCCATGTTATTGGCAAACCGTGGTAACCGTACTGTTAACAATGAACTGGCTTATCATAGCCAGGGTATCACCGGACGCTTTGCTTATTATTATAATCAGAAGTATCTGATGGAATTTAACTTCGGTTACAATGGTTCCGAAAACTTCGCTCCGGGCAAACGTTACGGGTTCTTCCCAGCTGGTTCAATCGGTTGGGTAGTCTCTGAAGAGGAATTTATGAAAAAGGCTTCCTGGATTGACTTCCTGAAAGTAAGAGCCTCCTATGGTTTGGTAGGTAGTGACAATGTCAGCAGCCGTTTCCCATATCTGGCTTTCTACGGTGGTGGCAGCGGTTATGATTTCGGTAATAACTTTGGTACGAATGTAGGCGGTACTTCCGAAGGTAATCTGGCTAATGCGAATCTGACTTGGGAGAAAGCCCGTAAACTGAATGTCGGTATCGACTTTACTACCCTGAACCAACGTTTGGCATTGACGATAGATGCATTTTATGAATATCGTTTTGACATTATTACAGATATGAATAGTGACGGTATCATGGGATATCCGGATATTGTAGGTAAAGATGCAGCTTTACAGAATCTGGGTGAAGTAAGCAACCGCGGTGTGGATATCGAATTGAGCTGGAATGATAAGATTGGAAAGGATTTCCGTTACTATATTCGTCCGAACCTGACTTTCTCCCGCAACCGTTTGGAATATAAAGCGGAAGTTGCCCGCAAGAACTCCTGGCGTAAAGAAACCGGTAAACGCTTATACGAAAACTTCGTCTATGTGTTCGATCATTTTGTAGCCGATCAGGAAGAGGCTGACCGTTTGAACAAGATCGGTTATCAGCCGTGGGGACAATTAATTCCGGGAGATGTTGTTTATAAGGATTTGGATCGTAACGGAGTGATTGATGATGAAGACCGTACAGCAATGGGAAATCCGCGTAGTCCGGAACTGATGTTCGGTATTCCTTTCGGTTTCCAGTATAAGAACTTTGATTTTAGTGTATTATTGCAAGGTGCGACAAAATCATCTATTCTGTTGAATGGGGCTGCTGTATTTGACTTCCCGCAATTTGAACAAGATAAGATCGGACGTGTGAAGAAAATGCATCTGGACCGTTGGACACCGGAAACGGCTGCTACTGCCAAATATCCGGCATTGCATTATGGAACACATGATAACAACAAGAATGGAAACAGTAGTTTGTTTTTGTATGATGCTTCCTACCTGCGTCTTAAGAATGTGGAAATTGGTTACAATGTATCACCCAAATTATTACGTAAATTCCATGTGCAACAGGCACGTATCTATGTGCAAGGTCTGAATCTGTTGACTTTTGATAAACTGGGTGATGTGGATATAGATCCGGAAACGAAATCCGGAGACGGAGCTTCCTGGTATCCTATTCAAAAGGTATTCAATTTTGGTATTGATATAACATTCTAAATAAGATAGAAATATGAAAAAGTTATATAGATTTTCAGCAATTGCTTTATTGGTCCTGCCGTTGGTCTTTACTTCATGTAGCGATTACCTGGATCGGGACGATGATGATAATATTACGGAAGCGGACGTTTTTGCCCGTTACGAAAAAGTGAACGGACTGGTTTCCGACGTATACGCGGCTGCAAAGAAAGCAGACCGTCCGCTGGTGTTCTTTGAGCACTTCAGCAACAGTGCCATTACGGACGAATGTGAAGGAACCAACGTAGAGGGAAACATTACGAATAACTTCAATAACGGTGCCTGGAACCCGAATTCTTTGCCCGGTAGTGTAGGGCAATATTGGGAAGCTCTTTATGAAGGAATCCGTAAAGCGAACCTGATTATAGAAAATGTACAGAAGTATAACACGCCCGACAACCCACAGCAGGATGGTGATCTTCGCAACCGTATCGGTGAGATGTATTTCATGCGTGGTTATTTCCACATGCTGTTATTGCGTATGTATGGCGAAGCTCCTTATATTGACCGTGTGATTAATGCCGGAGATAATATGGACTTCAAGAAAGAATCTGTTCATTCGATGGTTGAAAAGATTGTGACGGATGCGCAAACTGCTTATGGCATGGTTCCTAATAAATATGTGAAAACTTCCGAGAATTTTGGGCGTGTGGATAAGGGAGCCTGTCTGGGATTGATTTCTTTTGTTCGCTGGGTAGCGGCTACTCCGTTGTGGAACGGTGCTTCTCAATATGGATACAACTTGCGTCGTGTGTTTGAAAATGAGTATGCTTATGATGCTACTCGTTGGAGAAAAGCCAAAGAAGCGGCTAAAGCCGTTCTGGATTTCGAAGTCGGCGGAACCAAGCGTTATTCTCTCTATACGAAACATGATGCAAATGATTTCAAGGATCCGGCTGACGGTAATCTGAATGACAGCCGTGTATATGCTCGTTTGTGGGATATGTTTTATGATATGGATGCCTTTGCCAATGAGTATGTGTTCTTTATGACGAAGAGCAAGGATCAGGCATGGCAGGGTGATATTTATCCGCCCAGCCGTGAGGGAAGTTCGCGCCAGCAACCGGTACAGGAACAAGTGGATGAATACGAATATATCGTAGGTGATTATGGCTATCCGGTATATTCGGCAGAAGCCCGCAAAGGTGGCTATGATGATACTAATCCGTATGTGAAAGGTACTCGTGACCCGCGTTTCTATCGTGATGTAATTTATCACGGAGCTCCTTACCGTAATAATAAGAACGAGTCGAAAACGATCAATACGGCGAGTGGTTCCGATAAGATTGGTGCTACCAATGCAACTACTACCGGTTATTATTTACGTAAATTCCAACAAGAGTCATGGAACAAATCCGGTAACTTCAGTATCAATGCGCCCGCCATCTGGCGTCTTCCGGAGTTTATTTATATTTATGCAGAGGCTTGTAATGAATTGGGCGAGGATATCGATGAAGCTTATAAATTGGTGAATACGGTTCGTGAACGTTCTTTTATGAAACCGATGCCGCCGGAAGTAAAGACTAATCAACAGTTGATGCGTGAATACATTCAGCGCGAACGTCGCGTGGAACTTTTTTATGAAGGAAAACGTCCGTGGACTTGCCGCTTGTATCTGGAACCCACCAGTAAGGAAGAGCTAGCAAAGGAAAGCCTTTGGAAATCGAGCGGGAGTGACAATTCAAAACGTACACAGAAATACTGGGCTGCCAATAACGGTGCATTGCCCCGTTGCCAGCGAATGATTAACGGAATGCGTCCGGTGCAGGATGAGAATGGGGCCATTACGGTTGACGGTGTGAAATATAGAATGGAGCGTTTCTGCGTGGAAGAACGTACGTTCTCTATTCAGCATTATCTGTTCCCGATTCGCCAGAGTGAGTTGCAGAAGACACCGACCATTGAACAAAATCCCGGATGGTAAACCGGTAGGAATGTATAACTTTAAAAAGAAAATCAGATGAAACGAATCTATACATATATGTGTCTGTTGCTTTTGTCGGTATTATCGTTTGCCGTTACAGGTTGTGATGACGATGATGACGACGATGTGGCTAAAGACTTGATAGAGTTGATTGTGAACAAACCGGTAATACGTATCGGGCAGAATGAGGAAGCCAAAGTGAATGTAGTGGTTGGAAACGGAAACTATACCGTGAGAAGTTTCAACACTGCCATTGCAACGGCTACCGTTTCCGGCGAATTGATAACTGTAAAAAGTGGCTCACAGAATGGGGCCACTACCGTCGAAGTAATGGATGGAGAAGGAGTAGTTGCCAATATTTCTGTGAATGTAGGTGTATTTGAATTGGAAGTGAATGAACCGGAGGTGATCTTGGAAGTTGCCGGTGAAAAGCAACTGATTGTTAGCATGGGAAACTTTTCCAGCAATGATGAATTGTCTTATGAGGTGGAGGATGAAACGGTTGTCAGCATGGTTAATACAGATCAGTTCCGTCCTTTCTATACTTTGACAGGTTTGAAGAACGGACATACAACAGTGACTTTTACAGACCATAAAGGAAAACAGGCAGTGGTTCAGGTGACGGTAAATCCGATTTCTCTCGATGTCTCCAACCTGACACCGAGAGTGGGAGTCAACAATAAGATCATGATTACGGTAGAAAAAGGGAACGGAGGTTATAGTCTGACAGCAGAGAATGAAGAGATTGTAGCTATTCAGCAGGTGGATGACACTCGTTTCAATTTAATAGGTAAAAAAGCGGGTATCACTACCGTGTTTGTCAGAGACGAAGCGGAACAGGAATTAAGTCTGACCGTTACGGTGGTACAGGCAGATAAAGTAGCGAACCTAGGTAGCGGTAATTACTTTAAAGTACCGTTTGAATATAATAATACGGCAGATGAATCGCTAAAGAATTTGAGTACGATCACATTTGAGGCTCGTTTCAATATTGAGTCGTTGAATGGCAATGACAATGGAAATGCCCGGATTAATACGGTGATGGGCATAGAGAAGAAATTCCTGCTGCGTGTCGACGTGCATAAGGGAGGAAGCAATGATGAAGAACGTTTCCTTCAGCTTGCTGCAGATGATAAAGGTAGTATTCGCTATGAGGGCTCTACTAAGATAGAAACCAATAAGTGGTATGATGTGGCTGTGGTATTGGATAATAGTAAGAGCGGAAGCGAACGGATTGCATTGTATGTAAATGGTGTCAGAGAAACGCTTCAATTATCAAACGGTACGCCGGATGATTTGAAAGAGATCAATCTTACTTCTGATTTCTACATCGGCCAGTCTGATGGTAAACGCCGGTTGAACGGAGCTATCAGTTATGCCCGTATTTGGACAAAAGCCTTGTCGGATCAACAGATCTCCGAGCAGAGCGGCAAGTTGTTGAGTGAGGATAAGGATGGAATGGTAGCTAATTGGTTATTCAATAATGGAAATGGTAATACCAAGACATTTGTGTCCTTGGCAGGAAAGAGCTTCGAAGCAGAGGCGGCAAATATTGTTTCAAGTTGGAAAACAGATCCGATATTGGAAACAAGTGCTCCTACAGAATGATTGTAAGAAGATAGGATAATAAAAAAGCCATCCCCGGAATAGACGAAAGTAGGGATGGCTTTTTTTGTAGTGTGCTTACTATTCTTCGGCAGACTATGTCCTGCATGTTGTTGGCAAGGTTATTCCTTGACAGGCTCAGCCGGTTTGTCTTTTGATGTAGTGTCTGTGACAACTGTATCATTGACATTGGCGGCGAGTGCAACCAGTGATGCCTTTGCGGGCTCGTCTTCTTTAGTTACAGTATCTTTTACTACTGTATCGTTGACAACTGTTGCATTGATTTCTGTCGGGGCTGTCACAGCTTCTGCAGAACTCTGAGCCTTTACAAGGAATGAACCACCACAAACAAACATAAACATTGCTACTACTAATACTAATTTTTTCATAATCGTTTGCTTTAATGATTATTAAACATATATTTTCAATTCTCTCTTATGTGTTAAGGAATCGGTTGTT
>OBHX01001775.1_pt1 | contig 17820 bp, 9 predicted proteins | sample 1519331 | NCBI WGS metagenome assembly OBHX01 (sample SAMEA2602897, study PRJEB22501) | metagenome
AAGAAGGGACGCCTCTCCATCACATCCCCCAAGTATACGGCCAATCCTCTGGCCAAGTGCGGCATGGTGCTGGAGCTGGAGGCGGTGGACAACCGCTGGACCCGTCCCGCTGAGCGCAAGGCTAAGGTCACGGCGGTGTCCGCCGTCAACGGCAGCGCCGTTAGTTCCATCAAGGTGGGCACGCTGGTGTTTAACCGTGACCCCGCCACCGGCAAGCTGGTGAGCACCAAAAAGACGGCCACCACGGAGATCGGCAACAACCGGGCCTGCAACGTCAGCGGTCAGGTGCTGGACAGCACCGGCATCCCCGTCCCCATGGGCTTGGGCGTAACATTGAAATTCAGCAAATAAAAGAGAGACAAACCATATATAGAATGATTCGGAGGTAGCAACATGGCAAAGGAACGCATCAAGGAAAATGTGATCGACGCCCCGACTCTGTTTGTGGGTGTTGGCGGCACCGGATGCCGCATCGTCCGGCGTGTGGCGGAGATGTGCCGTCCCGGCGAACGGGAGAACGTCAACTTTGTCTGTCTGGACACCAATGTCAACGATCTGGCCAGCGTGTCCGGCAGCAGGAGCCACATCTACACCGTCCAGACGTCCAACACTCAGACGGTGGGCAACTATCTGGATTACGATGCAGACGCACTGAACAACTGGTTTCCCAAGAACGCCGTCCTGTACGACAAGACGGTGTCCGAGGGTGCCGGACAGGTTCGGGCCATCTCCCGTCTGGCCCTGAACTCCACCATTAAGACCGGCCGCATCCGCCCGCTGTTGGACGCTGTGGACGACCTGTTCCGCAAGAGCGGTAAGGAGATGAAGCAGGCCATGCGTGCCGTCATCGTCTCCACGGCCTCCGGCGGTACCGGCTCCGGTATCCTGCTGCCGCTGGCCATGTATCTGCGGGACTATGTCAAGGATAAGTACCCCAACACCAGCCTGATCGTCCGCTCCCTGATCCTTCTGCCGGAGACGCTGGACAGCGTCATCGACTCCAACACTGAGCGGGAGAGCCAGCGCCGCAACGCCTATGCCACCATCAAGGAGATCAACGCCTTCATGATGAAGGGCTCCGGCTTCTTCGATATCGACGAGGATCTGCGCCGCTACAACAGACTGCACGTGGACTTTGCCAATCCCGGCACCGATGAGATGAAATCCCTGAGCCTGCTGCCCTTTGATTTCTGCTTCCTGATGGATGGCCAGAACGCCGAGGACAGCACACTGGTCAGCACCATGCAGTATGAGATCCAGGCGGCGCAGGCCCTGTATGAGCAGAACATCGGCCCCATGCAGAAGAAGGCCTTCTCCGTGGAGGATAACATCATCAAGGAGATGTCCAACCCCGGCAACTATGGCCGCAACCGCTTCGGCGGCATCGGCGCCGGCGTTATCCGCTACCCCTATGAGGAGATCGCCGACTACATCGCCTATGACTGGGCGCTGGACAGCATCGGCGGCGAGGGCGAGGCAGCCAAGTGGTCCAAGTATGACAACGCCTTTGAGGTGAAGCTGCGTGAGGCCCGGAAGAAGGGCCTGTCCGCCACCGAGGCCCCCACTCGTGCCGAGGTGTATACCGAGAAGATGAACACCGCTACCGATAACTTCACCAAGGACCTGCGGGCCAAGTTCACCCGCATTGCGCCCCAGCTGCTGGAGTCCTATTTTATGGCGCTGGCAAACCGGATGCACGAGGCCCTGAACGAGGATACCGGCATCAACGCTACCCGCAGCGCCGCCAACAGTCTGGCGGAGGAGATCGACTATCAGCACACCGAGGGCGAAAAGGGCAAGGCCCGTGACAACCTGGGGATGCTGCGTGACTACGAGGCCATGATGCGCATCAACGCCCGCAAGGTGTCCGAGGGCGTGGCAGAGGCCATCTTCGTCAACGAGGCCAAGACCATCAATGAGAAGAAGCCCTATACCATCGAGGCGATCCTCCGCAACAGCTTCGGTGAGATCTTCCATCCCAATGCCGTGCGCTATATGCTGTATATGCTGGAGCACCGCTTTGCCGAGAAGATCCAGACTACGCAGAATCGTCTGAATAACGAGATCATCCCCAATCTGGAGACCTATGCACCCGATGCCAACGAGACGGGTATGTTCGACGTGAAGTTCAACGGCAAGAAGAAGGAGCGCAATCTGGACGAGTTGTGCGCCGCCGAAAAGGCCGGCGATGCCAACCCCAATCTGCTGGAGAAGCTGGGCGGCTATGAGAAGATCTATGCCAAGCTGAACGAGTTCTTCCCTGACTACTTTGCCACCATCACCGATTTCGGCAATCTGACGGCGGAGCTGGAGGCCTATAAGTTCGGCTACGAGTATGTCAAGGATCTGTCCGCCATGTTCGAGCGCTTTTATCGCACCTTCGGCGAAAAGGTCACCTCTCTGGTGCGCCGTCAGGACGATCTGGCCGACAGCCTGAAGTTCACCAAGGGCGACTCCGTCTTTAACGTCTGTGCCTCCCGTGAGATGCTGCAGGAGCTGTCCCGCAGCACCCGCAAGCAGGGGGAGGAGGGCGCTCTGCTGGATTCCGAGCTGAATGGCCGCATCTTCGATGCCATCAAGGCCAACGTGGCCTTTGAGCGGGAGATCCGTTCCGCCGATATCGTGGAGGAGGATCGCCGCATCGACGTGTTTGACGAGATCCTGCTGGATTACTTCCGGGATACCGTCCGCCGGGACTGCAAGGCCATCGACATGAACATCATCCGGGCCATCGCCATGGAGAACCGTCTGAAGGCCCGCCTGAAGATGCGGGAAGAGGGCGACGGCGACGGCACCATGTTCGATACCGTCACCCGTGAGGATAACCTCCACTATATCCGCAAGATCATCGCCATGGGCGAGCGCCTGTCCGCCCCCGGCATCCAGCGCATCACCAACGAGGAGCCCCGTGAGGTGAAGCTCTGCGCCTATAACAAGTCCCTGTGCGATATGCGGGAGTACCGCATCGGTGATCTGCTGATGAAGGGCGACGCCGTGGACACCGTGTCCCGCTACGAGCTGCACTTCTTCAACGCCCTGTACAATCTGACCCCCGACAAGCTGAACAAGTTCGCCAGCCCCTCCCACACGGAGACCCGTGACAAGACTGCCGGCCTCTATCAGAAGGCCTATATGGCCTATGCCAAGCACATCGGGCCGGATTCTACCAAGAATATCATGATCTCCACCCACATCGACAAGCGTTGGGATTCCATCGCCGTCATGCCGGAGATCGACTTCGACTTCCAGAACCGCCAGATCATGAAGATCCATCAGGCCATGATCTACGGGCTGGTGTACGATGCCATCAAGTACGTCAATCTCTCCCATGCCGCCGCCGGGAAGCGTGTGTATAAGTACGAAAATTCCGATGAGCGCATGGTGGACATGATCGTCTCCAACGGCACCCTCTGCGACGAGTTCTACGAGATTCTGGACGCTCTGTACATCAATTCCGCCGTGGTGGAGGACATCGAGGTCATCAAGCGCAAGCGTCGGACCAAGGACGTGGTGCGCAATTCCAACTACTCCGACACCGCCTTTGCCCACGCCGTCCGCAAGTTCTCCATTGACATCCTCCACGAGGGCCCTGCCAGCCTCTTTGAGATCCCGCTGGCCTACTATACCTCTCTGCCCAACAGCCAGCGCTTTGTGGCGGAGATCACCGCACTGGTGGAGGCCGTGGTCAAGACTCTCAGCAACGAGCTGTATATGTGGGAGCGTCCCGACGATGCCAAGTTCATCCTGTGCGACGTGCTGAAGGAGCAGTTCGTGCTGCTGATGGAAAATTATCGCAAGACGCCCCAGTTTGAGCGGAGCCGCAACGCCGAGGACAATCTGGTGATCTCCATTGTCTACCGCAAGATCAGGGAGACCATCGAGGAGACACCGGAGCCCGACGATTTCGAGGCCACGCTGGAGATGCTGCAGAAGCTGATGCATGACTGATCGGTCAGATAGATATCTGCACGAACAGGAGAACGGAGGAAACGAATTTGTTCACTGTTATCATTGCGGAAAAAGAGCATATCGATCGGATCAGGGAGTATGACATTTTCCTCAGCCTCTTTGCCGACCACCGGCACATTGACCTGTGCCGGTGGTATCCGGAAAAGGATACGCTGGCCGAGGCGGTGCCGGAGCTGCGGGAGACCGTTGCCCGTGAAAAAACGTGGCGCGCGCTGATCCTCACCACCGGTGAGGGCCTGACGTACCGCAATCCCTTTGACTTGGTGCCGTTTGAGCCGCCGCAGAAGGAGTGGGAGGAGCCGCTGGAGGAATATCTGCCCCGGCTGCGTCAGGTGAAGCTGGCGGCCTTTGACGCTGCGGCGGAGAAGCCCCTGACGAAGCTGGTGACCCACCTGTGCCGCCAGCCGCTGGTGCAGGCGGGACGCAACAGCGTGGGGGAGAGTGACCCGGAGTTTGCCGAGTATCAGCTGGAGGCCCAGTATAAGCAGCAGCTCCGCAGCCGCATCACCGCCAACGAGAGACTGGACATCTCCCTGCCATCGGAGGTGATCTGCGTAGCCCGACGCACCTATACCCAGCGCAGCGAGGAGATCCACTCTGCCTGGGGGGAGCACGTGGAGCAGCAGTATCGCCGCTTTCCGGACTGGAACCTGTATTTCGATAAAATGCGCTATCTGGTGTTCGACCTGCCGCCGGAGAATTACCAGAGCTACCCCTTTGACTACCTGCGCCTGCTGTCGTCGCTGATGCTGCTGGCGGGGCAGGAGATCCCCGGCGGCTGCCTGCGGCCGGGACGGCTGTACCGGCTGGAGTGCGAAAACGACGATGCCGCCCTGACGGAGCTTCTGCAGCGGTACGATGGAAAGCTTCAGGCGACAGACGTCCTTTTGGAGCAGAAGATCGACGCCGTGCGGGAGGAGCAGCGCCCCCGCATCAGCGACTATGAGGCGGAGCGCAGCTTCTGCGCCAACGTCACCGTGCCGGTGACGCCACGGGGAGACTTCGATAAGTCCGACCTGTACGTCTCCGGCCGGGAGCTGGGACTTTCCACGGATTGCCCCACCGACGAGGCTGCCTTCTGGGACAGCGCCCGTTCCGCATCTGACAAGGCCATCCATCGGCTGATCAAGCAGCCGGCACGGGCCTTGGGCAAGGCGCTGGAGAGCTTTCGGGGCATGAACCGCATTTCGGACCGTCAGGCGGCGTGTCTGGACGGATACCAGGTGGAGGATGTGCGGGAGCACATCCACACCGAGGAGCAGGCCATGCTGGATACCGGCATCACCATGGCGGAGAATCTGGATGCGTGCCGGGTACGCATCGATAAGGCGGATCATCAGGTGCGCCGGAAGATCGACGCCCGAATGACCCGCAAGCGCACCATTGCCATGGGGCTGGTGCTGCTGGGGGTGTTTCTGGTGGGATGCCTTCCCATGCTGGTGAAGAACCTTGGTGCCGTCGCTGCACGGGGTACGGCGCTGGGCTTGACGGCGATGGGACTGGCGGCGCTGGCACTGACGGCGGTGGTATGCCTGTTTTTCCTGCGCCGTGCGCTGCGCCGCAAGGTCTATACCTACAACGACGAGGTGGCGGAGCTGGACCGCACCGTCACGGGCATGATGGATGACTATTCCCGCTGCCTGAGCCATGCCTGCAACGTCATGCGTGGATGCTCGGTGGTGGCCTACCACACGGCCCACGCCAACCCTGAGGATGCCCGCATCATGGTCTACCGCAAGCACCAGTCGGATATCCGCCAGCGGCGGGAGCAGCTGCGGACGGTGTTCGCCCTGTTTTTCCCCAGAGAGCAGCAGCCGTGCCAGCAGGAGACGGAGGCATACCCCTACGAATTTGACCGCCCGGTGGACTACGAGTATCCTGTCCCCTATGCCCAGCGGCAGCGGGCCATCGACTTTCTCCAGCCGGATAACCGGGTGGTGCTGCCGGTGGCGCACATCAAGGGTGTAACGGTGAGAACGGAGGAGCTGTATGACTAATACCATGCGACTGCTGGGCGGTGCCGGTATCACGGCACTGTTCCTCCTGCTGCTGAAGCTCAGCTCCAAAGCCAACCTGAAGAAAAAGGACCGCAGCTGCCAGCTGCTGGAGCCCATCTTCGCCTCGGTCTACTGCGTGGTCCTGATGGTGCTGGCCACCCGCCTGTGGAACTGGATGTCCCGCCTGCTGGAGGCCCTGCCCGCTGCGCTGGAGCGCTGGGGCAGCAGGATATCCCTCTCCTGGCTCAGCCAGCTCCTGACCCGCCTTGGCCAGTGGCTGCAGGAGCTGTTCCTGAGGATCAATTTCCCGTTTCTGACCATGGTGGCCCTGAATCTGCTGATCCTACTGGCCCACGTGATCCTGAAGAAAGTCATGGTCGCCATCAGCGCCCGGCTCTGCCGTGATCCGGAGTTCGGCACACCGGTGCGCAGGCTCTTTTATGAGCACGACCGTGAAAAGGACTACTGGTACGTTCGTCCCCATCTGGGCCAGTGCCGCACGCTGGTCAAAACGGTGTATACCGCAGCGGTGCCGGTGTTGCTGGCGATGATGTTCGCCTCAGCGCCGCTGATGAGCCGGGAGCTGCTGGATCAGCCCTTCTTCCCGGTGTTCGGCATGATCCTCATGGGCGAGATTTACTACTTCCTGGACGGTCTGCTGGAGCAGGAGGATCAGGAGAACCAGCTGGAGGGCGAGGAGGACGACGCCCGCCGCAAGTGCGACTATACGGTGCTGCGGAAGGCCCTGCGCCGCCTGTTTGGCGACCGTTTGGTGGCGGATGATATCACCGCCGGAGCCTTGAGCGACAGCGATATGACCTGCGATGAGCTGCTGGCGAAGATGGAGGAGCAGGTGGGCGAGCCGGTGGAGCTGTACGGCCGCTATATGCGCTCTCTGCTGAACCGGGGCTTCCCGGTGGATAAGAGCAGTCTCATCTCCGGCCGGGATCTGCTGGAGGGCCGCAGCATCCTCTTCAACGACCCCTTTTACTATGACCTGATCCCCTACGCCTTTTATGCCATGAACCACACGCTGCTGCGCCATCGGAAGGTGCTGATCGTGCTGGGCCGGCACAGCGTGGAGGAGGATATCATCGCCTGGTGTCAGGAGGGCCTGCAGGCCATCACGGGCCTGCCGGGCCTGTGGCGTGTGGGTGTGCTGGAGCAGGAGTCCCGTCCGCTGGATGTGGGCATCATCACCCGCTCCAGCGTCCATGACCTGCCTATGCACGAGGCCAACGCCGAGTTTTTCGACGAGGTGGATTATGTGGTGCTCATGGAGCCCTCCCGCCTGATCCCCACGGCGCAGGTGGGTCTGCGCTCTCTGGCGGAGCACATGAGCCCCCGCCCGGTGACGTATTGCTCCATCGATAAGAACTGCGACGGACTGGTGGATGCACTGTCCCATGTCCTGATGATCAGCATCAGCGAGGTGTCCGCCACCACACGGCGAGACGGAGCCTGCGCCTATATGTGCTGGGAGACGGGCCGTGAGCATCTGCAGCACCGTATGCTGCCCAACCTCTCCCGCTATTTGGGCATGGGGACGGAGCTGTCCTTCGTGGCGCTGAAGAATCAGGTGTCCGCCGCCACATGGTACGGCGGCGAGGCATTCCCCGTGACGGATATGCGCTGGATCGCCAAGCAGTACTACTATGATCTGCTGCACTATGCCCAGCTCCCTACGGAGCAGGAGATGATGGACCGCTGCTTCCGGGTGTCTCCCAACCTATGGGATGCCAGAGTGGAGAAAAACCAGTACATGGTGGTGGAGGACGAGTCCTTCAATATGTTTGAGGTGAAGCGGGACTTTGCCACCCGGATCGGGGAGCAGGGCTTCATCAATGTCATCACCTCCGACTATCTTCTGCGGGACTACATGGCCGCCAACGAGGGGATCTTCAACGCCGATCCCAAGGCCATTCCGTACATCGTGGCGGATCACGCCCGCACGGAGCGCAATGTAGCGCTGCGGCTGTGCCTGCGCATGAGCGTTGAACCGGTGCCGGATCGGGAGCTGCACCGGGAGCTGATGCTGCTGGGAGCCGATTCGGGGGAACCGGCGGATACCCTGTGGCAGATGCTGTGCCGCTGTATGCAGAGCAGTGATGTGGCTCTCGTGGACGACGACGGAAAGCCGCTGCTGCGTCTGCCCTCCGGCGGAAAGGAATTTCTCTTTGGCCGCCGGGTGCTGCGGAGCAAGCGCCGCTTCTCCATGAAGACCGGCCAGACGGAGACTGTCTGGTACATTGAGGACGAGCTGTTCCGCCGGCTGGTGCTGCAGGACCTGCAAAACGCCCGCTACATTGCGGAGGACGAGAACGGCAAGCCCCATTATCTGGGCTCCGAGCTTCGGGGTCATGTGTTCCAGAAGTATCTGCCGGGCCAGTTCTTCACCTTTGACGGCAAGTACTATGAAATGCTGTCGGTGACGTCCGACGGACAGGTGTTGCTGCGCCGTGCCGCCGACCACATCGATGGTCGCCCCGCCTATCGTCAGGTGCGCCGCTATACCCTGTGCCACGTCTGCGACGGCGAGGACATGGGCGCCCTGCGGGATATCGGGGGTCTGAAGCTCCGCCGCCAGACGGCGGATATCCGGGTAGAGACTCCGGCCTATTGGCAGCTGTCCCGCTACAATGACTTTGCCTCCGGCAAGCATCTGACCATCAACGGCGTGCCGGATCGCACCTATTACCGCAAGCAGATCCTCCGTATCGACTTCCCGGCGCTGGAGGGGGCGGAGGGCGCTGCCCCCACGGTGGCCCTGCTGATGAACGAGGTGTTCCGCACCCTTTTTGCCGAGAACGCCGACTACATCACGGCGGTGGCCCCGGCGGCGGAGCAGCCCTATATCACCCACACGTTGGACTGCACCGCCGTGGAGGAGCCGCCGATCAACGGACTGTACATCATCGAGGACAGCCCCATGGATATCGGTCTGCTGGTGGCGGTGGAGCGGAATCTGAGCCGCATCTTCTCCATCCTCTGTGACTATCTGGATTGGCACCTTGCGGCGCTGGAGGAGAGCCTGCACCCGGCGCCCCAGCCCGAACCGCCCACCTACGCCATCCCACCGGAGGAGCAGGCGGCGGAAAAGCCCCGCAAGAAGGGCCTGCTGGGTTGGCTGGGCAGACTTTTCCGAAGGATCGGAGACTTCTTCCGGAAGATCTTCGGAAAACGCAAGAAGCCGGCAGACCCGGACCAGCCCGCCGAGCCTGCAGCCGAGCCCCCGGCAGAGGGGGAGGTCCCCCCGGAGACTGCCGCCCCCACGGAGCCGGATGCTCCTGAGGAGGAAGCCGCCCCCGCAGAGGAGGAGACCACGGACGCCCCTACCGGGGACGCAGAGCCTTCCGAAGGGGAGGAGCCGCCCAAGGAGGACCGGAGCCTCTTTGATGCCGAGCCGGAGACGGGCGGACCGGAGGAGGGCGAACCGGTAGAACCGGAGCTGACCTTTGAGCCGGAGCAGGTGATCCCCTCCGGCGGCCCCGATCTGGAGCGCAAGCCCTATCATCAGCGCTATTATCTGCTCTATGGCTATGCCGAGCAGCCGCAGGATCTGCATCTTCAGGAAGCGCTGGAGCTGCTGCGGCAGCTGGGCTGCGACGGCGGATCGCTCAAGCAGGCCCGTGACGGTCAGAACGTGGCGGAGCTCATCGAGAAGAACTATGTTCCCAACCGGCAGGGGGTCCACTACTGCGATTTCTGCGGCGTGGAGCTGACCGGTGCCGAGAGCGAGGTGCTGTCTGACGGACGGGAGCGCTGCATGAACTGCAGCCGCACGGCCGTCAAAACGGAGGCCGAGTTCCGGAAACTGTATCAGGATGCCGCCCGTGGCATGGAGCTGTTCTACGGCGTTCGGATCACGGTGCCGGTGAAGATACAGATGGTCAACGCCAAGCGCCTGCACCGCAGCTTGGGCAAGACCTTCGTACCTACCGCCAAGCCCGACGGCCGGACGCTGGGTGTGGCCATCAAGCGTGGCAATGACTATGCCATCCTGTTGGAGAACGGCTCACCCCGCATGAGCTCTCTCATGACTCTGGTCCACGAGATGACCCATATCTGGCAGTACCTGAACTGGGATATGGACGCCATCCGCCGCAAGTACGGTGCGGAGATGGAGCTGGAGGTCTACGAGGGCATGGCCAAGTGGAGCGAGATCCAGTACGCCTATCTCATGGGCGAGACGGCGGAGGCCAAGCGTGCCGAGATCTGCACACGAGTGCGTCAGGACGAGTATGGCCGGGGCTTTGTGAAGTATCTGACCCGCTACCCCATGTCCTATGCAACGCATTTGGAGGGTGCTACACCCTTCGAGGACAAGGAAACACCCCTGTAAGGGGGCGGGGAGACAGCTGCCGGTATGCCTGTCGGCAGCCGTCTCCGCATTTACACGATACACCATGATATAAAAGGGGGAGTCACAGTGGCAACTAAAAACACCGCACCTACCGCCGCACAGCCGGAGCTGTTCGACGACGTGCATACAAAATTTGAAGCCTATGCGGGGAAGGAGCCGTACCTGTTCGTCAGCTATTCCCACCGGGACAGCAAGGTGGTCTATTCCATTCTGGATGAACTCTACGACCACAAATATCGCCTTTGGTACGACGAATCCTGCGAGAACGGCAATGATTTCCGGGATGAGCTGCGCCAGAAGATCAAGGCCGCCGAGGCGGTGATCCTCTTCGTGTCCCAGTGGTCCATGGCCTCACCCTTCTGCGGTATGGAGATCATCGTGGCACGGGAGTACGGCAAGCGCCTGTACCCCATCTATCTGGATGACTCCGTGATCCCACCGGCCTTCGAGATCCTGCTCTCCAACACCCACCACAGCACGGTGAAGGACCGCAAAAAGCTCATCAGCACCATGATCCGTGACCTCCCGGCGGAGGCCATGGACCGCCTGACCATCGAGAACGACCGTCTGGAGAAGTGCGAGGACAACGGCAAGGCCATTCAGGTGGACGAGGGGATCACCACCATCTGCCACCGGGCCTTTCAGGGCCGCCGGGCCCTGCACCATATCCAGCTTCCCACCACGCTGCGCACCATCGAGCAGGAGGCTTTCCGTGGCTGCGCCAATCTGGAGGAGATGGAGATCCCAGCCGCTACCACCCGTATCTGCGACAGCGCCTTCCGTGACTGCGTCAGTATGCGCCGTCTGGTGGTGGAGAATGACCGGGTGAAGATCGGCGAGCGGGCCTTTGAAAACTGCGCCAGTCTGGAGTCCATTCAACTGCCCGACGGCATGACGGAGATCTACGGCGGCGTGTTCAACAGCTGCAAGAGCCTCCGCAGCATCTGCCTGCCCCAGCACCTGACCATTTTGGGGGAGAGTGCCTTCTCCGACTGCGAGGGGCTGGAGGAGATCGTGGTGCCGGAGAATGTCACCAAGATCGACGACCTGACCTTCAACGGCTGCACGGGACTGAAGAGCGTGACCCTGAACAACGGTCTGCGGAAGATCGGCAAGAGCGCCTTCAAAAACTGCCGTATGCTGACCCGCATCGAGATCCCGGAGTCCGTCGCCTTCATCGACAATGCCCCCTTCCGGGGCTGCGAGTCCATGAAGTCCATTCAGGTGGCGCCCCGCAACAAGTACTTCAAGTCCGCCCCCAGCAAGCGGGACGGCAATGATTTCGTGCTCTTCAATAAGAATAAATCCATCCTCATCGCCTACCCAGCCAGCAGCCGTGAGGTGCAGTACGACGTGCCGGACAGTGTGGTGACCATCTCCGACTGGGCCTTCAGCGAGTGCCGTAAGCTCAGCCGCATCACCATCCCCGACAGCGTCCATGATATCGGCGAGGGGGCCTTCTCCAACTGCGCCCTGCTGGACGAGGTGGAGATCCCCGACTCCGTGACCCGCATGGACGACTGCGCTTTCCGTGGCTGCGTCAGTCTGGAGCGTGTGCTGATCCCGGACTCCGTAAAGGACCTTGGTTGGGGACTGTTTGACGGCTGCGACAAGGTCGTGGTATACTGCCGGGAGGGCTCTGCGGCGGAGAATTACTGCCGTCGCAACGGCATCCGCTTTACCCCTCTGTCCGAGGGCGAGGGCCTTGCATACTGAGTATCCGGGGAGACGACCTTCTATGCACGCATTCATCAAAAAGAATATGGTCATGGTGATCGCCCTGCTGGCTGCCGCCATTACCAGCATCATTATCCCGCCGGACCGTGCGTATTTGGGCTATTTTGACCTGAAAACGCTGACGTGCCTGTTCTGCGTGCTGGCGGTGGTCTGTGCGCTGAAGAATATCAACTTCTTCTATATGCTGGCCAGAAAGGTGGTCAAGTGCTTCAAAAACGCCCGCATGAGTATTCTGGCGCTGGTGTATATCACCTTCATCGGCTCCATGCTCATTGCCAACGATATGGCGCTGCTGACCTTTCTGCCGCTGGGTTATCTGGTGCTGACCACCACCGGCAAGCAGCGCTACATGGCCTTTACCTTCGTCATGCAGAACATCGCCGCCAATTTGGGCGGGATGCTGACCCCCTTCGGGAACCCGCAGAATCTCTACCTCTACACCTTCTTCAACATCCCCACCGGGGAGTTCATGGGGATCATGGCTCCGCCCTTTGTGGTGTCCATCGCTCTGCTGACGGTGTGCTGCCTGTTCGTGCGGCCGGAGCCCATGGAGATCGAGGACGAGCCCATCCGGCTCCCTACCGGCCGGACTGTGCTGTATCTGGTGCTGTTCGTGCTGGCCATCGTCATCGTGTTCCGGGTGATCCCCTATTGGATCGGCCTTGTCGTGATCCCGGCGGTGCTGCTGATCGCTGACCCCAAGGCTCTGAAAATGGTGGATTATCCGCTGCTGCTGACCTTTGTGTTCTTCTTCGTCTTCGCCGGCAACATGGCTCGCATCGATGCCGTGCGTGATCTGCTGGGTGCGCTCATGAGCCGTGACACGCTGCTCTTCAGCACCCTGTCCTGCCAGTTCATCAGCAATGTTCCCTCGGCCATCCTGCTGTCCCATTTCACGGACAACTACCGGGAGCTGCTGCTGGGTGTCAACATCGGCGGCACCGGCACGCTGATCGCCTCGCTGGCCAGCCTTATCACCTTCCGGGAATACGTTAAGCACGATCCCGGACGCACCAAGTACTATATCGGCGTCTATTCTGCGTTCAACCTTGCCTTTTTGGGGCTCCTGCTGGCCTTTACCATGCTGACCCGCTGAGATCCCGCCAACCCATCCGCCTTTGCGGATGGGTTGTTTTTTGCTTCCGATCAAAACTCCCACCGGCCACCGCTTGCTATGCGGAAAAAAACATGGTATAATAAAAAATCAAATCTGCATCGCCTTTTGCGCTGCGGCAAGTATATGAACAGGAGATTCAGCGCACCATGACCACCAAGGATTTTCAGACCAAGCGGCCTCTGGCCATTTTCCTCAGTTATTTCCGGCCCCACCGCCGGCTCTTCGCATTGGATATCACCTGCGCTTTCATGATCTCTCTGGTGGATCTGGCCTTTCCCCTGATCTCCCGTACCGCCATGTACCAGTGGCTGCCCCAGCAGCAGTACCGCACGTTCTTCATCGTCATGGGGATCGTGGTGCTGGCCTTTGTGCTGCGCTCCTTTCTGTGCTTCGTGGTGGGCTATTGGGGCCACACCTTCGGCATCCGGGTGGAGGCGGATATCCGCCGGGATCTGTTCCGCCATATGCAGGAGCTGGGCTTCGACTTCTACGACCGCAACCGCACCGGCCAGCTGATGAGCCGCCTGACCTCCGACCTGTTCGAGGTGACGGAACTGGCCCACCACGGCCCGGAGGATCTGTTCATCTCCGCAGTGACCATCGTGGGCGCCCTGATCGTCATGTTCTCCATCCAGTGGCGTCTGGCGCTGGTGGTGAGTCTCATCATCCCCATTTTCATGGTGGTGGTCATGTACCGCCGCCGCCAGATGAGCGCCGCCTCCCGCGCGGCCAAGCAGAAAACCGGCGTCATCAACGCCGAGATCGAGTCCGGTCTCTCCGGTGTCCGCACCACCAAGGCCTTCGCCAATGAGGAGAAGCAGCAGACCCGATTTGACGGCGCCAACGAGATATTCAAGACCGCCAAGCGTGGCTTTCATAAAGAGATGGGCCTCTTCAACGCCAGCATGGAGTTCTTCATCTGCATCCTGTCCGTGGTGGTCATCGCCGTGGGCGGCTGGCTCATCATGAAGGGGCAGATGGACTATGTGGGGCTCATTACCTTCAGCCTGTATATCACCACCTTCATCAGCCCCATCCGCAAGCTGGCCAACTTTGCCGAGATGTTCTCCAACGGCTTTGCGGGCCTTCACCGGTTCATTGAACTGATGGCCACGGAGCCCACCATTCAGGACGCCCCCGACGCCGTGGAGCTGTCGCAGGTCCGGGGCGAGGTGGAGCTGGATCATGTCAGCTTCACCTATCCGGGCAGCAGCGAGGTCCTTCACGACATCGATCTCACCGTGGCCGCCGGGGAGACGGTGGCCATCGTAGGCCCCTCCGGCGGCGGCAAGAGCACCCTGTGCCAGCTGGTACCCCGGTTCTATGACGTCACGGAGGGCAGCATCCGGGTGGATGGGCTGGACGTGCGGCAGGTGACCCAGCGCTCCCTGCGCCGGGCCATCGGCATCGTGCAGCAGGACGTGTTCCTCTTTGCTGATACCATTCGGGAGAACATCCGTTATGGCCGCCCCGACGCCACCGACGAGGAGGTGGAGCAGGCGGCCTACCGGGCGGAGCTGCTGGAGGATATCCGGACCATGCCTCAGGGCTTCGACACCTATGTGGGGGAGCGGGGGGCCATGCTCTCCGGCGGCCAGAAGCAGCGGGTGGCCATCGCCCGCATCTTCCTGAAGGACCCGCCCATCCTCATTCTGGACGAGGCCACCTCGGCACTGGACAGCGTCACCGAGGCGAAGATCCAGGGGGCCTTTGACCAACTGAGCCAGGGCCGCACCACCCTCATCATTGCCCACCGGCTCTCCACCATCCGCTCCGCCCACCGTATTCTGGTGGTGCAGGACGGCCGCATTGCCGAGCAGGGCAGCCATGCCCAGCTGCTGGCGGAGAACGGGGCCTACGCCCGGCTGTATCACACGCAGAATCTGGGGGAGAACCATGGATAAACGGGATCTGTTGGACCGACTGGCGGCAAACGGTGACGAGCGCCTGCTGCTTGGAAGGGTCTGGGATAAATACGAGCAGTGCCGCCGCAGGAACATCCCGGTGGTGACGGGCTTCCTCTCCCCGGCGGAGCAGGAGCTGGTGCGCCGCCTGATGGGGGCGCTGGATGTCCGGGAGGGCTGGCTTCTATGGGGTGGCTACGATACCGCTCAGCGGCGGCAGGCCCACTTCCTGCCGGATTGGCAGACGGAACCGGACTTCGAGGCCGTGGCCGCTCTGCGGGCCACCTTCTATGAACCCAACAGCCTGACCCACCGGGACGTGCTGGGCAGCCTGATGGGGCTGGGTGTTACCAGAGGATCCGTGGGGGATATTCTGGTGGCAGAGCAGTCGGTGGATGTGCTGGTGACGGAGCCGGTGCGCCGCTTCCTGCTGGATAGCTGGGACAGCGCCGGCCGGGTACGGCTGAAGGTGCAGCCCATCGGTCTCACGGAGCTTCAGGTGCCGGAGGAGAAGGTGAAGCTGCTGCGGGATACCGTGTCCTCCCTGCGGCTGGACAGTGTTCTGTCGGTGGGCTTTTCCCTGAGCCGCAGCAAGGCGGCGGAGGCCGTCACCTCCGGCAAGGTGCAGGTGAACTGGGCGGACTGGCAGAAGCCGGACCGGCAGGTGGTGCAGGGCGACGTGCTGACTCTCCGGGGCCTTGGCAAGTGCGTGCTGGAGGAAGTGGGGAATCAGACGAAAAAGGGAAGGGTGTTTATCACCGTCAAGCGCTACCTCTGACGGCACCGTCCCGACTGCGGATATCCTGCTGCGGATCATTTTGCTGCGGATGGCTTGTTTGGGACATTTTGTGGACATTGCGGATATTTTGGACATTTTGTGGACGTTTTACGGACATTTTTCGGTATATGGATTCGTCCGATTTGGGCGGAAAGGCGGGTAAATATCGTATGGATCAGAAGAAGATCGACCGGATCAATGAGCTGGCAAAGAAGGCCAGGACTCCGGAGGGGCTGACTCCGGAGGAGACGCAGGAGCGGGCTGCCCTACGCCGGGAGTATATCGACACCGTGGTGGGGAATCTGGCACGGGAACTGGATAACACCTGGGTGGTGGATGAGAACGGCAACAAGCGCAAGCTGAGAAAGCGGGGAGAGGAGAACACCCATGACTGACAAGGACAACAGCCAGACCGGAGAATATAGCTACACCTATTCTTACAGCTACTCCAAGGAGGGCGGCGAGAAAAACGTCGAGGTCCATACCGGCGGCTCCTCTGCCGCTGCGGCCGGTGAGGCTGCGGTCGACCGTACGGGAAAGACAACTGCCGGCGAAAGCAGCAGCGGTAAAAGCGCCACCGGGAAAACAACGACCAACAAAAGCACCACCGGAAAGACTACCACACGCTCCCGCAGCACGACCACCAGCTCCCGAAGCAGCACCAGCTCCCGCAGTAAGAACGACAACTCCGGGCCGGATGTGGGCTACTGGATCATGACGGCTATTTTTTTCGTCACCGGCTTGTGGCCGGTGGGTTTGATCATGCTGATTTCCAAGCTGTCGGACCCCAAGCGGCGAAAGACTGCCGCCAAGACCGCATCCACCACGACCAGGAAGGCCAGTGCCGCCATCCAGAAGGCCACCCAGACGCCCCAATATTCCGCCAAGAGCGCCAAATGGATGAAGATCGCCGGTATTCTGCTGACCATCGTGGGCGCCGTGGCGTTCTTCAACGGCGTGGCGGATAACCTGTTCTGGCTGGAGGACGGCTTCCAGCTGCACTATGTGAAGCACTTTTTAGAGGGCCTGTTCTATCCCACGGGCCTGCTGGCCGGCGGCATCGGACTGCTGATCGGCAGCGGCTCCATGACCCGCCGTCACCGGCGCTACGCATCCTATCTGCGGATCGCAGGCAAGCGCAGCAGCATCTCGGTCGCCAGTCTGGCCCGTGCGGCGGAGGTATCCGAGCGCCGGGCGGAGCGGGATCTGCAGGCCATGCTGGAAAAGGGCCTGTGGGGCGAGGAGGCCTATCTGGATCTGGGCCGGGGGATGCTGTTCCGCAGCCATGAGGCGGCGGAGGATCAGGAACGGCAGGAGCGGCAACGCGAGGCTCCGCAGGTGCCGCAGGAGGCGGAGGAGGGCTACTCCGGGATGCTCCGCAGCATCCGCCGCTCCAACGACCGCATCGCAGACCCGGAGCTGAGCCGGAAGATGGATCGGCTGGAGGAGATCGCCGGGAAGATCCTGAAGCTGGTGGAGGAGGACCCCGCCAAGAAGAATCAGGCAGCCACCTTCCTGAACTATTACCTGCCCACCACGGAGAAGCTGCTGGACTCCTATGCCGACTTCGAGGAGGCGGGGGTCAGCGGCGAGAACCTTACCCAGGCAAAGGAGAAGATCCGCCGCACCATGGACAGCATCATGGCGGGCTTCGAGCGCCAGCTGGATGCCCTGTACCACGCCGACGCCATGGATGTGGACAGCGATATCCGGGTGATGGAGACCATGCTGCGCCGGGACGGCGGCAGCGTGGAGGAGGACTTCGGGCTGGGCGGTACGGCGGTAGCCACGCAGGAGGATCTGTAAAGGCGGGAGATATGTTCTGCCTGCGTCGTCCGGCTGCACCGGTTCCACGGCAAGAAAGGCTTTTTACAAGAGACCGGCATCCCTGCCGGTCTCTTGTTCTATGCGGAGATGGGTTCCCAAGCAAAAAGTCTGTCGAAGATCCCGTTTGT
>OBHX01001786.1_pt1 | contig 17776 bp, 20 predicted proteins | sample 1519331 | NCBI WGS metagenome assembly OBHX01 (sample SAMEA2602897, study PRJEB22501) | metagenome
TGAAGTTCATACCTTATGTAAGTTACAGACCTTAACATCGTGCACTTCCTTTGTCTTATCCCCCCCGTTTTCTTCTTTCACATCTTCCGCAAATATATTCCTTCTATAACTCATTCATTTTACCAATCGTCTCCCCCCGCCTTAGCCCTTCCTTCTGGTAAAATTTTTTTTCCTCCCGCCATTCCGCAAGAAGGATCTGTTCGATCCGCTTTGATGCTGCCTCTTTCAATAATTCCAAAATTCCATCGCATGATATCATTGTCTTATGTCTCCTTCCTTAAGCTGCTGATCTGGACTTTTTAAGGCCTGACATGGCGTCCCGGTATTGCTCCGGCGTCATCTGATTGATATCAGACAAGCCATATCTTCTTAACACGGTCTGCCATGATACCCCGGTACGGTCCAGTTCCCTCTGTAACTCGTCTATGCGGTTCTGCATCGCTTTCTCCGCCAGTTTCGTCCTGACCTCCGTTGGGTTCCCTTTGGTCTGTTTTGACCGGCTCTGCGCTTCCTCCTTTCTCTTCCCCGCATAGTACGAATAGATAATTTCACCCCTCTGATTCTGGATCTGCAATCCAATAATCTCCCGCTTATCGTTATAATTGATATCCGTGACCTGAAAACGGTCTTTGGTAACATACTTCTCCTTGATTTTCTGAATATTTACCTTCTCTACGGAACCCAGATAAACGGAGCAGAGTACAACTCTCTTCCGATCCCCCAGTTTACACACGCTCTCTTAAAACTGTCCGATGCCTGTCCCTTTTCTTTTTCCGCATAGCTTTCCTTGCCGACATCCTGCTTCCCGATCCACTGGCTCTTTTCTGTATCCCATACCTCGACGGTACAGTAAAGATTTCCGTCAATCACCTGATGGCTACGCTTCCAGCCAAACGTCGTGAATGTTTCATCAAGAATCCGCTGATCCACGCGGGCATCCTTATACAGTAACAAGGACACTTCTGTCTCCGTAACCATTGATACTCTGCATTCAATTTCATCTGCATGAAGCAGACGTATCTCTTTATCTGCCATTATAAAATCCTCCCCTCATCATGCAGCCGGATTCACTACAAACCGTCTGGAGGCTATCGTCTTTGTATATTTCTGGTAAATTTCTGGATTCTCCTGCTTTAACTTCTTACTGTCCAAGCGTTCTGACTTTACAGACTGCCATATTACCCGAAACTTTTCACTCACAGCGGTCGCATGATCTCCCATGTAGAGTTTGATCTCTTGATCGATCTTCCCCTGTTCCTGCTCCAGATCCTTAATCTGTTCCTGGATCTCTGCTCTCCGGCACAGCTTTGCATCGAAAGATTTCAGCGGAAGAACTTCTTCAACGCTGGATTCCGGAAACCTTTGCAAAAGGAACTTATCATCTGCTTCAGATCCATTTGGCTGCGGCGCTTTTCCCGTCAGAATATGGTTCTTCCAGAAATTCTCCTCAACTGTGATCAGGTTCTGGATCATCTCCTCATCCCAGCTGATCTTCGCGTACTTAAATTCCTGCCCCAGAATGACAACGGCAATATACCAGTTCTTCTTCCCGGTTACTGCCATATAGTGGTAACACTGGATCATATAGTGCGCCGGGATCCTACCATCCTTCCACTTATCAGCGTTATAAGCATTCGCCGTCTTGCATTCCAGGCCTGCATCTTCTCCTACCACAAGTCGGTCCACATCCGCAAGCATAAACGGGTGCTCTTCTGAACGGTACATGAAATTTGACCTCCGCACCTTCTTTCCGGTTTCTTCCATGAATCGCCGTGCCACATACTCTTCCAGATCCCGTCCCTGCCGCATTGACTCACTGTCCTTATCCTGCACCTCTTCACTTGTCTTGTCATAAAAGACCTGCAACGGACTGGAATATGGATTCAGCCCGCACACTGCTCCCGCATCAGATCCTCCAAGACCCGTTTTCCTTAAATGTAACCACTCCGTTCTCTCGATTCCCTGTAATGACATCTTTGTCTCCATCAAATCTCTCCTCTTGCTATATTTGGCTGCCGCACCTCCGCTTCTCGAAATTCCCAGTTATCTTTCGCCCCAAAAGGAATTATGCAAATCTGCGTTTTGGAGCAATTTATTCAATGTATATATGGGGCGAAAGATCCCTGATAATTTCAAGGCACTCCGGCGCGGCAGGTGATTCCTGTTCCCATTCAGTCGCTCTCTCAAGCAACTGCGTCACTTTCTGGAAAGATCTCAAGCTTTCCATTTTCTCTAAAACTATAAAAGTCATCATCTCCTACGATAATATGGTCTATCATCGGAAGATTCAGGATACGCCCCGCCGTCACCAAACGCTCTGTAAACTTTTCATCCTCCCTGCTCGGAAGCGTATATCCCGATGGATGATTATGAAAGCAGATAATGTATGAAGCATTATTCAATAATGCGTGCTTAAAGATGTTCTTTATATCTACCGCACAGGAATCCACACCGCCTACTGCGACAATCTCCACTGCCATCGGCTCCAGCTTCGCATTTACGCTCATGACAAGCATCATCTCCCGGTCTGTCTTAGAAAGCATCGGGCGCACTGCTTCAACCGCCCCCTCCGCCGATGTAAAGCGCCTTGTCCCATATAAAACACTTCCCTCCCGAACCATCTGAAGCTTTACAATTTCTACTCTTTTTCTCGGAATCGGTCGTTTCATCATATCTTCAATCGTTCTCTTCTGTAATTCTTCGTTCATGATATTCCTCCAGTTCTTTAGCTTACCTCTGATTAGCTTCATCGATATTCTTTGTTAAACCAATGCATCTCGGGTTCTCGCAAATAAATAAAGGACAGGAACGTATCTCACGTCCTGTCCTCTACAATTTCTTATGGTCTGAAAATCTTAATGATAAGCTCAATCACAATCCACGGCATCGGTCTCACCTCCTTTCGATAGATCATTCAGGAGATTATTTTGTAATTTTCTATTCACACTGACCTGTCGTCATGCTGCCTTTAACAGTTCACAGGCTCTATCGATCATCGCATTTCCTTCAACAGTTCTGGCGAAAAGGTTTTCCTTATAATTTGCCGTTGTCCGCAATGGCTTTGCATGAGTTGCATAGTCCGATACCGCATTGATAAATCGATAGCCATTCTGCCCCACATCTTTAAGATCCGGTGCATCATAATACCGTGCCATCATGTCCTCCTTCATCCGGCGGATATTCTTCACCTGCTGTGGAGTCGGATCTTCATAAATCGGGAACAGCGCATCAATATACTCTTTGACCTTTTGGTCAGAAAGCTTGATCTGATTCATTCGCTCAATCGTCTTTCCTAACTCTGTCATGTACTTTTCAGCATAGAGCAGCGAATCCCTGGCATCCATGATCTTCCCATTCATATCTCCTGTATGGTTCGTGGACCATACACGCTTTGCCGAACTCAATGCAAGATTCAAGGTGTTCTGGCAGACAACCCGGATCGGTGTCATTGCCGCCTTGATTGCACCTGTTCCATCATGAGCATTCATGAATACCAGATACGGCTCGATCTCATCTCCGCTGATAATATATCTCTTCGGCAGTTTTGCAAGCATCCAGATCCGCCGTCCGTTCTGCAGGGATCCCGCCGTCTCATAAGAAACGCCTTCGCCCAACAGCTGATCTGTAAAGGCGAAGGCGTCTTCATTCTGTACTACTTTATATCGGTCTGTGACAACTCCAAGGATCTGCTGATCCGTATCCCGGACATTTGCTTTGAATCCCGGAATCCGGTTCCCATCATCCGTCATAATTGGTTTCTGAATGACTTTCCAGTCCAGACCAGCCGCTACAAGCGCTTCCTTTGAATCCAAAGCATTCTCTACTCTGGTTCCTAATCCGTGCCACGGCTTCTCTCTGGTGTAAAACATGGTTTCTACGTTTGCTGACATATACATTACCTCCTTGAAATATGGTTTATTGTTTATTCAGGGATATAATATATATGCATCATTCTTTATAAAACAGACTTCTGCCATGAAATGTTCTATTTCAAAACATCAATTGTCTTTATAATAAAATCATGATAATATAATGATAAGCCAACACCCTACAAGGAGACGTTTTTATGAGCAATATCAGACCTGTTTTGGAGCTGCGAAATAAATTTACAGGAATTGAAAACATGAGTATTGAACAGTATTCTGCTCTAACTGACGATGTAGAATTTAAGTTTGATGAAGCGGACCGCGCTGCGGATTCCACCGATGTTCGCTATTCCGCAGACGAAGTATTTAAACGCATAAGGGGCCGGAAATAGAATTGGATATATTTAATTGGACATTTAAAGATGATATCATTTACGAATACGCCGATAAAGAATGTAACCGAATTTGCCATGCAGCTATTAAACAACTTCAAGCTTTAGGAACTGATTATATCGGTACTTTGATTGATGATCAATGTTGTAAGAATGTTTGGAATGTTCTTTGCGTAAGCATGCAAGATAACCCCACTTCTGATGTGGGGTTATACGAAAACTATGGCAATGATATTATCGCTAAGCTTGTATCTCCTCTTCCTGAATATATAAAAATGGCAATATGGTGGAAATATACCTTACATTCTGATGATTATTCATCTCTTGATGATAGCGATTGCATATATGAAGAAAATGATTACATCTATAAAAAGAATATTATAAATCTTAAAGGCTTCCCGTATTGCGAAGCAGAAATCATTCACTATATCTGGACAGAATATGTTCTTGCGGTCGCTTGTGATTACACAAACCAAGTTATCCGACGTGAGCTCGAAGCACGTGGAGCACTATAATTCAACTTTACAAAAAGATACCGAGGACCAAACCAACATGTCCTCGGTATCTTTACATATAAATTTATTCTCAGTATATTACTCTACGATCTCATACTCTCCAGTATATGGATCATCTGGACCTGATCCATACACATTCACAATATCGTGTTCATCCATGCTTGTCCATGAAACTTCCATGCTTTCATCTTCATAATCCGGATTCTTGAATAAAATATACAGATCAGCCATTTCCGTACCAGAAATTTCTCTTGAATCGCCCTCAAACATCTCCGCTGGACCACTCACGGAAATCAACGTAATCTCTAAATGGAGACTTCCATCATCATTTTCTGTAATGATCATATCCGCTGTTGTCATATCATCTACAGCTTTTGACCACTCAGTATCAATGATGCTGTTAACATCAAATGGTCCGCTGTAATCTGTGATTTTGGCAATCTCTGTATGCTGAGCCACTGTTGATGCTTCTGTAGGAGATGTTTCCTGCGCTGTTTGCGGTACGGTCTCCGGTGTTGTAGCTGCTGACTGTCCCGCCTCTGTCGTAGGTGTTTGTGCAGAACTTGTATCGGAATAATAGCTCACATAATGTCCATACAGACTGTCGCTGATTGTACCACCAATCACATTTCCAAAGTCTTCCAGAATGCTTCCCAATGAATCATAATTATGCACTGCCATATGATCCTTATAGACATCATCAATAAAGCTATTCATTGATGTATAATCCAGATCAACACCATCGATTTTCACACTCTGAATCATGAAAGTTCCTGATTCCTTTGTGACAAGGAAATCAACCTGTGCATTTACCTCTTTCCGACTGTCTGGGAACGCATCTGCTACAAAATAGCATTTACCTGTCATCTCTACAAACATGTATCGATCATCTGTGGCTTTTACATTTGACCATTTAGAGTCTCCAAAGAATTCATCGAATACATACCCGATAGTACCCGTAGTATCCGCAAGTTTTGACTCCCGAACATTAGCTGCATAATCCACATATGTCCCTGCCATATAAAGCATAGCTATGATCAATGCAACTATTGAAAAATTTGCCAAGAATCGAACAATTCCCATCGTCTTCCACCAACGATTCCATTTATTAAAATCGTAAGCCGAATTGATATCCATATTCAAGTGAGTATTCCAGCAGGCCATAGATAAAGCATCTTCAATACGGTCTGCAATATTTTCGCCCAATACAAAATCAGAGATAGGTTTAACTACAAAATAACCCTCCTGCTGCTGGATACCAATAATAACCTTCTTTCTTACTCCCGGAACTACGCAGGTAATCTTAAGCATTCCATCTTTTTCTTCGATTTTACTATTCGCAAACGGAATCGTCTCCCGCAGTTTTTCCATGATCGTTGTTGTCGGCAGATCAGGAACCTGTACAAGATTTTTATTTACAATTCTATTATCTCGCGCACATTTTAATTTCTCCGCATATGTGTGAACCGGTATTTTACCGATAGCCGCCACAATACGAAGGACCAAATATGTGACAACCGTTACAATCAAGAGCTTAATTATTATATCTTCCATGTTAACTTTTATCCTCCCACTATTTCATCATCCGAATCAAGTCTTACCTTGAATCCACAATGCAAAATAATCACTGTTAATAAGACTCATTCCATATTGAATCAGCCTCGAAGTTTACTTTTTCGGCAATCCGCCCTTTACCTCATCAATCAATGAGTCCATCAGCACAATTTTAATTAGTTTTTCAACAGTTTCAAAATTCTGTTCATTCTGCCTACTGTCTTTTCCTAGCTGATTCCGCAGAGCTCCTAATGCTTCTTGAGCCTTCTTTGCAATAGCAATAATCTCATTCTGATTTTCTTCCATTTTTCTCAGAGTTTCTTCCTGATTATCTTGTATATTTTTTATGTTTTGAAGTAACTCACTACATTTTTCACGTTCCTCGTCAATCATTGCCTTATATGACTCTCTGATTTCCTGGAAAAAATTTTGTTGCTCTTTCTGAACTATCTGAGTATTTTTTGCTTGTTCCTTTGCAATCCTTTTCTGCTCCTTGATAACTGCCTCTGTTGACTCTGCTTGAAATTCATGTACACTTTGAAGCAGTCCCTCACTCTCTTTCTTTACATCTTCTCTAAGTGATTCCTGACCATTTTTTATTGTTTGAAAAATCTGCTTCTGCTCTTTCTGAAACATCTGCGCGCATTCTGTCTGTTTCTCAGCAATGCTATCCTGCTCCTTTATGATTGCATTTGTCGATTCAGACTGAATCTGTTTCATGCTTTGAATAACTTCTTCTTTCTTATTTTCTATATCTTTTCTAAGCGATTCCTGACCATTTTTTATTTCTTTGAAAGTCTGCTTCTGCTCTTTTTGGACATCCTGAAATAATTTTTCTTGCATTTCAGCTATCCGTCTGACATCCTCTCTTCTAGAATAATTTTTTAATGTCCATCTATTCATATATATCATCCCCTATCCTATAATAACGCCTCTATCATCTGAATAGATTCCATAATTACAACAGGCTCTAAGCATAACTTTTCCTGCTCTTTTCCTACAGCACTACCTGTGCTCATAAACTGCTCATACACTCTCTTTGCATTTGCGAAAGTACGCTCCTGCTCCTCCTGAATATTCTCCAAATAATCTTGAATATCTTCCAACTGATCATCCAAAGCTTTCCGTACATTTGTAGCAGTGTTCCGCAATGCCTCGTTGATTACCTTCGTACAGAAGTTTTCCATTGCGCGTTTCTTGTTTGGACCAGCATTCATTTTTAAAATCCGCAGACACTCCGAATCATCAATAGACATTCGTTTCGCCAAAGGTTCCTTGATACTTCCTTCTATGGTCCTGCGAATTCGTGAGCGTGCATTTTTTAATCTGCGAAGACCAGCACTGGTGGGCATTTCTCCCTGTGCCGACTCCAGAACGGATATTAACCTGTCATAATAGTTTTCAACGATTTTTATACACTGCTCTTCTATTGATTCCGCCTCTTTTAAATTTTGCGCCGTAAATTCCGTAAGTATATCTGATATTCTCTGGGTCGTGTTGATATTGGCACTTGATTTTCTGAATGTATTCTCTGTCGAAATCTCATCAGCACATAAATCTTTTAGTCCCTGACCAAAATTCTTTATTCCCTGAATACCTGTAAATTCTCCTACGCTCTCTACTACAGTTCCAAGCATACGACCGGCACCTTTCACAACGCCTCCCAAAAAGCTAAAAAATCCCATTTACGACACCTCCAATAAACCCAATACCAGATCACATGCCGAAATTTTCTGTAATGCATTTCCTGTAGTTGCCTTTACATTTTCCTCAGAGTATTCCGCAGATAATTTCTGCAATTCTTCATTAGCCTGTTTTAACTCTGCGCTGACTTTCTCAACGGCATCTGGAATCTCTTCGTTAAGATCCCCAAATGTGTCATCAAGAATGTTTTTTATATCCTCGCAGCCCGTTTGTAATGCATCGCACAAGGTATTTTGCAAAAATGATGCCGCCTTCTCTTCCTTTTTCGTTCCCGGAAGCATTTCTATTATTTCTCTGCAAGCAGGATTGTTAAATGCAATTGACCGACTAACTGCGATATCCATATCCTGTCCGATTGCATCAAGCATTTTCCCCAGTTTCCGATCAATTCCCCTGGGCTTAATATGATACTTTGACATCAAAGCATCATTTTTTTGAATTAGTATATTCAGTTCATCTAAATAATCTTTTATCTCGTTCGTAGCCGCTTCCTGTACCTTCTGGGACTCAGTTTTAATTTGATTTCTGAAAGTGTCTAACACCTCGGAAGTCTGTTTAATATCATCTACTGAAGAACTAGAACTAACCGGCTTTAACTCCGACACTTCCTTTGCTGATTCTTGTCCTATTTGGTCAATGACGTTTTTCGCCATTTTAATCAGCTGAGGAACTGCTGCAACAAACGCAGGGACTGCTACTTCTGATAAAAATGCACCAATTGCAGGGATTGAAATCATACTATCTACCTCCTAAAGCTTTAATAGATGCTTCAAGCTGATCTGCACGCTGCTGTGTTGCCATCTTGAACTGTTTCATCAGTCTTTCCAATTCTTTTTTGTCTTTTTCTGTCTCCTGATATTTTTCAACGCACTCCTGCTGCTTTTTACGAATATCTTCTAAACTGCCCTGGCTGGTCTTTATAATATCCTCCTGTGCAACCTTAAGCTTTTCCATACAATCTCGTATCTCATCCCGGCATATATCGTATGAATTCTTAATATCATTAACTAATATCTTCTTATAGTTCTTAATGATGTTTTCATTAAGACGAATCTTCAAATTATCAATGTTCGTAAATGCCAGAAGTCTCTTATAATCCTCCGCGGTCATCTTTCGAATTCGGAACTTTAGCAGTATAGAATCCAAATCAAATTGTCTGTCATCATCATCTGTAAGTGACCCGCTTATCTGCAATAAAGAATACAAATATGCTGACACTGGTATTAAGTTCTTTTCCGCTAATGTGCCACTGTTATATGCACTTTTCTCTCGTAAATATTTCAACCACTCTTCTCTCTGCTGCATCCAGTTTCTTTCCGGCTGATTCAGGGTGTCTAACTGCGTAGCAATAATATAAACCTTCTCTGGGTTATATCTGGCATTCGCAAATACACTGTAAATTGTTGCCATTTCCTGTCCAGTCAAGGCATCAGCCTTTACACACACAAGAACAGCATTGGCACGATCAATGTAATTACGTGTTATATTGGAACGATATTCTACTACGTCATCAAGGCCTGGAGTATCGACTAATACAACACCTTCAGGTAAATCCAGATCCGTAATTCCTACCTCAACTTCTTTTACAAAGTAATGCTCCGGAGATTTCGATGAGGTCCATCTCATAATGACCTCAGCTACTTTCTCTTTTGTCTCACACTCCGTTATTTCCTCCTCATGATCAAGCCAGGTATCTTTGACTGCATCTGCATTAAGGCCTGCATATTCATTTAAAAAGACATCCGCTTTCGCTTTTTGCGCACTCTTCCATAAGCGATCCCATTCGCTCTTTGAATAAAAAGTGGCTTTTACATAGTTCCTATCCCCTTTTCTAAATTTTGTCAGCGATGCAGTTTCCGGAGTTACCTTGGTGGAAGCATAATCATATCCCAAAATTGCATTGATCAATGTTGATTTTCCCGCTTTAATGGCTCCAACAAGTGCAATATGGAATTCTGCCCCTTTACATTTTTTTAGGAACGTATCCATATTTTTAATCATTTTAGATGTAATCTGATTTTTTAAAATATCAGACTCGAACATCTTTTTTACTTTTTCAATTGTAACTGCGTACCGCTCTACCCCTTCATCCCACAAATAATCCTTAGAATCTACCGGAGCCGCTGTCAGTTGTTTGAGTTCTTGTACTTTGCTCTCATAAATTCGTCTTACTTCTGCGTCATTGATCTGAAACTTTTCCATTCTCATTATCCTCCGCTTTGTATTTACGTAATTCACATTTATCTGCTTATTTCTTCTAAACTTCTTGATCTTATCGCTTTTTTACTCCAATAGAGCAATTTTTATCATTGAAGTTCGCACAACAATTATATCATTATAAATTCTTATGGACAACTATCATTCTATTAGAATGTTAAAAAGGCACAATATTTCCGTTAAAATGATAATTATATAACATTATCAAAGGAGTTTTATCTTGAACAAACTGGACTATATAGAAATTGGCAGACGGATCCGACGATGCCGCGAGGAACTTGGAATCTCACAGGAAGCGGCTGCTGAACGCTGTGGTATTTCTCCTTCCTTTTACAGCAACATTGAACGAGGCATCAAGATCATGTCCCTTGAAACCTTCGTCTCGATCTGCCAAGCTTTCTCTGTAAGTGCAGATTATCTGTTAAAAGATATGATGCCCGATACGGATGATACAGTTCTCCATGCCATCTCTGAGGCAAAGAAATACGGTGATGTGCAATATAAGAAGTATATCCGCTTAGTAGAAGCGCTGGTCAACATCACCGATCAGCTTTGATTATAGAATGATTCAGATCTGATAAATGATTTTATACTTTGCCAGTATATATCGCTGGACTCACTCAAATAAAGATAATTGTTCAAATTCCTGCCTGCGCTCCAAAAGTGCAGGTCTTTTTGTTAGCAGTTTCTCAGCTCGCTCCCAGTCCGTAAGCCACTGTGAAACTTCATTTTTGTCAAGCACCAGCGGCATTCGATCATGTACTGGAGCCACTGAAGCATTCGGAACCGTTGTCAGAATCGTAAACTGATTCTCATCTTCTACCTTCTGCCAGATCCCCGCCATATACAGAACCTTCCTGTGCGGCAGACCAAATGAAGCTTTCTCCCCGATTCGATTCCACTCATAGAATCCCGATGCCGGTATCACACAACGATTGTACCGCATACTCTCATTAAACATGGGCTTATCCTTCACCGTCTCCACTCTTGCATTGATGAGCAGATCTTTTTGGTTCTTTTTCCGAAATCCCCATCTCATCTGTGTCAGACAAATTTCTTTCGTTCCAGTCAAGATGAATGCCCAGTCTGTCGGACACACATCTCCCGCCTTGGCCTGGAACTTAGAAATATCAACCGACTGGAACGCATTCTTTATCTCTCTTTCCATTCCATCATCTACAAAATACCGTCCGCACATATATCCTCCTCATACAAGCATCACCCATCTGCAATTCTCCTGATAAAAGATCAGACGAAACTCCCGGTTCAGACCGCCAATGATTGCCTTGCAGCCATATTCTCTACTCGGAATCCCACAGTAATTCTTTTCTTCGGTATAATTTACCACAATATCCGTCACTGTCTGGATCGCACCACTGTCATCCTCGAACTTAAAGTATCGTGGCATAGTTTTCCCGGTCGAAGTAAACCAGGTCATGCACGCAATTTCATATCTGGTTCCTTTCGGTACACCGCTATCTGTTTCGATTCCATATTTCGTTGCATCCGCAAACCCTGCCACGCTACATCAACTCCTTTATTATAATATCTTCTCTCTGGAATAATCCACGGTTCGTTTTTCCCGGCTTACTCCACCGCCCATGTGATCGATCCACTCTCTACCTGATTCTGGCAAAAAGCACGCTCTTTTAATACTATCTGCTCCGTATCTCCTGCGAATCCCATCTACTGCTGCTTCCATTTTATGAACTTTCTCATAATCAATCCGCTCGAACATCTGAATTTGACGGCAGGAATCTGTCGATACACGGCTTGTATGAATCCCAAGATGTCGAAGTGGTGTTCCATCCCATAGCTCATCAAAGCACTTACAAGCTGCCTCGTAAATCTCTAATGTCAGATCTGTCGGCACCGATAAAGTGATTTGATGTCCGCAAAACTGCAAGTTCCAGTCACGGAGACTAATCGATACGACACCGATCTTTACCCCATCCGCCCGGAGCCTTGCGGAAACAGTTTCAGCGAGTGATAATAAATACTGCTTTGCTATCTCCCTGTCCGTAACATCTCTTGGTGTTGTAAGAGAATTTCCATATCCCTTAGCCGGGGGCGGCACATTGATCACCTCGGATTCATCAATCCCATTCGCATATTGCCAGATCAACACTCCCTGTGATTTCATAAAGGACCGGAGAATCACAGAATCCATAGCCGCCAGTTCTCCAATGGTAAAGATCCCCAAATCGCGTAATTGCCGTTTGGAACTGTGTCCCACATAAAACAGATCCCCTACAGGAAGAGACCACATCTTTTCCCTGATCTCCGACTTCCATAAGGTGTGAACCCGGTCCGGCTTTTCAAAGTCCGATGCCATCTTTGCCAGAAGTTTGTTCTCTGAGATACCGATATTTACAGTAAAACCGAGTTCCCGCCTAACTCTGTCTTTCATCTTGTATGCTGTCTGAACCGGATCAGCACAACACCCTGTCATATCTAAGAATGCCTCGTCAATGCTGTACTGCTCGATCCGGTCGGAATACTCTCCTAATAACGTGAGCAATGCCTTTGAGGACCGGTTATACAGGTCATAGTTTGGCGGCACAAGGATTAGTCCCGGGCATTTCTGCTTTGCTGATACCACCGTCTCACCTGTCTGGATCTTATACTTCTTTGCCGGAATCGACTTTGCAAGGATGATTCCATGACGCTTTTCCTGATCTCCACCCACTGCACTTACCAGATTTCGCAGATCCTGAGTCCCTCCTAAATGATGGATCCGATAGCAGGCCTCCCATGATAGGAATGCCGAATTTACATCTACATGGAAGATGACTCGTTTCATGGCGCTCTCCTTTCTATCGAACATTTGTTCTGTTTTTATTTTAATCTCTCCTCTTCTATATGTCAAGACATGCTTCTACCTTAATTCTATGAAATCTTTCCCATGTGTCTCTGAACGCACTGATCCACATGACTCTTAAGCCGTTTCAAATCTCCATCTTTGTCCGTGTACTTTTTCCCGTCTACATAGCTCACAGAGTTCATACACATGTGAAAATGTATTTTTCCGTTTTTCCAGTGTGCTGCATGAACAATCTGGAAACGATCACTATAATATTTATCAATGTCCACTGCAAGGGTATTAAAGTCGTCAATCTGTTCCATCTCCTTATCATTGAGATAGATTCCAAAGTGCCGGATCTGTCTTCCATCTGTTTTATTATACACAGCCCGAACCATATCCATGTCATTCCAAATCTCCTTGACCGAGTGCATATTCACACCAAAACCGCCCATGCAGCTTTCCACTAAATCCCCCTTGTCTCTTCCAACTCTATATATGTACTTTAATACTGTCGCCGTTGAATCACGATTCGTATAATAGTGAGTTTTGTAATTCTCGTTATAGCTTTTACGCCCAAAAATCTTAACAGCAGCCATGTTCCTTTACCTCTTTCTTCAATTCCTGAATGGTCTTCCTAATTTCCGGATCTTCAACATGATTCTGCTGCACCTGTGTTTCCAGATTAACCAATAGTCTGACCAACTTCTGGTAAATTTTCTTTTCATTCATCGCAACTGCCGCCTCCGGTAATACCTTTTCTTCTAAGGTTTCCCTAATAAACTCTGACGTACTTTGGTATCCTTCTTCACGGGCTTTTTTCCCTAACTGATCTTTCAGTTTATTCGGTATCTTTACAGATATCGGTGTTAAATTCTTTTCTTTCATAATTACTCCAATCCCGATAATCGCCATATGAGAATTTTATTGGTAATACGCCGGACGTAAGTATTATTCTTTAAGGCCTATGGCCGGAAATGATGTTGCATAACGTTACTACTCATTCTTTATATACCATACCATATCTATCAATAAGTATCCTACTACCATCTACGATTTATCCTCTATATGGGCATTATCGATTTCATGATCGATTTCTACATTTCTGTAGATTTAGTGATATGTTATGCTTCTTTTAAATTCTATTACGTTCATGAATACTCATAGATTGTCAAATACCACCAACATAGATTTAATCGCTAATCACCCGATCAATTTCCTGCTGCCTTTTACATTTATTTTGTCTTAATGCTCTGATGACGTATTTAAATATTCATACGTACTCAACAACACTTATTTAAAGAGATTTGCTAATCTCTTGTCAAAATAAATTCTTATGTGAAAGGAGTTTTTATAGATGAATAAGGAGTATATTACATTACGAGAATTCTGTGAAAGGATTCAGATCAGCAGCTCAACTGCCTACCGAATGATCCGGAATGGACAGCTTCCTGCATATAAGGTTGGAAGAAATTACAGAGTCCCACTCAGCGTGATTGCTGATCTGGAGAAGAGCAAAAATATTTTTTAAAACAAATAAATACAAAATCCCCCGCTGTGCAACCCCTAATAACCACAAATACCACAAATTTTTTTCATTTTTTCAAAAATAATTCTTAGAATGAACTTTCATTCCTATGTCTTCTTATCTGGATACTGCTGGTTTTATAAAATAGAATCATGTTGCAATCGGTAGTCTCCAATACAGAGATTTCTATAATTGCAACGAAAGTATTTATCGGAGGTATTTGTGCTTATGAAGAAAATCAAACAATATAAGATTATCTACCCTGACAGTTTTAATAAAGACCCCCTCACTGTCGAACTTGCAGACTTCTGGTGGTTTTCTGGTAAAGATATTGAGCGACAAAATCCTAAGGAAGTGAACAATATTGACTTTGATTTTTTAGAGATATTATATATGAATGAGGAATATGTCATAAACCGTATAAAAGCCCTTTATAACCCTAAATCAATTAAAAGATTACAACGCCAGTTCGATGCTATGCTTAAACATTTATGTCACTACACTCCTGAAAAAAAATCTAAGAACAAAGACCTGAATGATATGCCCCATAAAGAAGAAACGGGTACCCAAAAGGCAATGAATGACTATATAAAAAAAATTGAGAAAATTCGTAGAGAACAATCCGAAGAAGATTATCATCAGTTACGTTCTCTTTTTCGCATTAAATTGGAGGATCGGGAACAATATGCTTTCAGACTTTTTTCTCTATATGATGAAGGTGCTGAAGCAGGATACTACCCCCTTCCTTTTAATGGAGACAATGTACAATACTCCGTATCTGCCTATAATATCATTTCTTGCATTGTGATTTTGATTGATATTTTCCACTGGGGATACGTTCCGTTTTGTACCGATATCATTAAGAAATATCTATTTTATCTAATGTCTCCGCTATCTCTTGATGATTCTGTTAAAGATATCTCTATCACTGACAAGCAGAATAATTACATTACGTTCCGTGTTAAAAATGATGAACAGCGTGAACAAGATCAACAACTGATTATCGATATCCTTAATCGGAATTGGAACGGTTCATCTCTTCTCACATACTCACGTTCCTACGACAATTTACTAACTGCTTTTAAAGAGTTTATTGATGAATGTCATCCTGACAATAAGAAATTAGTTCTTGACCAAGTTGCAGTCTTAAAGAAGCTTTATTACAGTATGGAAAAATCAATCTATCCTTCTTCCTCTCTAATTGAACTAACCCAACCTCTTAAAACGGTTATCAATGACATAGAGTCCGCTCCTGGGACCCTCGCTATTATCGAAGGTGTTTTTAAAAGTGCAATTTATCCAGATTTAAAAAATCTGCTATATCGGAAACTGTTTGCGCTCATGATCTGGGTCAAAGAAAATAAAAATCAATTTCCTGAATGGACTGAGGAGATAGCAAATAATCCAGATTTTATTAATAAGTATATTTCTAATTTTAAGGACTATTCCCGACGATTCCCAGATCGTATCAACATCGTTGTTCCAGACACAGAACCCCAAGAAGAGCTTCGCAACCATGAGCTCTACAAATACGCGCCTCACGTCCATTATTATTGTACGCATCCTGAATATTTCTTTTGATCATTAGATTCGCCTATGCTGCGCAAATTGCGCAGCATTTCTTTATTTCGTGTGTATTCAATCACGTCTCATCTGAAGTCATGTTTAAGTTTTCTTTTGTAATTGTCTGATTATTATATGTAGACTTTTAATTATGGTTCTTTTATCACCGCTATTTTAAAATATCTTTTTATGATTCCCGTGTAATTTATATTATATTCAATATATTCTGTTTTTAATTCTAATTATTATATTTCTGAGTGCAGATTGTTAAATTTGCCTTGTAAGAATTTATCCTATATAGTAATGCCATCGCAATAAGTTATACATTCACAAAGGAGGAACACTCATGAATGAAACATCATCAGCAACATTTGAAACAAGTAAATCCGCTCTTGAAGATCTTCTCTCCATCTATATCGTCGGAATTGAGAAGTTCATTGAACATGACGGCTACACCAAAAGTACCCCTACAGAATTCCCCTGCCACTATCGTTTTTCTATTGTACTGCGGGATTACGCCACCAATCGTCCAGTCTCTTTTCTCTATTACCCAGAGAATATGGATGAAAGCCTTAAAGGACTGCGTACACTCACTCTGATCCGTCAGAAATCTCAAAAACTCCCGGTACTGTCCTGTCTGCAAACTATATGCGACACTGCAAGTGAGGCAAACTTTGATGGTATCTACCACATTTCCAAACGCACGGGATGGATCCGTGATAATCAATCCTGGATCTACCTCACTTCCGGGTATGGGATCGACAAAGATGGGGAACGAAGTGATTGCCGTTCGCTGGCCTCAAATGGTTATTTGTTCTATGACAAAATGCGAACCCCAGAAGATACTTACATGCAGATTCTGGAGATCTTGAATCAAGCTCCCGATGAGCTTTACCCGATTTTTTGCTGTACATTATTAAGCCTCATGCAGCCACTGAAAGGCACCCCCCTTTCGTACAGCTCTCCTGGCTGTGTGATCAGTGGAAAGACCCAGACTGGTAAAACAGAACTTGCAATCCATGTTGGGCGTATTCTGACCGATCGGAACGGAAATCTTCGGAATACCTTTATCCTTCAGGATTCACTAAAAAAGTACAAACAGGATTATTCCAGTCTCTCTGACTGTACAAATATTCTGGATGATAACCGAAAGTCCGGCTCCTATAATATCCAGAATAAGAGCATTACAGTCATGGATGACACATTGCGCTCATTCTTCCTTGATAATCATAAAGCAGCACTCCCTATCATAACTGGGGAAGCCGATTCATTTTTTAGAATGGCTGGATCCTGGGGCAATCGTTTGATCCAAGTATTTTTCAACTTTGATGCTGAATCTCTTGATAACCGGAGATCTATTATTCGATCCTTGAAAACAGAAAACCCACTCCTGTTCCGTACAGGCTACCGCTATTTTATCCAGTATCTCGCTACCCATATGGATAATGGTGAACTCCATGCCCTAACAAGTGAAGTCATAAATGAATTCTCTAACTTATTCCCCGTTAGAGACAATGCTTCTTACCGCCAACAAGAAAACTTCATGCTCTCATACTGGGCGCTGAAAGTCTATTTAACATATGGAGTCTCTATGCGGACAATTTCAAAAGATAGGGCAGATGCTCTGCGGCTTC
>OBHX01001795.1_pt1 | contig 17719 bp, 11 predicted proteins | sample 1519331 | NCBI WGS metagenome assembly OBHX01 (sample SAMEA2602897, study PRJEB22501) | metagenome
GAATACTGGCTGGAGACTTACATGAAAGATACCGTCAAGCAGTCCACCTACGCCAGCTACCGCAGTTATCTCAACAAGCACTTTTGTGTACTGGGAAAAATCCTGCTCAAGAAGCTTGAACCTCATACCCTGCAGGAATTTTATAACTACAAATTCCGCGAAGAAGGGCTGTCGCCCAAGACGCTTCGCAACTACCACATGGCATTACACAAGTGCTTACAACAAGCTGTAAAAGAGCATCTACTGGTCTATAATCCCTGCGATGCCGTGACCCTGCCCAGCGGAGAGAAACCCGAAGTCGTAGTCTTTACCAACGACCAGCAGCGGGCGCTGGTGCAGGCCAGCTACCGCCACCGCTACGGCGTGTTTATCCGCTTAGACTTGTGTACCGGATTACGCATGGGGGAGTTGCTGGCACTAAAGTGGGAGGACATCGACTTTTCCACCGCGCAGCTTCATGTCAGGCGCACGATTAACCGCCTTGCCAAGTACGAAGCCCACGACGGCGAGAACAAGACCGAAATTGTATTTGGTACACCCAAAACGAAAAACTCTCGCCGCACGATTCCGCTGACCCGCACAATGGCAGACGAGCTTGCCCGCTGGAAACAACAGCAAGCGCAGGATAAGATTCGGGCAGGGGATAAGTACACCGACTATGGCTTCATCGTTACCAACGAATTCGGTCACTACTTTGAGCAGAAAACTTTCAAGGATTACTACGATCGCCTGTTGAAGGATGCCGACATCGGACACTTTACCTTCCACGCCCTGCGCCACACCTTCGCCACCCGTGCGCTGGAGCGCGGCATGGACTACAAAACGCTGTCGGCCATCCTCGGTCATTACTCCGTAGCATTCACAATGGACACCTATGTCCACAGCATGGACGAACATAAGCGGCACGAAATGGACAAGATGGATGACATGTTCGGGATGCAGTACAGTATCTCTGTGGAGAACCAGCCTTATCCGGTGCTTTGCACACTATCCCCGGACGGCTGCACTGCCCATGTGCCGGACTTCCCCAAAATCACCGCACAAGCGCCAACACTAGACGCCGCCCTGCTGGAGGTCAAACAGCAAATCCAAAAAGCCCTACACCAATATAAGAACCCACCCATTCCCACCAAACAAGACCAAATCGTAGTGCCAACCAACAGCGTGCTGGTACTCGTCAAAGCGAGCTGACTACACTGACCGCTCCTATTTTTACCTGCCAACTTCGCAAATTTTATCCACAAAAAGCGCCCGGACGGTTGAAAAATTCAGCCGTCCGGGCGCTTTTCAGAGCAGACCCTCAGATTTTCTATGAGCTTTGCTATTTTATTACAGCAGGATCCTCAGGCTGACGCTGTGCTGCTGTTCGCCGTTGACATGGTATGGTGCCTCCACATCGGTACCCCAGCTGTCAATGCCGCCGACGCCGCGCGCTGCGCCCAGCACGGTAACGCAGGTGCGCCCGGTTTCGGGCAGCTCACAGGGGTGCTGCGCAGCCTCGATCTGCTGCGCCGTGTTGGGCAGCGCGCTGAAGGCAAACGCCTCGCCGGTGGATTCCAACGTCAGGGTCTTGCCGTCAGCCAACTGCAGGTTTACCTGCTGGGTATCCATGTGCAAACCGCAATCCTGCGGCACCAGCGCCGGTTCAATGTGCGGGGGTTCCTCGTGGCAGCCGAACACCCCGCCCTTGCAGCGGTCGGGGTAGGTTTCGCCTGAAAGCCCCGTCCAACGGGTGCGCACAACGGGAGCAGCCGTTTCAAACTTGATGCCGAAGCAGGGCAGCTCCGGTGCGCCGGGTACGCCGTGGTAAACGGCATCCAGCCGCAGCGCACCCTGTGCTTCGACCGTGTAGATCATCTCGACCTGCGCGCCCGGTACGCCGGGCACACCAAAACGGTACTGCACCCGCACACACTGCGCGGATTTTTCCTGCACGGTAAAGCCCATTCTCTGCACAAAGACGTCGGCACCCATCCAGACGGCGGCGCGCTGCGGGAAACTGCAGCCGCGGTCGTTGTCGGTAGAGGCTCGCCAGAATGCCGGGCGCGGGGCGCGCCACAGCCACTCGGCGCCGTTTTTGCGCAGCGAAACGGGACCCTGCTCGGAAATGGAGAACAGCACTTCAAAGCCGCTGCCCTTTACGCCTATGTTGCCGTCGCCCTCGGTGACGGTCAGGGGCCGGGTTGGGCGCTTTTGCCATGCGGCGGCCAGTGCGGCGGCACTGCGCTCGGCTGCCAGCTTATTGTGCGCATCGTGCACAGCGCGGCGTTCTGGGGTGTCGTACCAGTAGCGGACCTCCTGCATGGCAGGCTTTTCGGTGCCGTCCGCATAGACGATGCCGTTGCCGCTGAAGTTGTAATCGGTCGTGCGCTCGTTAAAATCTCCGCCGTAGCCCAGTACGCGGCGGCCCATTGCATCGGTATGCCAGAGCGCCTGATCCATGTAGTCCCAGATGAAGCCGCCCTGATACTTTTCGTACCGGTCGATCAGCGCAATGTAGCTTTCCATCCCGCCGAGCGAGTTGCCCATGTCGTGCATATACTCGCAGAGGATAAACGGCTTCTTGGGGTCGGCGTCCAGATATTCCCTGATGGAGGCGGGGCTGGCGTACATCCGGCTTTCCATATCGCTGATGTCGTCAAACGCACGGCACTGGAACACGCCCTCGTAATGCACAAGGCGGCCGGGATCATTTTCCCGGAAAAACGCCGCCATCGCGCGGATATCCTCGCCGGCATAGCTCTCGTTGCCGCAGGACCAGATCAGCACTGCCGTGTGGTTTTTGTCGCGCTCAAACATGCTGCGCGCGCGATCGACCACGCAGTCCCGCCATTCGGGCAGGCTGCCGGGGACATTCCAGCTCGGCTCCACCACACCCAGCTTCTGCCAGCTGCCGTGGCTTTCAAGGTTGGTCTCGTCTATCATATAGATGCCGTTTTTATCGCAGAGGTCATACCACCGGCTCTGGTTGGGGTAGTGGCAGGTACGCACAGCGTTGATGTTGTTGCGCTTAAAGACGGCCATCGCGGCGTGCATATCACTCTCGTCAATGGCGCGGCCCTTCTCGGGATTCCACTCATGGCGGTTGACACCGTTGAAGATGATGCGGCTGCCGTTTAAGCACATGATGCCGTCCTTCATCTCAAAGCGGCGGAAGCCGATGTCGTAGGGCAAGACCTCCTGCACGGCACCGTCGGCGTCATACAGGGTCAGCAAGGCATGGTACAGCACCGGTGTCTCATGGCTCCACGGGTGGATGGCGCTCAGCTCGATGGTGCTGCCGTCAATGTCCTCATCAAAGAGGGCGAACTCCTCGCCGTCGGTCAGGCGCAGGTGTACCCGCGCGCCGTCCGTCTCGCCGTCCAGCTTGACGATGGGGGTCAGAAGGCCGGTGGTGTTGCCCTCGGCCAGCTCCGCCTTGAGCCAGATATCACGGATATGCACCTTGGGCTTGGCGTAGAGATAGACCGAGCGGAACAGCCCCGAGAAGCGGAAAAAGTCCTGATCCTCCAGCCAGGAGGCGCTGCTGTGCTTGTACACCTCGACGCACAGGCGGTTGCCAGTCTGCCTGATATACGGTGTCAGGTCAAATTCCGAGGGGGTAAAGCTGTCCTCGGCGTAGCCGACGAAGTGGCCGTTGCACCAGACATACAGTGCCTGCTCGGCACCCTGAAAACTGACGCAGACGCGCTGCCCGCGCAGCCCCTCGTCCAAGTCAAACTCCCGCAGATAGCTGCCGACAGGAGTGTTGTCCCAGTCGATCTGCGGCGGGCGCAGATAGCTGCGGCCGTCCCACGGGTAGAGGGTGTTGGTGTACTGGATCTGCCCGTAGCCCTGCAGCTCGATATGCCCGGGCACGCAGATTGTGCCGAAAGCAGAGAGATCCGCGTCCTCGCGGTAGAAATCCGCCGGGCGGGCGGCGGGGCAGGCGCTGTAGGCAAAGCGCCAGCTGCCGTCCAGACTTTGGCGCAGCGAGCTGCCGCCCAGTCGTATCTCCGCCTCGCTGCGGTAGCAAACATGGTCTGAGTGTGCATCCAGCCGGTTCACGGCAAAGACGGTCGGGTCGGTCAGCCATTTCAGTTCGGGTGTCATAGTGTCATCCTCTTTTATCGGTCATTGGGCTGCTTTTTTGCCCAGCGGTCACGGAAATAGTGCGCCGCCAGCTTGGGGGTGCGCTCACGGGTGAACAGACCCTTGCGGTTGCAGCTGCCGACACGCATCGGGCCCTGCTGGGTCGAGAAGTCTGCAAAGTTCCACGGCCATTCGCCCACAACAAAGGCGTAGCTGTCCAGACATGCGTTGATGGCCTTGTAGTATTCGACCTGAAATTCCTCGGTGAACATCTCGGGGGCAACGCCGTGCAGGCCCGCGACCGTATCCGCGCCGTACTCGGACAGGATCAGCGGCTTGTCGATCCCCTTCCAGAAGTCCAGCTCCTGCCGGAACGCGTAGGACGCATTGTCGAGATCGCCGCTTAAATTATACCAGCCGTAGTAGCGGTTGATGCAGACGACATCCATCGTGCGGGTCGTGATGTCCTTGGTGTAGTCGTTCTGGCAGCAGACCATCGTGACGGGGCGGCCCTGCGGGTCCTGCGCGTGGGCCTGCTCATACAGCGGGCGCCAGTAATCGCGGGCACTCTCGGGGAAATGCTCGGTGTCCGGTTCGTTGCCAAGGCTCCACAGCACCACGCAGGGATGGTTTTTGTCGCGGTCGATCATGGCCTTCAGCACGGCGCTGTGGTAGTTTTTCAGCGGGAAGGTCTTGTACGGGTCGCACGCCGCACCCGCGCCGATGCCGACAGCCGGCGTCTCATCAATAACCACAATGCCCAGCCGGTCGCAGAGGTCGTAGACCTCCTCGGCGTAGGGGTAATGGCTCATCCGCAGGCAGTTGGCGTTGAGCCACTCATAAAGCTTGAGATCGGTCACGGTCACGCAGGCGTCATACCCGCGGCCGCGGAAGAAAGAATCCTCATGCTTGCAGGGGCCTTTGAAATAAAACGGCTCGCCGTTGATCAGGAACTGATGCCCGCGCACCTCGACACTGCGGAAGCCGAACGGCTGGCGGTATTCATCGGTGCCGAACCGCACCAGCGCTGTGTACAGGTAGGGCGTGCCGGGGCGGGGCTGCCACAGGCGGGCGTTTTTGACCTGCAGCGTACCCGCAGCACCGTCCGCATCGGCAACAGCGCGGCCGTTGGCGTCCAGCACGGTCAGCTGCACATTGCCCTCACCCACTGTGTCCACGGTGTAGTGCAGCTTGCCGTCAGCACCGGCCACCAGCGTGATGTCGCGGATATAAGCCGCCGGGGTCGTGTACAGGCGGACGGGGCGGGTGATGCCCGCATAGTTGAAGAAGTCGAAGTTCGGCAGGTTGACACCCTGCATCTGCTGGCGGGCCTTGCCGGCCTCGACTGCCGGGATACCGGCATTGTCGGAGCCGAAGAAGGCAGTGCCGCCCTCATTGCCGACCGGCAGCGTGCCGTGGCCGATCCGGTTATCGACCTCGACCTCAAGGGTCACGGTGTCGCCGGGCTTGGCCAGCGCCGTGATATCGGCCTCAAAGGGCAGGAAACCGCCGCGATGGGTGACGATCTCCTGACCGTTGAGCCGCACAACGGCATTGTGGGTCACGGCATCAAACCGCAGCACACGGCGCGCGCCCTCGGGCACGGTGAAGGTGGTGCGGTAGTAGGCCATGCCGTAGTGGCGGCGGAACTCAGGGGCGGGGGTCTGGTCGTTGTAGGACGCAGGCACCGCGATGGGCTGCCATGGCTCATTGGCATTGAAACGGAAATCCCACACGCCGGAAAGATCCCGGACGCTGCGGACAGCATTGGTTTGCGGATACATAGTAAAACCCTCTCTCTATGATACAAAAAGCAGCGATGATTCGCCTTTTGCAAAAGCTTTATGATGGTCCCTGCACGGCAGCGGCCCAAGCTTTTAGTTATGCCGGCTTTCCACCCGGGTGTTCAGCACTGCGGTGCCGATGGGTATCTCATACCGCACGGCGGGGATGACCGTGTTGGGGTCGTACAGATTCGTGTTGGGGGCGGCGTTGATCACGACCCCCTGCCCTGCTGCGCCTTTTACCACGCAGCGGCAGGCGGCGTTTTTCGCCTCGGCCTCACTGCCGGCCGCCGACTGTGCAAAGCCGGCGGCGAACTTCGGCACGGCAAAGCCGCAGTCGTAGGCCGTGCAGGCGATGTTGCTCTCGACCGTATGGGTGCGGGTGTGCCCCCACGCGGTGGGGACCAGCTCGGTCGTGACCTTGATGCCCGGGAAGGGCCGCCACTCGCTCAGCAGCCGATCCCCCAAAAGGACAAACTTGTCGCTGTGCCGCCGTACAAAGGTCCAGCCGTCTATGACAAAGGCCAGCATGCTGTCGGGCGCGGTCTGCTCCAGCTGCACATAGCTGCGGCTGGCCGAAAAACCGAACCGCGTGCTGTAGACGAACTTGCCGTACTTTTCGGTAAATTGGCCGTGGTCGCCCTTTTCATAATTTGCCGGGGAATAGGCGTTCAACTGGCCGTCCGGCAGGCGCTGCAGCAGCAGGTCGGCGCTTGGCTGGGGGATCACGCCGGGACGGGTCAGTTCCTCCGGCAGGGGGGCTGCCTCGCAGGCCCAGAACGGATGATCGTCGGGCAAAGCGAGCAGCAAAAAGACCTTGAGGCCCCAGTACGGGCTGCCGGGGGCGTTGTACTGCTCGGCCATGTACATCTGCGGGTAGCCGTAGCCGATCGTCAGCACACCGTCCCGGTCAAAGATGGGCCGGGCCAGCCACCACGCCAGATTGCGGACGATGATGCCCTTCATGACGGGCAGGGGCAGCGGCTCCAGCCCCGCCCAGATGCAGGCGGCGTAGAACGCGCTCTGCCCGATGCGGTAGCCGAGGCTGCGGCCAAAGGGCAGCGCCGCGCCGTCCGGGTCAAACCATTGGGCGAACTGCCGGCCGAACTGCACGGCGCGCTCACGGTAGAGCGCTGCGCGGGCGGGGTCGCGCCGGGCGGCAAACACGCTGTACAGCACCGTGTAATACTGTATGGCCCAAGGGTTATAGTAGTCCTTCTGCGGCTTGACTTCGGCCGGCCCGTCGGAGTACCAGCCGTCCCCGACATACCACTTGTCCACCTCGGCCATGTCGGCGGCGGCCTGCTGCATACTGCAGGGCATACCCACGGAATCCAGCGCCAGATTGACCAGCACCCGGAAGAGCAGCCAGTTGCAGCCGGGCAGGTCGTGATGATTGATCGTGTCGAGCCACTTGCCCAGCTTTGCCTTTTCGGTGTCCGTCAGCGGGTTCCAGACACTCTCGGGTGTCTCCAGTATAGCGCAGGCCAGCGCCGCCATCTCGACAAAAAGCTGGTCGTAATCGTTGGGGTCGCCCCAGTATTCGGGGCTGTCTGGGTCGGTGCCGTTGACAAGCCCCCTCTGGTAGATCGGCAGGAACGCATCGGCCCTGCCGCCGCCCGCCCAGAGCGGTGCCAGCGCCCACAGCGGGCGGGAGAAAGCCTCCATCCCGATGGTGCGCTGCGGGTAGGTGGCGCCGGTATCGCCCAGATGCAGCAGCGCCCCGCCCGGGGAATAGAGCGGCAGAAGGGGGCTGAGAAACCGCATTGCAAGGGCGGTGAAGTCTTGTTTTGTCTGTAAGTTCATAGGATCACCTCTTGTAGAGGCCGGCACACCCGGCCCCTATGTCACCAGTAAAGGGTCCAATCCTTCGTCAGCCGGGTCAGACCTTCCATGTAGAAGTAATCGCCCCAGCTCACGCACTCGTCCACGCCCTCCGGCGTGCAGGTGTTGTAGGGGCTCTTTTTGCTGTAGGTGCCGTGGCGCACAAGGCCGATGCCCTGCGGCCCCTGCCTGACGGCATAATGCTCGGCCACGCTGCCCAGCATCTGGGCCGCCAGCAGCGTGTACTCCGCAGCCTGATCGGGGTTGGCGTACTTGGCCGCCTCCAGCAGGCCGCAGGCCACGATGGATGCCGAGGAGGAGTCCCGCGGCTCGGTGTCGCCCTCGGTAAAGGTCATATCCCAGTAAGGGATCAGATCCTCGGGCAGGCGGTCAAGGTAATAGGACAGCACCCGGCGGAAGGCCTCCAGATACTCCGGGCGCTTGGTATAGCGGTAGCTGATGGCCGTGCCGTATACGCCCCACGCCTGCCCGCGCGCCCAGCAGCTGTCATCCTTGTAGCCCTGACAGGTCGCGCCGCGCACCGGCGCGCCGGTCACGGGGTCCATAAAGAAGGTGTGGTAGGTCGAGCCGTCCGGCCGGATGGAGTTGGCCAGACAGGTCGTGACATGGCGGTGCGCCAGCTCGGCATAATGGGCATCGCCCGTGGTCTCGCTGGCCCAGTAGAGCAGCGGCACATTGAGCAGGCAGTCAATGATATAGCGGTAGTTGTCTTTAGCGCCCAGCGGACCCCATGCCTGAAAGAAGCTGCCCTTCTCCTGAAAGCGGGTGCAGAGCTGGTCAGCGGCCAGAATGGCGGCGCGGCGGCCCTTTTCGCTGCCGGTCAGCTTGTAGGCTGCCACGCAGGACGGGCTGTACAGAAAGCCCATATCGTGGTGGTCTACCTCGATCTTGTTTTCAATCCGGTACAGAAAGCTGTCCACCAGCGTCAGCGCGGTATTTTTGAACGCCGCATCACCGGTGCGCTCATAGCTGAGCCAGACCTCGCCCGGCCAGAAGCCGCAGGTCCACTGGTTGTTCTCGCATTGGGGATAGATGTCATGAACACTGGAATGGTTCTGGCAATGGTCTGTATACAGCGGCAGATTCTGCCGCACAAGAGCCACGGCGGTATCCAGCGCCTGTTCGGCCTGAGACTTCGTCAGGATTTTATTGGGGAATGTTTTCATGGGAAACCTCTTTTTTCTTAGAGAATAGATAAAAGATAATAGATAATAAATAAGGTGGAGTTTTCGCCTTGGGCGAAAACAAAATGCGGGGCTCGCGGTTTTGTTTTTTTGCGTGGAGCGCAGCGGAACGCGCCACCATAATTTTTATCTTTTATCTTAAAAAAAGGGGCGCAGGGCTTTCCGCCTTGCGCCCCGTACAAATGGGTAGTGTATCAGCCCTTCAGGCCGCTGGATGCAACGCCCTGCACGAAATATTTCTGCAGGGAGAGGAACACGATCAGCACCGGGATCAGCGCAATGACCGAGGCCGCCATGATCAGGCCGTACTCTGCGGAATACTGGCTGATGAACATGCGCAGGCCGATTTGGATGGTTTTCAGCTCCGTCTTGGTCAGGTAGATCAGGGGGCCGAGGAAGTCGTTCCATGTGTTCACAAAGGTGAAGATGACCAGCGTGGACACAGCCGGCAGCGACAGCGGCAGCATGATGCGGGCGTAGATGCCGTACTCCGACAGGCCGTCGATACGCGCGGCCTCGCACAGCTCGGTGGGGACGCCCTCATAGAACTGCTTCATCATAAAGACGCCGAACGCGCTGAACGCCTGCAAACAGATGATGGCAAGGTGGGTGTTGTTCAGATGCCAGGAACGCATCATCATGAACTGGGGCACCATGTAGGCCTGCCAGGGCACCGCGATGGTTGCGATATAGCCGAGGAACAGCACATTCTTGCCCTTGAAGTTCAGCTTGGCGAACGCATAGGCGGCAAACGAGGAGGTCAGCACCTGCAAAATCGTGACCACAATGGTCAGGAAGGCGGTGTTTTTGATAAAGGTCAGCAGGGGGATCTTGGTCCAAATATCCACATAGTTCTGCGGGCGCGGGTTGGAGGGAATCCACTCAATGGGGAAGGTGAAAACATCCTTATTCAGCTTAAAGGATGCAGACAGCATCCACAGGAACGGGATGAGCATCAGTGCCGCCACAATGATAAGCAGCGCGTAGATCAGCACGCGGCTGACGATATGCTGCGCCTTCATCGAGCCGGTCTTTTCTTTTACAGCGGTAGTAGCCATGGTGTATCCTCCTTTCCTTAGTCGTTGTTGGACGAGCCCTTGAACTGAATGATGGTGACAAACAGCACCAGTACAAACAGCACCATCGAGACGGCGCTTGCATAGCCGTACTTGGGTGTGTTGACAAAGGCAACATTATAAATGTAGTAGACAAGGGTCATCGTGGCATTGCCCGGGCCGCCCTGAGTGATCATATACATCTGGTCATACACCTTGAAGGAGGCGATGGTCAGCATGATGATGACAAAGAAGGTCGTGGGCTTGAGCTGCGGCAGCGTGACATTCCAGAAGATCTGCCACTTGTTGGCGCCGTCCAGCTCAGCAGCCTCCTCCAGCTCGGGGTTCGTGCCCTGCAGACCGGCAAGGTAGATGACCATGTAGTAGCCCATGTTCTTCCATACGCTGAAGAGGATGACCGTCAGCATAGCGGTGTCCTTGCCGGCGGCCCACTTGGGCAGGTTCTCCACGCCGAGGCCCGCAAGGATCTGGTTGACCGGGCCCATCGAGGGGCTGAAGATCATGTTCCAGACGGCCGCGACCGCGACCAGCGAGGCAACATACGGGAAGAACGAGACCGTGCGGAAGAAGTTGCGGCACTTGACCTTCTGGTTCAGCAGCATGGCCAGACCAAGGCTGCAGACCAGCGTCAGCGGCACGGTGCCGACGGCGTAGACCAGCGTATTGACGAACGCCGCCTTGAAGGTCTTATCACTGAGCAGCGCGACAAAGTTGCTGATGCCGGTGAACTCTACCGGATGAACACCATCCCAGTTGCAGAAGGAAAGCGCGATGGCGAAGATCATGGGCACCAGCGTAAAGACGCAGAAGCCGATGAAGTTCGGTGCGATGAAGCTGTAGGCGATCAGGCTGTCCCGCGTGGATTTTTTCATGCCGCGCTTTGGGTTCACCTGTACAGCCTGTGTGGTTTCGGCCATGGATCATACCTCCTCGGGGGTTAGCTGCATAAGAGAAGGGGCAGGCGCGCCCGCCCGCCCCTTTACGAAGAAGAAGGAAAACTTATGAAAAAGTTGGAAGATTGCAAATGTTTCTTGCAGGGGCCGTGATCACTCAAATCAGCCCAGCAGTGCCTGAACCTGCTCGTTCATGTTGGCGATGCCCTCGTCGATGGTCTCGCTCTCGGTCATGATGGCGTCATGCTCGGTGTTCAGGATGGTCTCGATCTCGGAGGCCTTGTCGGACAGCGGCATCTCAAGGTAGATGGCGGTGGTGTTCAGTGCCTCGAGGGAGTTCTCGTCAGAGGGGAAGCCCTCGGTGGAGGAGATGATCTTGTTGGTCTCGTCGCTGGCAACGGCGGGGAAGGTGCCGACTGCGGCAACGGCCTTGGCGCCTTCCTCAGAAGCGCACCAGTTCACGAAGTCAAGCGCAGCCTCTTTCTTCTCGGAGTTGGCGTTGACGGCCAGGCTGGTCACAGTGCCCAGCGTGGAGCCGGCAGGTGCGCCGTCCGGATGAGGATACTTGACGATGCCGAAGTTGACGGGCTGGACACCGTTGGCGGAAGCCTCGGCGTTGTACTTCTGCAGGGTAGCGATGAACCAGGAGCCCATGTTGCACATAGCGGCCTGACCGTTCTCAAACGCGCCGGAGTAGTGCAGGTTGGCGGTCTTCTGCTCGCCGTAGTTGGGGATGACGCCGTCAGTCTGCTCGGCCATGACCTGCTCGTAGTAGGGCTTCAGGAAGTCGTAGTTGCCGTCAATGACGGTGTTCTTGCCGTCCAGAATGCCGAACAGCGTCGTGGTGGAGCGCCAGGTGTGGTAGATGTTGCCGTAGATGCCGGTCTTTTCGTAGACCTCGCGGATCTTGGCGTCAAAGTCGGCCATCGTCATATCGTTGGTGGGGTACTCGATGCCGGCCTGATCGAAGATGTCCTTGTTGTAGTAGACGACCCAGAAGTCAGAGCGGAACGGAACAGCGTAGTAGTTGCCGTCCTCGGCGGTCAGCTAATCGAGAACGCCGTTGAACTTGCTCTCATCGGTGGTCAGCTTGCCGCTCAGCGGCTCCAGCATACCGAGGTTGATCAGGTTGGAGTAGCCGGGGATGTCCTTGATGGAGAGGACATCCAGCTCGCCGTTGCCGCCGGCCAGCTGGGTGGCCAGCTGGGTCATGTAATCGGTGGAGCCAAGGTCGGTCATCTCGATGGTGACGCCGGGGTGGCTGGCCATGTAGCCGTCTGCCAGCGCTGCCCAGTAGGCGGTGGAGTCCTTGTCCCACAGCGCCCAGTTCAGGGTGACGCTGTCGCCGGAGGCCGTGCTCTCTGCGGTGGCCTCGGTGGAAGATGCCGTGCTTGCAGGGGTGGAGTCCGTGGTGGAAGCGGAGCTGCCGCCGCAGGCTGCCAGGCTCAGGGCCATGGTGCCGGCCAGCCCAAGGGCTGCGAATCTTTGCATTTTACGCATACTAATTTCTCCTCCTAAAAAGAAATCGTTACTTGCGGGAAGGCTTTCTGCAGAGGGCCTGTCCCTTTCGTTGTCATTATCATACACCCGCTGCCCGCCGAAAGCGATGGTATATTTTTGGTTACTTTTGCAATATTTACGGCAGTTCCGCAAAGGAGACCGCCAAAACATGTAATATTTCAAGAAACCTGCAATATTCATCTTTCTTACAGTTATAGACAAGCAAATACGCGCTATTTTGTCATATTTGTACAGTTTTATTCTTGACAGCAGCCTGTCTGATAGGGTATATATGTATATACAGGACCATTCAAAAAGCTGCTTCTCACCTTATTATACTATACAAGGAGCCTTTATGGGCAAATTCAACCTGCATCGGGGCAGCCTGCAGCTGCGGGTGCTGACGCTGACCCTGCTGTTCACGCTGGGCGTGTCGATCGTCATCACAGTCAGCAACATGCACCAGCTCAACGCTGAGTGGGAGCGTACCACCCTGCTGAATGCCGAGTATGCCCTGCAGACTGCAGCCGCCGCCATCTACCGCGACCTTGACGAGGTGGACGATCTGGCAAGCTGGTGCGCCTACAATCCGTCAATGCGCACCTACCTGCTGACCGATTCCGCCGGCAACAATCAGGCGCTTTCGATGTACCCGATGATCTCAGCCAAATACAACTCCATGCGCACGCTGCCGTATATCCAGCGGTTCATGCTCATCAACGCCGCCGGGCGGCCGATGATGTTCGGCACGGCTGCCACCAATGTCGTGGCGCTGACCCCGGAGCTGCTGCAGACGATCCCCGGCTACAACGAGGCCAGCTACGGCTGGGCGTATATCACCCGCGACCCGTTGGCGCTGACCACTCAGGCGGCGCAGACGATCCCGATCTGCCGCGCCCTGACCCTGCCCGGCACCGACCGCACAGCGCATGTCTGCATCTTTGTTTCCCCTTCCGTCATCACGGCGCCGCTGCGCGGCTTTACCCTGTCAGAGGGCGGGAAGCTGCTGTGGGAGATGGGCGAGCATATCTACACCGTGCAGAACAACACCCTGACCGAGCTTGACACCGACCGTACTTATTATAAGGACACCCGCCCCTTTGACGCCGAGACCCTCGACAGCCTGACCGAGGTATACGAGCGCGGCAGCGGCGTCAACACCCAGCTTATCGTGCGGTATCCCATCGGGGTGCATGATCTCTACCTGATTGAGGTCCTGCCCAACGGACCGCTGCAGCGGCAGATTCCCTATCTGTCGGCCTCACTCATATTCAGTCTGGCGGCCATTCTGGCGCTGGGCAGTGCGCTGGCATTTCTTCTGCACAGGATGATCGCCCGCCCGATCACGGCGCTGCAAAGCCGGATCGAGGCGGTCGGCAGCGGCGATTTTTCCGCTGACCCGGCCATTGAGTGGGACAACGAGCTGGGCGACATCGGCCGCGGCATCAATAAAATGTCGGGCAACATCACCGCCCTGATGGACCGCCGCCTTGAGGACGAAAAGCAAAAGCAGGACCTTGAATACCGGATGCTGCAAAACCAGATCAACCCGCATTTCATCTACAATACCCTCAACAGCATCAAGTGGATGGCTACCATCCAGCATGCGCCCGGCATTGCCGAGATGGTCACGGCGCTCTCCCGCCTGCTGAAAAGCGTTTCCAAGGGCAATGAGCGGCTTGTGCCGCTGTATGAGGAGTTTGCCCTGCTCAACGACTATTTCACGATCCAGCAGTACCGCTACGGCGGCACGATCACCCTTGATGTCAGCTATATCGAGGACGAAAACCTTACCCACAGCTGCCTGATCCCCCGCTTTACGCTGCAGCCGCTGGTCGAGAACGCCATCTTCCACGGCATTGAGCCGAAGGGCAGCGCCGGTGAGGTGACCCTGCGGGTCGAGCGGGACGCTGCAAACGGCGATGTGCTGATCCTCCTGAGCGATGACGGTGTGGGCATGACCCCTGCGCAGGCCGCCAAAGCCCTGCAGGAGCCCGGCCCCGAGGAGGCCGCCGCCAAATACCGCCATGTGGGCATCTGGAATGTTCACCGCCGGCTGCAATACAGCTTCGGCGATGCCTACGGCCTGCGCATCGAGAGTGAACCGGGCGTAGGCACGACCGTAACGGTGCGGCTGCCGGACGCCAAAAAGGCCTCCCCCGCAGGGGAAGCCGTCCGCAAAGCAGACTGATGCAGCCCGGCTTTGCCGCGTCTGCCCGCCCATGGGTTTATACCCCTGCCTCTCCCCAACAGGAAGGCATCCCCCAAAATGAGGTGTTACCGTGACAAAAATTTTCTTGGTCGATGATGAGCCGCTGGTCCTCATCGGTATGCAGGGCATGCTGAATTGGGCCGAGCTTGGCTACACCGTGGTCGGCACCGCCCGCAACGGGGCCGAGGCCCTCAAGGCCATCGGAGAGACCTACCCCGACATCGTTGTTTCCGACATCCGTATGCCGGTCATGGATGGTTTTACGCTGGCGGAGAGCTGCCACAAGGACGGCTCTGCCCTGCCGGTATTCATCATGCTGACCAGCTATGAGGAATTTGACTATGTAAAGCGCAGCATGCGGCTGGGCGTGGTGGACTACCTTGTCAAGATCGACCTGACTGCCGAGAGCCTGACCGCCGCGCTGGACAAGGCCCGCGCCGCTGTGGAGAAGGAGCGGCGGCTGCAGGCCCCCGCTGCCCCCGCCGTGAGCATGGACAGCTACCGCGACCGGCTGTTTTTGCAGCTGTACGCCGGTCTGCTGACCGACCGCGCCGCCTTTGACCGCCAGTGTGCCGAGCTGGGGCTGGACTTCCACGCCCCGCAGTATGTCGTGGCGCTGGGCAGCATCCGCACCCCGGAGCTTTCGACCGAGCAGCTGCTCACCCTGAGCACCGGCGTCACCCGCATGGCGGCTGAAACGCTGCCCAAATACCGTCCCTGCCGCGTGATCGGCATGGATCTGCAGCATTTTTCGGCGCTGCTGCCCCTGCAGGAGGGCGAGGACCCCGAGACCGCGCTGACCCCCGCCCTGCAGGCCACCGGGCAGATCCTTTACAACTATTTCAGCTCCCAGATCTACTGGGCCGTGGGCCGCGCGGTGCCGGACATTCTGCAGATCTCCCAAAGCCGGCAGGATGCACTGGCCGCCCAGCAGCTGCTGCGCAGCGAGTCTCCCCTTGCCTTTTACCATGAGAAGCCCAACACCCCGCTGGATCACCGCGCACAGGTCGTGGCGCAGGTGCAGCAGTACATCCGGGCACATCTGGCCGAAAAGCTGACCCTCAACGATGTAGCTGCGGTGTTCAACTTCAGCCCCAACTACCTGAGCCAGCTTTTTGCACAAAACAGTGAGCGCGGCTTTGTGGAGTATGTCACCACCGCCCGCATCGCCGCCGCCAAGGAGCTGATGGCCGCCACCGACCTGAAGATCTATGAGGTCAGCAGCCGGGTAGGCTTTGACAGCGCCTTCTATTTCAGCAAGGTGTTCAAAAAGCTGGAGGGAGCCAGCCCCCGCGAATATATCCAGAGAATGAAGGGATCGTATGTTGATGCAAAGGATGACGCCGCGCTTTGACGCGATGCGCCCCACGCTTTACCCGCCTTACCGCGACCGCGCGGCGTGGCAGGCCCTGCCGGGCGCTGCGCGCTGGCAGGCGGCGGGACAGGCCGCCCTGCGCGATGCCGCCGCAGTGCCGCAGCTGCCGCTCTCGCTGTGGCTGCAATTTACCCAAAACGGAGACCGCGCCCGATGGGAACACGCCTATTTTGCCCGCCGCCGCACCCTCTGTGCGCTGGCAATGGCCGAGGCCGTGACCGGGGACGGCAGCTATCTGCCCGCTATCGCCGATGCCGCATGGGCGATCTGCGAGGAAAGCGCGTGGCAGCTGCCCGCCCACAACAGCTATATCCGCGACACGCCCCAGCTGCCGCTGCCCGATGTAACGCGGCCGATCGTGGACCTGTTTGCCGCCGAGACCGGCGCACTGCTGGCCACTGTGTACGGCCTGCTGGGTGCCGCCCTTGACGAATACGCGCCCGGGCTGGCGGCACGGCTGCAGCATGAGGTCGAGCGCCGCATCCTGACGCCCTACCGTACCGAGCATTTCTGGTGGATGGGCCGCGATGACGAGCCGATGTGCAACTGGACACCGTGGTGTACCCAGAATGTCCTGCTGGCCGCCGCGCAGTGCGCCCCGGTTGAGGCGCTGCCCGCCTATGTCGGGCAGGCCGCCTACAGCCTTGACTGCTTTTTGAAGGATTACGGCCCGGACGGCTGCTGCAGCGAGGGCGCACAGTACTACCGCCACGCCGCGCTGACGATGTTCAACGCGCTGGACCTCTTGTGCAAAATCGCCCCCGGCGTCTTTGACGACATCTGGGCTGAGCCGAAGATCAAAAACATGGCCGAGTACATTGTCAACATGCACATTGCCGGGCCGTACTACCTGAATTTTGCTGACTGCAGCCCGCTGGCCGGGGCCCGCGGCGTGCGGGAGTACCTGTTCGGCAAGCGGGTCGGCAGCCTGCCGCTGATGACGCTGGCCGCCCACGACTGGGCTGAAACGCTGCGCACCCCTGACCCCGACCGACTGCACCACCCCGATGACAGCGAGGGCATCAACCTGTTTTACCATCTTCAGACCGCACTGGCCGAGCAGGAGGTGACTGCCTTTGCCCTGCGCGCATCCCCTGCCGCGCCGGGGGATGTCTGGTATCCGAGCGTCGGTATTCTCGTCTGCCGCCGCGGCGCTTATGCACTGGGCGCCAAGGCGGGCAGCAACGCCGACAGCCACAACCACAACGATGTGGGCAGCGTGACGCTGTATAAAAACGGGGCACCGCTCCTGATCGATGTGGGTGTGGAGACCTACAGCAAAAAGACCTTCAGCCCGCAGCGGTATGAGATCTGGACGATGCAGTCCGGCTGGCACAACCTGCCGGAATTTGACCCCGACGGTGCGGCGTATCAGCAGCAGCCCGGTGCGGCCTTTGCCGCTGCCGGGGTCGCCGTGGCCGACACATTGGACAGCATCGCAATGGACCTTGCCCCTGCCTACGGCGCCGTGCCGGGGTTGGGGTACTACCGCCGCGCCGTGCGCCTGACTGCCGATGGGCTGACCCTGTGCGATGAGACCGACTACCCCGGCGAGGTCGCCTTGACGCTGATGAGCGTTGAAAAGCCCGCCGCAGACGGCAGCACCGTGCAGTTCGGCACCTTAGCGGCCGCCCGTGCGGATGGGGCTGTGCGCATCGTGACCGAGGCGGTAGCCGTCACCGATGCCCGGCTGCGTCAGGCCTGGCCGGACACCCTCTACCGCACCCGCCTGTATTTCACCGGGCAGCTTGCCCTTACCGTTTTCTGAAAGGATGATAC
>OBHX01001820.1_pt1 | contig 17584 bp, 14 predicted proteins | sample 1519331 | NCBI WGS metagenome assembly OBHX01 (sample SAMEA2602897, study PRJEB22501) | metagenome
CTGGGCTTTGACCTGAAGTGGAACATGGGCTGGATGAACGACCTGTGCCACTACCTGAAAATGGACCCCATATACCGGCGCGACCACCATAAGGACGTCACCTTTTCCATGATGTACGCCTTCTCCGAGCGGTTTGTGCTGCCCATCTCCCACGACGAGGTGGTGCATATGAAGGGCTCCCTCCGGGGCAAAATGCCCGGGGATACGGCCATGCAGCTGGCCGGGGTGAAGGGATTTCTGGCCTATATGCTGGCCCACCCGGGCTGCAAGCTGCTGTTCATGGGGGGCGAGCTGCCCCAGTGGAAGGAGTGGGACTTTGCCGGGGAGCTGGACTGGGGCGTACTGTCCGACCCGGCGGTCTCCGCCGCCCACGACTGCATCCGGGCGCTGAACCTGTTTTACAGGGAAAACTCGCCCCTGTGGGAAAACGATCTGGACTGGGACGGCTTTGCCTGGCTGGTGCCGGATGATAAGAGCAATAATGTCCTGGTGTTTCTCCGCCGTGACCGCCAGGGGCGGGAGCTGATCTGCGCGGTGAACTTCTCCCCTGTGATGCGGGAGGGCTACCGCTTCGGCGTGCCGGAAAAGGCAAGCTATAAGGAAGTTTTCAACACCGACGCCCTTCAGTGGGGGGGCATCGGCGCAGTCAATGAATCGCCCATTCCCGTGGAGGCCGTGCCCTCCCATGGGCGCGGGACCTCCATCAGCATTCGCATTCCGTCCCTGGGCGCGGTGTACCTGCGGGGCGAGGGAAAGTATCACCGGGAGAAAGGAGCGGATCAACCGTGAAAAAAGAATGTATCGCCATGCTGCTGGCCGGGGGTCAGGGCAGCCGGCTCTATGTGCTCACCGGGGACATGGCCAAGCCCGCCGTCCCCTTTGGAGGAAAGTTCCGTATCATCGACTTTCCCCTGTCCAACTGCACCAATTCCGGCATCGATACCGTGGGCGTGCTGACCCAGTACCGCCCTCTGGAGCTGAACAGCTACATCGGCAGCGGCCAGCCCTGGGAGCTGGACCGCATGAACGGCGGCGTACATATCCTGCCCCCCTACCAGAGCAATACCGGCGCCACCTGGTATAAGGGCACGGCCAATGCCATCTGCCAGAACATCGGCTTTGTGGACCTGTATGATCCGGACTATGTGGCCGTGCTCTCCGGCGACCATATCTATAAGATGGACTATTCCCAGATGCTCCGCCGCCATAAGGAAACCGGGGCCGACTGCACCATCTCCGTCATGGAGGTGCCCTGGCAGGAGGCCAGCCGTTTCGGCATCATGAACGTGGACGAGGGGGACACCATCACGGAGTTTGAGGAAAAGCCCGCCCATCCCAAGAGCAACCTGGCCTCCATGGGCATCTACGTCTTCACCTGGAAAAAGCTCCGGGCCTACCTGCTGCAGGACGATGCGGACCCCACCTCCTCCAACGATTTCGGCAAGAATGTTATCCCCGCCATGCTCCGGGCGGGGGAGAAGATGGTGGCCTACCGCTTCGAAGGGTACTGGAAGGACGTGGGCACCCTGGACTCCTTGTGGGATGCCAATATGGATATGCTCTCCCCCGGCTCGGGCCTGAACCTGCTGGATAAGCGCTGGCCCATCTACAGCCGCACCCCCTCCTGCCCCCCAACCTTTTTCGCGGCCACGGCGGACGTGGGCAACAGCGCCGTGGCCAAGGGCTGCGATATCCGGGGCGAGGTGAAGAACACCGTCCTCAGCTATAACGCCGTGGTGGAGGAGGGGGCCGTAGTTGCCTACTCCGTGGTCATGCCCGGCGCTGTGGTGAAAAAGGGCGCCCGGGTGGAATACGCCATTCTGGGCGAGAACAGCGTGGTGGGCGAGGGAGCCCGTGTGGGGGCCGGACCGGAGACCGCCGCGGACCCGGATCAATGGGGCGTAGCGGTGCTGGGGCCCCACGCGGAAGCGGCGGCCGGGGAAGTTGTCCCCGCCGGGGCCATGCTGGATCAAACACACGGACAGGAGGGAAAAGCATGAACGGAATGCACGGCATCATTTTTTCCTATGAGAAATCCAACGGCTTGCGGGAGCTGACGGAGCACCGCATCCACGGCTCGGTCCCCTTCGGCGGCTCCTATCGGATGGTGGACTTCATCCTCTCCGACATGGTCAACGCCGGCATCCGGGACGTGGGGGTCATCATGCACGGCAAGTGCCAGAGCATGATGGACCATCTGCGCAGCGGCAAGAGCTGGGACCTCTCCCGCAGCTTCGGGGGGCTGACGCTGCTGCCGGTGTTTGCCTACAACAGCGCCCGCGGAAACGGCCGCTTCCGGGGCAAGCTGGAGGCTCTGGATGTGGTGCGGGACTACCTGCGCCATATCCGGCAGGACTATGTGGTTCTGGCGGACAGTGATGTGGCCCTGAACATCGACCTGAAGGCGGTGCTTCAGACGCATATGGATACCGGCGCGGACATCACGGCGGTGTGCGCCCCCTCCACGGAGGACGGCCTTTACCTGAATCTGGACGAGACCGGCCGGGTCCGTGAGGGGGTGGGGAAGCAGCACCAGGGCCTGCGCTGCCTGCAGATCTTCCTGCTGCGGACAGAGCTGCTGCTCTCCCTGGTGGAGCGATTTGTCAGCCGCCATGAGTACAGCTTCCAGGGCTGCGTCCTCCAGGGCCTGACCAAGGAGCTGCACATCCAGGGGTATGCCTTTCACGGGTTTGCAGCCCACATCACCGATGTGGCCGGGTACTATGCCAGCAGCATGCGCCTGCTGGACCCGGCTGTGCGCCGGGATCTGTTCTGCCCCGACAGGCCCATCTATGCCAAAGAAAATGACGCCGCCTCCACCTATATGGATCCCCAGGGCGGCTGCGTCAACTCTCTGGTAGACGATGGCTGCGACATCCAGGGCAGCGTCCGTGATTCCATCATCAGCCGGGGCGTCCGGGTGGAGAAGGGGGCTGTGGTAGACGGCTGCATCCTCTTCAGGGACACGGTGGTGAGAAAGGATGCGGTGCTGCGCCATGTCATCGCGGATAAGAATGTCCGCATCGGCCCTGGCGTGCACCTGGAGGGCACCGGGAAATACCCCATGGTCTTGGGCAAAAACGCGGAGGTGTAAGGTGAATATTCTGTATGTAACGGGGGAGGCCGCCCCCTTTTGTAAAACAGGCGGCCTGGCGGACGTATCCGGGAGCCTTCCGGTTTCCTTGGCGGCCCGGGGGCACCGCGTGGCGGTGATCCTGCCGCTGTATGATACTATTTCCCGCCAGTGGCGCAGTCAGATGACCTTCCGCCGCCATATCTATGTGGATCTGTCCTGGCGGCATGAGTACTGCGGCCTGTTTTCCCTGGAGTACCGGGGTGTCACCTGGTATTTTGTGGATAACGAGCATTACTTCGCCCGGGGCCGGCTCTATGGTGAGGGGGACGACGGGGAGCGCTTCGGCTTCTTTTCCCGGGCGGTTCTGGACCTGCTGCCCCTGCTGGACGATATGCCGCAGGTGCTCCACTGCAACGATTGGCAGACGGCGTTGGTGCCGGTGTACCGGCAGGATCTCACCGGCCGGTGGGATGCCCTGCGGAGCATACGCACGGTGTTCACCATCCATAATATAGAGTACCAGGGCAAATTCGGCCCGGAGACGGTGGACGATCTCTTCGGCCTGGATCGGGGCTGGTACCAGGGGGGTGCCCTGCAAATGGACGGCTGCGTGAACCTGATGAAGGGGGCTATGCTCTGCGCTGATGCCGTCACCACCGTCAGCCCCACCTATGCCCGCCAGCTCCGCCAGCGGGCCTATGCCCAGGGGATGGAGTCCGTGGTGCAGGCCTGTGGGGAGAAGTTCAGCGGGATCCTCAACGGCATCGATACCACCGTCTTTGACCCCGCCACTGACCCCGCGCTCCCGGCCCACTACACCGTCCGGAATCTCCGGGGCAAGGCCAGCTGCAAAAAGGCTTTGCAGCAGGAGTTGGGACTTCAGGTGCAGAGCGACGTGCCCATCATCGCCATCGTCAGCCGCCTGGTGGGCCATAAGGGCATCGACCTCATCTGCGAGAGCCTGGATAATATCATGCACACCGGCTGCCAGTTGGTGCTCCAGGGCAGCGGGGAGGAGCAGTATGAGTCCTTCTTCCGCTACGCGGAGAACCGCTATAAGGGCCGTCTGTGCGCCTACATCGGCTATAACGAGGCCCTGGCCCACCGGATCTATGCCGGCAGCGACCTGTTTCTGATGCCCTCCCGCTCTGAGCCCTGTGGCCTGTCGCAGATGATCGCCATGCGCTACGGTGCCGTGCCCATCGTCCGCCAGACCGGCGGTCTGGCGGATACCGTCCGCTCCTGCCAGATGGGGCAGGAGGACGGCAACGGCTTCGTCTTTGCCAACTACAGCGCCTTTGACATGCAGTATGTCATCTCCCAGGCGGTGGAGCTGTACCGCGGCGATCTCCACGGCTTCCGCCGGGTGCAAAAGCGCGGCATGACCGATGATTTCAGCTGGAACGTCAGCGCCGGAGCCTATGAGGAGCTCTACGCGCGCCTGACCCATACACATAAGGAGAAATAAATGACCAAGGATACTCTGAAAGAAGCGATTTTGCAGAAGCTCCGCGTCAACTGCGGCTGCACGGCTCAGCAGGCGGGGGATGGAGATATGCTCCGGGCCTGTGCCATGGTCCTGCGTGACATCATGGCCGAGCGCAGCGCCCTCACCCGGGAGGAGACGGATAGACGCCAGCTCCGGCAGGTGCATTACCTGTCCCTGGAGTTTCTCATGGGCCGCAGCCTGATGAAAAACGCCTATAACCTGGGGCTGTCCGAGACGCTGACCCAGGCGGTGGAGGAGCTGGGCTTCCAGCCGTCGGATCTTTTCGAGCGGGAGCCGGATGCTGGCCTGGGCAACGGCGGTCTGGGCCGCCTGGCCGCCTGCTATCTGGACAGCATGACCACTCTGGAGCTCCCTGCCACAGGCTATTCCATCTGCTATGAGCTGGGCATTTTCAAGCAGAAGATTGTGGAGGGCCAGCAGGTGGAGCTGCCCGACGACTGGCAGGATGTAGGCGGTGCGTGGCTGCTGCCCCGTCCCCAGGAGGCGGAGGAGGTGCACTTCGGCGGCACCGTGCGCACCAAGTGGGACGGGGGCCAGCTGATGGTGATCCACGAGGATTATACCCGGGTCCTGGCCGTGCCCTGCGACATGGAGATCGCCGGCTATCAGACCGGGCATGTCAATACCCTCCGTCTCTGGCAGGCCCGCAGCCCCAAGCCCGTGGATATGCAGCTGTTCAGCCAGGGCCACTACCTCCAGGCCAGTGAGGAGCGCACCATGGCCGATGCCATCAGCAAGATCCTCTATCCCGAGGACAATCACTACGAGGGCAAATCCCTGCGGCTGAAGCAGCAGTATTTCTTCGTCTCCGCCACCATCCAGTCCATCACCCGCAAGCATCTGGAGGTCTACGGTACCCTTCGGAATTTCCACGAGAAGAACGTCATCCAGATCAACGACACCCACCCGGCTCTGGTGATCCCGGAGCTGATGCGCATTTTCATGGACGATGCGGGTATGGGCTGGGACGAGGCCTGGGAGATCACCAAAAACAGCGTGGCTTATACCAACCATACGGTTCTGGCTGAGGCCCTGGAGTGTTGGCCCCAGACCCTGTTTGAGACGCTGCTGCCCCGCATCTGGCAGATCATCGTGGAGATCGCCCACCGCTGGCAGAGGCAGGTGGAGGAGTTTTACCACGACCCCGCCAGGACCGAGAGGCTGGCCATCGTCTGGGATGGCGGCGTGCGCATGGCCAATCTCTGCATCGCCGGGGGCATGAGCGTCAACGGCGTTTCCGCTCTGCACACGGAGATTTTGCGCCGGGACGTGTTCCGGGATGCCTGCATCATGTGTCCGGAGCAGTTCCGCAACGTCACCAACGGCGTGGATCACCGCCGCTGGCTCAGCCAGGTGAATCCCGGCCTCCATGGGCTGATCTGCGATTTGACCGGGGCGGATTATCTCCTGCACCCGGATCGGCTGAAAAACCTGGATGCCTGCGCAGACGATGCCTCCGTGCTCCGTCGCCTGGAGGAGATCAAGGGGCAGAACAAGGCCCGCTTTGCCCGCTGGGCCAAGCGGCAGCAGGGTGTGGTGCTCAATACCGATGCCGTGTTCAATACCCAGGTCAAGCGCCTGCACGAGTATAAGCGGCAGCTGCTGAACGTGATGCACATTCTCTATCTCTACCAGCGCCTGCAGGATGCTCCCAATATGGACTTCCGGCCCCAGACCTTCCTCTTTGGGGCCAAGGCTGCCCCGGGGTATGCGGTAGCCAAGCGGATCATCCATCTGATCAACTCTTTGGCCGACCAGATCAACCATGATCCCCTTTGCCGGGATAAGCTCCAGGTGGTGTTTCTGGAGAATTACCGGGTCTCCATGGCGGAGATGCTGATGCCCGCCAGCGAGGTGAGTCAGCAGATCTCCACCGCCGGCAAGGAGGCCAGCGGCACCGGCAATATGAAGTTCATGATGAACGGTGCCGTCACACTGGGCACTCTGGACGGAGCCAATGTGGAGATGTATGAGGTGCTGGGGGAGGAGAATATGTTCCTCTTCGGCCTGAAGGCGGAAGAGGCGGCAGAGCTTTCCCGGCATTATGACCCCAAGCTGCTGTATGACCGGGATCCTGTGCTGCGCCGCGTGCTGGATGCCATCCGTGACGGCTTCCGTGACGGGGTCAGCTATGAGGATATTTACCGCCGCCTGCTCTTTGGCGGTGATTGCCCGGCGGATCAGTATCTGCTCCTGGCGGATTTTGTGTCCTACTGCGATGCGGCCCGCCGCATGATGGAGGCGTATGATGACCGCACCCGCTGGAACCGGATGAGCCTGCACAACATCGCCCGCAGCGGTGTCTTCGCCGCTGACCGCGCCGTCCGGGACTACGCCCGGGACATCTGGCATGTCCCCTGTCGGGAATAAAAAATAAGGCTTCTTCAAAGGGGCGGCGCCTATAGGTGCCGCCCCTTTTTGCGCACCGCACCCCATGCAAAAATCATGTCATTGCGAGGGCGCTCCGCGCCCGTGGCAATCCGCATTCCCCGTCCCCAAAACCTCTTCACCCATCACTCCTACCTCTTCCCTTGCATTTGCCCCCGCATTTCCCCTCTTTTCACCGGTTGACTTTTGTGGTAAAATGGAAATTGAAATTTTATGAGCAAAAAGAGGAACACAATATGGATATTACACAGGGCGTGCCCTTTGACAGCTTCGGCCTGTCCGAGGCCACCATGCGCGCTATAAAAAACAAAGGATATACCATTTCCACTCCAGTGCAGGCCGGCTGCATTCCCCCCATGCTGGCGGGAAAGGACGTCATCGCCAAGGCGCCCACCGGCACCGGCAAGACCATGGCCTTCGGCCTGCCCATCATCGAGCGGATCGACCGGGAGAGCGAGGCGGTGCAGGCGCTGATCCTGGCTCCCACCCGGGAGCTGGCCATGCAGATCACCCAGGAGCTGCGGGACGTGTCGGTGTACCATGAGGGGCTGCGGGTGGTGTGCCTGTACGGCGGCGAACCCATCGGCAAGCAGATCAACGCCCTCAAGCGCAAGCCCCAGATCGTGGTGGCAACCCCCGGCCGCCTGTCCGACCATATGAAGCGCCGCACCGTCACGGTGAAGGAGGTGCAGACCGTGGTGCTGGACGAGGCGGACCGCATGCTGGACATGGGCTTCATCCACGATGTCACCCGCATTTTGGACAAGATCCCCAATCGTAAAAATCTCGGCATGTTCTCTGCCACCATTTCCCGGGAAGTGATGGACATCTCCTGGGTCTATCAGCGTGACCCCGAGGAGATCACCGTCCAGGCCACCAAGGAGAATAAGCCCGACATCCTCCAGTACCGTATTGAGGTTCCTTCCGACCGGAAGGTGGACACCATCGCCCATATCATCACCGGGGAGAAGCTGGAGCGGGTCATGTGCTTCTGCAATACCAAGGGCTCCACGGAGCGCCTGACCAAGTTTTTACAGATGCGCGGGCTGGACGCTCAGTGTATCCACGGCGACATTCCTCAGCGCAAGCGGGAGGCGGTGATGGCCCTGTTCCGGGAGGGCAAGCTCCATGTGTTCGTTGCCACGGATGTGGCCGCTCGGGGCATCGATGTGGACGATGTGGACGCGGTGTTCAACTACGATGTCCCCGATGAGAACGAGTATTATATCCACCGCATCGGCCGCACGGGCCGTGCCAAGCGCCACGGCGTGGCCTACACGCTGCTGTCGGACTTCCCCAGCCGTATGCGTCTGGATGATATTGCCCGCAGCACCCGCAGCCAGATCATTCCCGCCGTGGTGGATGAGAACGGCTGCGTGACCCCGGAGAAGAAGTGAGCCGATTCTGCCCAGAAGGAGGACGCTTATGAAAAAACTGAAACGATACACGGCGCTGCTGCTGGCCCTGGTGCTGACGGCGGGCTTGCTGGCCGGCTGCGGCAGGGAGAAGGATGTGTCCTTCCGGGTGGCAATGAGCCGCGTGCCCGCTACCCTGGATCCGGCCCTGGCTGCCACCGATGAGGAGAAGATCGTGGTCAGCCACCTGTTTGAAAACCTTATGAAGCTCCAGTCGGACGGCTCCGGCGGCTGCACGGCGGTGAACGGCATGGCCCGCAGCTACCAGTGCGATACCACTGTCGAGGGCCAGGAGACCTATACCTTCCGTCTCCGCACCGGGGCCACCTGGTCCGACGGCACCCGGGTCACGGCCGGGGACTTTGTCTACGCCTGGAAGCGGCTGGTGGACCCCGCCACCGGCTCGAAAAACGCTGCCCTGCTGGACATGGTGGCCGGCTACAGCGCCGCCCGCTCCGGCAAAGTGGATGCCCTGCAGGTCTCCGCTCCGGATGACGATACTTTTGTGGTGGTGCTCTCCGGCCGCTGCCCATATTTTATCGACAGCGTCTGTACGGCTGCTGCCACCATGCCGGTGCAGAGCGCTGCCGCCGCCCAGGAGAACTGGTCCATGGCCTGGGATACCTCGCTGGTCACCAACGGCCCCTATGCCGTCGCCTCCTGGGAGGGGGATACCATGCGCCTGGAGCAGAACCGGGACTATCATGACCTGCGCCGCCTGGGGCCGGAGGCCATCACCTTCCGCTTTACCTCGGATGAGCAGACGGCCAACTCTCTCTTTGACCGGGGAGACGTGGACCTTGTGCTGGGGCTGACGGATGAGGCCGTGGCCAAAAAGAGTGACGGCTGGATGCCGGATTACTACCCGGAGACCAGCGTGGTGCTGCTGAACCAGCTGTCCGCCCTCACCAGCGACGAGCGGGTTCGCCGGGCCATGGGCCTGGTCATCGACCGCAGCGCCATAGCCGAGCTGCTGGGCCCCCGGACGCATCTGGCGGCGGAGGGCCTGGTGACCCGGGGCATCCGCAGCACCATGGGCGGCCAGTTCCGGGATGTGGGCGCTGTGGTGGACAACGACAGTGAAAACTATGAAAAGAACTGCCAGACCGCTCAGGAGCTGCTGCAGGAGGCGGGCTACACCGCCGAAAAGATCGCGGCTCTGGGTACGGTGATCATGCTCTATGAGTCTGACGGCACCACGGATTCCCTGGCCCAGCTGCTGCAAAAGACCTGGCGGGACAAGCTGGGCCTCAGCGTCACGCTGAAGGGCGTTTCCGCCTCTGAGATCAGCCAGGCGCTGCAGCGGGGCGAATATACCCTGGCTGCGCTGCGCGTCACCAGTGACCGCAACGATGCCACAGGCTTTCTCAACCGCTGGCGCGCGGGCAACGAGGGTAATTTTGCCAATTTCTCCTCCAGTGCCTATGACATGCTGCTGCGTGTGGCAGGCGTTTCCGCCAGCAAGGAGGCCCGGGATGCCTATCTGGAGGATGCCGAGCGCCTGCTGCTGGAGCAGGGGAACGTGATCCCCCTGTACCACAGTACCAGGAGCTGGAGCCTGTCCGAGCAGTATACCGGCGTGTTTGGCGATGGCCTGGGCCGCTACTTCTTCGGCGGTGTCCGCCTGGCCGGAAAATAAGATGATCCCCGATCCGGCTTACCCGGATCGGGGATCATTATATGAATTTTTATGTATTTTTATGTATGAGCTTCCTTTTCGCCAAAGCCGAAGCACCAGGCGCATGGCTCATATCCGGCCTTCTCTGCCTGCTGGCGGGGCAGGGGGGTGGGGTTGTCCCTGCCGCCAACGAACCTGTGGCTTTTCCTTTGGGAGCACCGTACGGAGGCCGCCAGATATAAGGTGGCATTTTCGCCTGCCCCACCCGACGAACTGAACAGAAGGACTCCTGCCCCCGTCCCAATCAGAAGAACTGCGGCAGCCCCAACGGCCATGCGCCGTGGCCTGCAGGCTTTGTTGTACCGCATGAGCCGGGCGGCGAATTCGTTGGCCTCCTGCTCCTGCATCACGCCAGTTCCGGGGCCTGTGATCACTGTCTGATCCAGATGCCGACACAGAATGTGCCCCAGCTCGTGGCTCAGCAGGATCATCTGCTCCTCCTGAGACAGGTTCTCCAGCATGAACACGATCCGCAGATTGGGATCCTGGTAGGTGAAGGCAGATTGCCCGGCGGCATAGTCAAACAGCCGCAGGGAGCTGAGCAGCGTGGTCACTTCCTTGCAGTTGGAGAGCCTGCTGTATGTAACGAGAGAAAAGCCCTGCGCCTGCAGGGCTTGCACAAGATCCGAAACAGTAAACGGACGGTGATGGAATTGTTTCAAAAAGGCGCGCGCCTCACGCTGCGCGGTCTTCATAGAGAAAATCCCTTCTTACTCTTTGTTTTTCAGGCTGCGCAGAGCGTCTGCAGCCTCTGCCGCGCTTTCTGCGGGCAGATTCACGCTGGTGAAGCTGCCGCCAAATGCCGCGGTCTGTCCGGAAAAGCTCTCGGCGGCTTCCTTGCAGCGCTGAGCCTCCACCTTCAGCACGGTGGCGACGGTATGGCGGCCATAGCTGTCCAGCTGTGCATACTGGGTCAGCAGCTCCTGGGTGTCGTCGGTCAGGTAGAAGGCAGAGTCGTCCGACAGAGCCTTGATCCCCAAAACCTTGCAGATCTGCACCACCGTGTCGAAGGAAGAACCGCCGATACCGTTGTGCAGAGCGCTATTGATGGTGGAAAGGGGGATGTTTACAGCAAAGGCAAACTGCCGCACGCTTTTGTATTGCCGTGCGATTTCGGTGCGCACGATCTTCGTCAAATTATCCATAGTTGACCCTCGTTTCCTATATGAGAAATTTACTTCTTAAATAATAGCATAAAAATGGAAAAAAGCAATAGGAATTATTTTCCAAAATTACGGTGTATTTTTATGAATTTTGACGGACATTTGTCTGGCATCTGCGCCTTTCCGGGGTCGGAACATTCTTGATGTGAAGTCGGGGTTTATTTTACCGGAGGAATATGGTATACTTCCAGTAACTGTGTAGCTTTATCCGGCGGAGGAATCGCCGGAGAGGAGGGGATCGCCATCAAGCGAAATGCTACCGGAAAACATAGAAAGCCCTTTGGATTCATCAAGGATCTGGTGGACCGGTACTATGCCCATGATGTGGCCCGGGACAGCGCCGCCCTGACATATTATCTCCTGTTTGCCACTTTCCCCCTGCTGGTGTTTTTCAGCACCCTGGTGGGCCTGATGCATCTGGATATAGAGGGCCTGCTGGATTCCATGAGCCGCATCCTGCCGGAGCAGGTGCTGGGGATCGTGGGCAGCTATTTGGAGTATGTGTCCACCAGTCCCAGCCGCCAGCTGCTGGTGTTCAGCCTGATCTTTTCCATCTGGTTTCCCATGCGCTCCACCAGCTGCCTGATGCACTCCGTACGCAAGGCCTACGGTATGCTCCAGCCGCCCGGTCTCGTGGGGGGCACACTGCGCAACCTGGCCTTTACCCTCTGGCTCATCGTCACCATTGCCGCCAGCATCGTGCTGACCACCGTGGGCCGTCGGGCGCTGAAGTTCGTGTCGGGCCTTGTCCGCATTCCGGCGGGCTTCATCGACCTATGGGGCACGCTGCGTTTCGTGGCCTTGGGTGTTATCATGCTGCTGGTGCTGGTACCGCTGAATATGCTGGCCCGGGGAAACCGCTGCCCGCTGCGGGAGGTGGTGCCGGGGGTGCTTTTGAGCATGGTGGCCTGGCTGGCTCTTTCGGCGGCTTTCTCTTATTATGTGGAGAATGTGGCCCATTATTCGGAGCTCTATGGCTCCATTGCCACCATCGTGGTGGTGCTGCTGTGGCTGTATATGACCGGCCAGGTGCTCATCATGGGCGCGGAGTATAACGGCGCCCGCCTCGCCGGCAGAAAACCGGCGGAAATTGACCCTATGCAGGGGGAGGACGATATAAAATGAAGATCATCATTGTGGGAAACGGAAAGGTAGGCTACGCCATTGCCAGCCAGCTGGCAGGCGAGCGCCACGATATTGTCATGGTGGATGACAGCGCTGCGGCGCTGAACAAGGCGGAAAACGCTCTGGATGTCATGTGCATCGAGGGCAACGGCGCTTCCATCCGTGTTTTGAAGGAGGCCGGTGCCCAGGCGGCGGATCTGGTCATTGCAGTCACCAATCTGGACGATACGAATCTGCTCTGCTGCTTCATCGCCAAGAAGCTGGGCGCGGGCCATACCATTGCCCGGGTGCGCAGCCCGGAGTACCACCGGGACGCGGACATGCTGAAAAAAGAGATCGGTCTGGATATGGTCATCAATCCCGACCTGGCGGCGGCCCAGGAGATTGCCCGTATTGTCTCCACGCCCTCGGCCTTTTCCGTGGAGCCCTTTGCCGGAGGCCGCATCGATATGATCGGCTTCGATGTCACCACCCAGACCAGCGTAGCGGGCCGCACCCTCAGCGAGTACAGCAGTCATACCTCGGCCAAGGTGCTTTTCTGCGTGGCGGTGCATGACGGGGAAATGGTGATTCCCAACGGCGCATTTGTACCCCAGATCGGGGACAAGCTATATATGATCGGCGCCAAGGGCCAGCTGCAGAGCATGCTCCATAGCCTGGGCCACTCCTCCCAGCACAAGGTGCGCGCCGTGTCCATTCTGGGCGGCAGCCGCACGGCCATGTACCTGGTCTGGGAGCTGAAAAAGCGCGGCATCAAGTCCCAGATCGTGGAGATGAACCACCAGAAGTGCCTGACCCTTTCCTCCGACCTGCCTGACACCCTGGTCATCGAGGGGGACGGCACGGACAACGACCTTCTGCGGGAGGAAGGGGTATTCGCGGCGGATGCCTTCGTTTCCCTGACAGACCGGGACGAGGAGAACCTGCTCATGGCCCTCAGCGCTCAGCGTGCGGGGGTGGGAAAGGTTCTGGCCAAGATGACCCGTCCCAACTATATGGACCTGGTCCGGGACACCCGCATCAGCAGCATCATCAGCCCCAAGGACATCGTGGCCAATCAGATCACCCGCTATGTCCGTGCTCTGGCCAATTCCGAGGGCAGCTTCGTGGAGAGCCTGTATAAGATGATGGGTGGCCAGGTGGAGGCGCTGGAGTTCACCGCCGGCCCCGAGTGCCGTGAGCTGCTGGATAAGCCCATGAAGGACCTGCCCCTGAAGCAGGGGGTGCTGGTGGGAGCCATCGCCCGGGACCGGGAGATCGTCATCCCCGACGGCAATACCTGCATCCGCGAGGGGGATCATGTGGTGGTGGTCACCAAGACCACAGGCACCGACGACCTGATGGATATACTAAAATAAGGAAGTGTTTCTATGGAACCGACGAACGAAAAACTTCACGAGTACGCAAAGCTCCTGATTCAGGTGGGCCTGCATGTGCAGAAGGGCCAGACCCTGCTCATCTCCAGCCCGGTGGAGTGCGCCTTTTTTGCCCGCATGTGCGCCACGGCAGCCTATGACGCAGGCTGCCGGGAGGTGGTGATGAACTGGAACGACGACTATCTGACCCGTGAGAAATTTCTCCGCGCCGATGATGCCGTGTTTGACGAGGTGCCCCTGTGGCGTCAGCATTTTTTCAATGACTACGCCAGGGCGGGCGCGGCCTATCTGGTCATTGATGCCGAGGATCCAGAGCATCTCAAGGGTGTGGACCCGGATCGCCGGGTGCGTGCCCTGCGCGCCAGCGGTGAGGCTCTGAAGGAGTATTACCGTCTGCAGATGAGCAGCGGCTTCCCCTGGTGCATCGCCTCCATCCCTATCCCCTCCTGGGCCGGGCGCGTATTCCCCGGCGTGCCGGAGGAGCAGGCCATGGAGCAGCTCTGGGATGCTATTTTCAAGGCCGTGCGCATCACCGGGGACGGCCGCAGCGTGGAGCACTGGCAGGAGCATATCGCCATGCTTTCCGCCCGGAAGGAAAAGCTCAACGCCCTGCGGCTGAAAACCCTGCACTACACCAATTCCTTGGGCACGGACCTGACGGTGGAGCTGCCGGAGGATCATTTCTGGGAGGCCGGGGACGACTGCACCTCCGCAGGCCAGCCGTTTGTTGCCAATATGCCCACGGAGGAGCTGTTCACCGCGCCCCTGCGCACCGGTGCCAACGGCACGGTGGTGGCCTCACTGCCCTTGGTGCATGACGGCAATATCATCGATGGCTTCCGCATGACGGTGGAAAACGGCAAGATCACCTCAGTTTCTGCCAAGCAGGGACAGGCGGTGCTGGAGGCGGCCATCTCCGTGGACGAGGGCGCCTCTTACTTCGGCGAGGTGGCCCTGGTGCCCTACGACAGCCCTATTTCCAATCAGAAGCTGCTGTTTTATAACACGCTCTTTGATGAGAATGCCGCCTGCCATATTGCTTTTGGCGAGGCGTACCCCTGCATCCAGGGGGGCCGGGATATGGATAAGGAGCAGCTGAAGGCCCACGGCCTTAACGATTCCGTCACCCATGTGGACTTCATGGTGGGCACCGCCGACCTCTCCATCCTGGGCAAGACCCAGGATGGCCGGGAAGTGCCTATTTTCGTGAACGGCAATTTTGCCATTTGAACTAAAAAACAGGCCCTCTTACACGCGGTAAGGGGGCCTGATTTTTTATGTGTTCTTTTTTCCGGCGGCCTTTCGCTTCTTCGGCACCGGCGTCACCTGCACCAAAATGTCCAGGACCGGGCGCACCAGCTCCCGGTTTTCTATGTCCAGAATGTAGTGGAGCTTGGCCCCCTCGTAGGGATAGGCCTCCGCCGCGCCCTCCATCAGCGCCGCCAGCTCCGGCAGCTTTTTCACCATCACGCAGTTGTCGCACACCAGCAGCACGGGCCTGTCCTCCACATACACCATGTACTCTCCGAACATTTTCCGCCAGCGCACATTCGGGATGTCCGCCAGTTGTTCGCCCACAAACGCCATGTATTCCTTGGTCGTGCTCATAAATTTTCCCCTTTTTTCAAATTTTCTTCCTGTTTATTATGATCCTCCCCCGGGGAAATAGCAACAAAAAACTCCCCGTTTTCTCCGTTGCATTCTCCTGCGTGATGCAGTATAATATATGTGTCAAAATATGCTCACCGGGAGCCGGCGGCTTGCGCCGCCGACCCCCTATCTGAAAAGCGGCGGGCGAGGGCCGATGGGACGGGCAAACTGCGCAGGCGATACCCCGGCTCCTGTGCGCCTCACGCCGCTTGCACCATCCTATGCACCCCGGCCCGGCCCGGTGCCAAACCCAATGAGAAAGGACCCTTTCGCCATGATCAAGATCGCCCCCTCCATTCTTTCCGCCGACTTTGCCAATCTCGGCCGGGACATCCAGCGCATCAACTCCGCCGATTATGTCCATGTGGACGTGATGGACGGCCTGTTCGTCCCCAATATCTCCATCGGCATCCCCGTGGTGAAGTCCATCCGCCCGGTGACGGAGCTTCCTCTGGATGTCCACCTGATGATCGACCGCCCAGAGCGGTATGTGGAGCAGTTCTGCGATGCCGGCGGCGATATCGTCACCTGCCATGTGGAGGCGGACACGGAGGCGAACATCCATCTGGCCCTGAAAAAAATCCATGCCAAGGGCAAAAAAGCCGGCGTGGTGGTAAAGCCTAAGACGCCCGCCTCCGCCGTCCTGCCGTTTATAAACGAAGTGGAGCTGATCCTGGTGATGACCGTGGAGCCGGGCTTCGGTGGCCAGAAATTCATGGCCGATATGATGCCGAAGGTGCGGCAGATCCGCGAATACATCGACGCCATGAATCCTCCCTGTGAGCTGGAGGTGGACGGCGGCGTGGATCCCGACACCTGCAAGATATGCATCGCCTCCGGCGCCAATGTGCTGGTGGCCGGTTCCTCCGTGTATAAGGCGGAGGATATTCCTGCCCGCATCCGGGCACTGAGAGGATAAAATCTAGGGAGTTTTTTCCCGCACCCTTTGAAAAACTGACGGAGCAGTTTGCCCGCCTGCCGGGCATCGGGCGCAAATCCGCCCAGCGTCTGGCCTTTTTTGTGCTGGGCCTGCCTATGGAGGAGGCCCAGGCCTTTGCCGATGCCATTGTGGACGCCAAAAAGAGCGTCACCCTCTGCCCCGTGTGCCAGAATCTCACCGCCGGAGGGCTCTGTCCTGTGTGCGCCTCCCCCAAGCGGGACGAGGGCACCATCTGCGTGGTGGCCGACCCCCGGGATGTGCTGGCCATCGAGCGCAGCCGGGAGTATAATGGCCGCTACCATGTGCTCCACGGAGTCCTGTCCCCCATGAACCATGTGGGGCCCGACGACCTGCAGATCAAGTCCCTGGTGGAGCGGGTGGCCGCCGGGGGTGTGAAGGAGGTCATTATGGCCACCAATCCCGACACCGAGGGGGAGGCCACGGCTATGTACCTCTCCCGTCTGCTGAAGCCCTTTGGGGTAAAGGTCACCCGCCTGGCCTACGGCATTCCCGTGGGCGGACATCTGGAATTTGCCGACGATGCCACGCTGATGCGGGCCCTGGAAGGGAGGCGTGAGCTATGAAAAGGATCGTTTGCCTGCTGCTGGCGATGCTGGCGGCCCTTTCTCTCACTGCCTGCGGCAGGGGAGAGGAGCCGGAGAAGCAGGAGCTTTTTGCCATGGATACCTATATGAGCCTCATTGCCTATGGCGATGGGGCCCGGGATGCTCTGGCCGCCGCCGCCCGGGAGATCAACCGCCTGGAGCGGGAGCTCTCCCGCACCGTTTCCACCAGCGATGTGTATCAGCTCAATGCTGGTGGCTCCGCCTCCGTCAGCGATGAGACGGCGGCGCTCCTGGCCGCCGCTGTGGAGTACAGCGAAAAGACCGGCGGCCTGTTCGACGTGACCATTGCACCCCTTGTAACTCTCTGGGGCATCACCACGGATAGTCCCCGCGTCCCGTCTCAGGGAGAAATTGACGCCCTGCTCCCGCTGGTGGGCAGCGATCATATCCATCTGGACGGCGATACCGTCACCCTGGACACCGGCTGCGCCGTGGACCTGGGGGGCATTGCCAAGGGCTATGCCAGCGACCGGGTGGCGGAAATTCTCCGGCAGAACGCTGTCACCGGTGCCGCTGTGGCCCTGGGCGGTAATGTCTATGGCTGCGGGCAGAAGCCGGACGGTACCGCCTGGAGCGTGGCGGGGCAGGAGCCGGAACATCACCCGTCCCATTGCCCGGACACGGAGCTTACACAAAC
>OBHX01001837.1_pt1 | contig 17504 bp, 23 predicted proteins | sample 1519331 | NCBI WGS metagenome assembly OBHX01 (sample SAMEA2602897, study PRJEB22501) | metagenome
TATGGCCGGGCTTCGCCTGGCCGTCGCCCTGGATGGTGTCGCCCTTGAGGCCCTGGGCCGCCTCGCGGGCGCGCAGCGCATCGAGCGCCTGGCCGTCGCCGGCCGTTGCCTGCTGCTTGAGCCAGTCGGCCCACGGCCGCCGGCGGTGCTCGTTGTAGATCGCCGCCCGCTCCTGGTCGTGGCGCTTGTGGATCGCCTCCAGGTCGGCCCGCAGCGCGGCGCTGGCCTGGGCATACAGCAGCTTCTTGGTCAGCCGGCCATCGGTCAGGTGCTTGATGGCCGCCCGCCGGGTGGCCGCCGCCTTCTTGGCGTTCTCGATGGCCCGATCCTTCCGGCGCTTCGCCTCGGCCAGCACGCCGGCCCTGGCGGCCGTGAGGGTCTGCTGTGCGCCCTTGTACCGGGCGTAAAGCTCGGTCGTGTCCAGGCCGCCGCGCAGACGCATCGGCCGGCCCTTCTGGTAGTTGCGCCGTGCCGGCGCGGCCTGGCGCTCGGGCGACGCCTCGAACGTGCCAAGCCGCTTTTCCAGGGCAGGCTTGGACAGGTCGCGGGCCAAGGTGCTGGCCTTGATGATCGTGCCGTCGCCGGCCTCGATGACCAGGCCGTTACCGCGTGCGCGCAGCGCCAGGCCGTTATCGCGCATGACCTGGTGCAGCTCGGCCCAGCTCGCCGCGCCCTTGATCTCGTCCAGGCACTCGCGCTTGATCCAGCCGACCAGGCTTTCCACGCCGGCGTGCTGCTCCAGGTCGCCGGCCCTGGCGGCCGCGCCGCGCTGGCGTGACTCGTGGTTGTCACGCTCCAGGCCGTAGTCGCGTTCCAGGGTCGTGCAGAGGTCGGCCAGCGCCCGATGCGAGTAGTACGGCTCCTGCATCGTGCCCCTGGTCGGGTGAATCTTGTTGATGGCGATGTGGATGTGCAGGTTGTCGGTGTCGTTATGCACGGCGCTGACGCGCTGATGCTCGCCCAGGCCCAGCCCGTCGCAGATGCGGGCCTCGATCTGCCGCAGGGTGTCGGCGCTCGGCTGCTCGCCGGCGCGAAAGCTGACGATCAGGTGATAGGTCTTGTCGCCCTTGGCCCGCGTGTTGGCCTGCTGGGTCGCCAGCACCTCGGTGATGGCATCGCGCACGGTGTCGGCGGCGCAGTTCGTGACCTGCACCTGGCCCAGCCGGTGGTCTTTGCTCTGCGCGTCGGTGACATACCGCACCAGGCCGGCGAAGTCGGACTTACCCAGCGAGCGCATGGGCACGTGCTTGGCGATCACGATTGTCCGCCTCGCGGCCGCACCACGCTTTCCGCGATGGTGCTGATCTTGTCCTGGGTCGCCTCGATCCGGGCCAGCAGCGCCCGGATGGTGTCATCGCCGAAGCGGGCCGTGCGCGGGTCGTCGGTCAGCCAGAGCTTGAGCAGGCCGCCCAGCCGGCCGAGGTCGCCATTCACGCGCACCAGGTCGCGCACGTTCTCGAAGTCGGTCACGCCTTTGACCTGGTAGCCCTGGCCGACCGCCAGCAGGTAGGCGGACGTGCTCATGCCGGCGGCCTGGGCGTTGGCCTCGATGGCGGCCCGTTCATCCGGCAGGCAATAGACCTTGATGGGCGTGCTGCCCTTCCTCGTTACCTTGTTCTCGTTGGCCTCCATCTTGGCGTCCTCTGTCGTTGCCGGCGGCCGCCGGCTGGCCCCGCAGGGCAGGATGCCCCGTTGAGCGCCGCAGGCGCGAATAAGGGGAAGTGAAGAGGATCACCATGCTTGCATGGTGGGCCTACTTCACACATCCTGCCCTCTATTCAGCATTGCATTCAATGCGGAAACTATACACGCGCCATTGTGGATTTGCATGGTATCTAGCAAGGAAACCTAGCGCCTATGGATGCAACACGGCAAAATGCAGGGGAATCCGCTTGCTTGCAGGACTTCACGCGCCGTTTCAGCGCATATTCCATGTGCTTTCCACTAGCTTTACACACATGAACCCGCGTGCATTACACAAACAGGAATGAAGCCGATGGGAACCCGATACACCGATGAACTTGCCGCCTGGGCCGATCAGAAGGCCGAGAAGAAGCGCCGCCAGGACGCGGCGGCAGTAGCGTTTCTGGCGGTGCGCGGGGATGTGGTCGAGGCAATGGAAGCCGGCTACGCGCTGACGACGATCTACGATCACATGCACGAAACCGGCCGGGTGAAAACCAGCTATGAGACGTTCCGCCGGCACGTCCAGCGGTTCATCAAGGCAGCGCCGGCCGACACCGCGCCGCCGACACCGAAGGCCGCCACCAGGTCGGCCAGCAACTCGCCGACCACCGTTCCAGCCGTCACGCCAAAGCCGGCCGTACCAGCTCCGGCCAGCCCTGCCAGCGAGCAAGCCGGGAAGATTCCCAGCTTCAATTTCAACCCGACGCCGAACAAAGAGGACTTGCTGTAAGCGCCCCAAGGGGCAAGTCGGACGCCAAGGGGAATATGCGTGCTGTTTGCCTTGCGTGCTTTTTAGCGGCTAAAGCGTGCCCCTCAAGTGTCAATGTGCTGCCTGGGCTTTATTGACACTTGAGGGGCGGTCGATCACTCGCCGCCGGGCTTTTTCCTGGTCGGCTTCGCCTCGGCCGCCGGCGGCGTGATGCGAGCCAGCAGCGCGGCCGATTGTTCCTTGAGCGTGTCGAGCTGCCCGGCCAGGCGGGCGGCTTCCTCGCGGGCCTGTGCGGCCGCCTTCGTGGCCTGGTCGCGCTCGGCCTGGGCGGCGGTGAGGCGTTCGGCCATGCGATGTGCCTCGCCCGCTGTGGCCTTGCGCTGTTCCTGGTGAGCTTCCTCGCTGGCCTCGGCCTTGGCCTGTACCTTCACCAGCTCGGCGCGCACCTGGTCGAGTTGAGCGGCGGCCGCCTGGCTGGCCTTCTGCTGTTCAGCCAGTGCCCCGCGTGCCTGGTCGGCGTCCTGGTGCGCCCTGTCCAGTTCCGTGCGCAGCTCGCCGGCCCGGCGCTCGATCTCTTGGGCGCGGGCCTCTGCCGTGTGCGCCTGTTCCTGGGCGGTAGCCAGTTGGCCGCGCAGCTCGTCGGCTTCGCCGCGTGCGGCCGCTTCGGCGGCCTCGATGGACGCCAGGCGGGATTGCAGGGCTTCCACGTCGCCGGCCAGTTTGTCGGCCAGCTCGGTTGCCTCGTTGCGGTCGGCTTCCAGCTCGGCGCGGGCCTTCTCCAGCCCCTCCCGCTCAACGGCAAGGCGGGCTTTCGCAGGGTCGAGGGCGTTTGCCCATAGGTCGCTGCCCGGTTGGGCCAGGCGGTCGGCGACGGCCTGGGGCGCAGGCTCGCGCGGGGGCGCGGCGGGGGGGGCCTGGCGGCCCTTCCACTCGTTCAGGGCCGGGGAAATGGTTGTGTAGCTCCCGCCGGTGATCTGCCGGATTGCCTCAAGCGTGGGCTTCTGGCCGGCGGCGGCCAAGTCGTCGGCGGCGGAAAAAATCTGCTCTTTCGTGACTGCCATAGCGGTTGCTCCTGTATGAAATGTAGTGTTGTAGTATGTTGTATGATACTACTACATACTACAATTTACAAGCCCTACAGGAAAATACTACGCCGCTACCCTGGGGCCAGCCCGGCCGCGAGCGCGTGACGGTCGAAATTCGGCCCTGGAAGGCCCGTAGAGGCGTTTTTAGGGGGTCGGCGGCCCTACCCCCTGGCCTCGGCCGGTTTCGCGCCTCCTGGGCGCTCCTGGGTGGCCTGGCCGTGGTGCGCTTGGGCCTGCATCGTTGGATGTGGCGATGCTGGCCAGCTCGCCCGCCCTTTTTCTTGGCGTTCAACCTGCGGCCTTCCAGCTCGCGCCGGCGGTCGAGATTGGGCACGACCTCGGCAAACCGCTTTTCCTGCTAAACCTGCTTTTCTTGGGCTGTCGAGTTGCCGCGGTGCTCGATGAGTGTGCAGGCGGTGGAGCTGTCACCGGCGCGGCTTGCCGCGCTCTTGGTAAGCCAGTCCTGGCCGTTAGGCCAGGCACGATTGCCGGAGGGGGAGCCGGCGAAGCCGGGGGAACCCCGCGGGGGTGCCCCGCCGAAGGCGCAGGCCGGCGCCGTAGGCGACGGGGCGGAGGGCCGAAGGCCCGGAGGGTAGGCGCGCCCGTAGGGCGTTGCGGCGGTTCGGTTTGCGCTGTCGGTTGAGTTTTCCACCGATTTGGCCTGCCTATTACCAGCAATAAATTTATAGGAAAGACATTAAAGGCAAACCTTACAGGTTTAGGGGGGGGGCGATTTCACGAACCAGGGGGGGGGCGATTTCACGTGGATAAGCCACCCAAGGGGGGGGCGATTTCACGAACCAGGGGGGGGCGATTTCACGTGGATAAGTGCGGCTATCCACAGGGTTTGTCCCCAGTTCAGGGCCTGGCCGAGGGGTGTGTGCCTGGTCAGCCCTGAAACGACGCGGCCGCCTCGATCTCGGGGCGGCCGGTGCGGTGCTGTAAGGGGGGGGGCGATTTCACGAAGTTTAGCTAAACCGTGGGGCCGCCCTTGTAGGGGATGGGCGGTGGCGAGCCGATCAGCAGCACGCCGCCGGTGACAGGCTTCACCCTCGCTTGCGGATAGACGGCCAGCACCTTCTTGAGCGCCGGCAAAAACTCCTTCTTGAAGTCCTTGTCGGGGTCTTTGCCTCGGTACTCCTGGGCGAACTGCTCGCGCAGCGCCTTCCAGTGCAACGTCACACCTCGGCCTTCGATGCGGTGCAGTCGGTGGGCCAGCCACGCATACACGTCCAGGGCCAGCGCGGAACCTTTCAGGGCGTGCAGAGCGCGATTGTCCAGCGGCACGGCGCTTTCGATCAGGGAGCCGTAGTAGTCCTCTGACAGCACCATGACGCCGGGCCATAGGGCGCGCTGCTGCGTGTCCTTGTTCGACACCCAGGCGTCGAATTGCTGCACCGGCTGGCCGTTGTAGGTGCGCCCCTTGAACCCGAGTTGCAGGCGAGCGGCGGCAAGGGCGTGCATCTGCTTCCGTAGCGTCGTGTAGCGGCGGCCGTCGCTCTCCATCCCCATCAGCCGCAGGAACTCGGCGGCACTGTCGCCGATGGGAATCTCCCGCTCCTTGTTGCGCACGGCGAAGGTGGAAACCCACGCCAGACCAAGCCGGGGCATGACGCCATAGGGGATAGGTTGCAGCACCGGCCCCTTCCCTTCGTCCAGATAGCCGGCCTGGACATTGACCCAGGCCGCGCCGGACTGTCGCATGAACTCACGGCCTTCGACCTTGGCGCGAGGCAAACCGACCTGGCACAGCACCGCATGAGTGAAAGCCATGTCCTCGCCGGCCGGCGGGGTGGTGGCAATCTCCGCGCTGGCCTCGATCAGCTTCTGGTCGGCCCCGGTCAAGATGAGGCCGGCCGGCGTGATCTTCTTGGTTTGGCGCTTCGGCGGCGGCAATGCTGCCTTGGCCTGCGCCTGGGCCACCAGGTCGCCCATGATCTCGCCGATCTGCTGCGCGCCCTGCCCTTCTCGCTTCTTGGTCATGCTGGTGGCCCTCCTTTAGCGGCTAAAAGTCAATGGCCGTGCCGCTTCTCGTACTCATCGAAGGCCAAGCGCAGCAGCTCGTTCAGCTTGAGGTCGTGATTGGCTGCGAACACGCGGAAGCGGCGGCGAAGGTCGGCCGACACGCGAAAGTTCAGCGGCACATTGTTGGCCTCTGCTTCCTCGGCCGGCGCTGCGCTGCGGGCTGGCACGTTGGCAACTGGCGCGGCCTGGCCCTTGGTTGCGACCAGGCCGGAAAGGTCGGCGGGTTTCTTGGCTGCCATTTATACGGTTTCCTTCTTTTTGGTTTTCGTCTTTACGTGCAAGCGTTCAAGCACGAAAGACAATAATTGTCGCATTTCCTCGGCGCTTCGGCTCTTGGCGTCTGTCTCGCTCACTGTGCGGCCATCGACCATCGAGGCCGCGTAATCCACGCGGTCATGCACGATTGCCGGAGCCACGGCCCCATGCGCTGACAGGGCGGCGACGGCCTGCACGGTCAGCCTGGCGGTCGGCTTGGCCTGGGTGACGGCAAAGGCGAACGGCCGGCCGGCTTCCTGAGCAATATCCACGGTGCTGCCAACAGCGCGCAGGTCGTGCGGGCTGGGCCTCGTCGGGATCAGCACCAGGTCGGCCAGCTTCACCACGTCGCGGATGGCGGCCGTAATCGCCGGCGGCGTGTCGATGACGGCCAGCTTGAACCCTGCCGCTGCCAGGCCCTCTAGCTTCGTCGCCAGCTCGGCCAGGCTGGCCGATGCCAGCGCGGGCGTATCGGCCTCGCGCGAGTTCCACCAGGCCGACAGCGAGCCTTGCGGGTCGGTGTCGATCAGGACTGCCGGCCCTGCGCCCTCCTGCTCGGCTGTGACGGCCAGGTGAGCGGCAAGGGTAGTCTTGCCCGCGCCGCCCTTCTGGCTTGCTATGACGATGGTTTTCATTCTGCTTTGCGTGCCTCCGAGCTAAGACAATATGGCAATTATACGCCATTAACGCATAGCAGCAAGCACAAAAGCACGCAAAGCAGATAATTTTAGCCGCTAAAGTTTGCGCCGCCGCGCCCGCTCGGTGTCTGCCAGGTCGCCGGGCCACGTCGCCAGCTCGTCATCGGTGAGGCCCGCCAGGATTTGCGGCAGGGTTTGGGTTCGGTACGGGGGCATCGGCAGATCAGCGGCCGGGCCTTCATCATCATCTAGGAAAGCCGGCTCGGGCAGCTCGGCCGCGCCCTGCTCCACGTCGGCCGCCTCGCCGGCGTCGGCCTCGGTCAATGCGTCCTCCACGAAAGCGCCATGCCTGGCCGCCTCGGCCTGGCTCATGTCACGGCTGGCCCATATCCGTTTGACCTGGGCCACGCTGCACCCGGCCAGCTTGGCCGTCTCCGCGATGCTCTGGCCGATGCTGCGCAACGCGATCACCTGGGCGCGTAGCTTCGGATCGGCCCGCCGTCCCTTGTAGCGGCCGTCCCGCTTCGCCAGCTCGATGCCCTGGCGCTGCCGCTCGCGCCTGTCCTCGTAGTCGTCGCGGGCCATCTGTAGGGCCAGCTTCAAAAGCATGTCCTGGACGGATTCCAGGACGATCTTGGCGACGCCCTGGGCCTCGGCCGCCAGGTCGGATAGATCGACCACGCCAGGGACGGCCAGGCGCGCACCCTTGGCCCGGATCGAGGCCACCAGGCGCTCGGCCTCGGGCAAGGGTAGGCGGCTGATGCGGTCGATCTTCTCGGCAATGACCACCTCGCCCGGTTGCAGGTCGGCCACCATGCGCAGCAGCTCGGGCCGGTCAGCGCGTGCGCCGCTGGCTTTCTCGCGGTAGATGCCGGCCACGTAGTACCCGGCGGCCTTCGCGGCCGTGATGATCCCTTCCTGGCGTTCAAGGTCTTGCGCGTCGGTGCTGACGCGCAGATAGACCCGCGCCACCATCGGCGCGGCTGCTGGCTTCGTCCTGCTCATGCTGGCTCCTTTGGGCATACCTGAATGCGCCTATCGTAGCCCGGCAGGCTCATTTATCAAAGCACGATCTATATGTGTCATTTTCAGAAGGTGACTGCACGGAATATCAAGAGTCGGCTGCACAGTCTTTTCTGATCTGTGGTCGTCTCAGAAAACGGAAAATAAAGCACGCTAAGCTGTGGAAGCCCCTGCCAAGCTCGTTCCACCTTGCAACGACGCAATCAGCGGACACGAAACATTCCCCTGCCGCGAATGGCAGGCGCACACCAGGTCAGACAGCACAGCCTCCATGCGCGCCAAATCGGCCATCTTCTCGCGCACGTCTTGGAGCTTGTGCTCGGCCAGGCTGCTGGCCTCCTCGCAGTGGGTGCCATCGTCGAGCCGCAGCAACTCGGCGATTTCATCCAGGCTGAAGCCCAACCGCTGGGCCGATTTCACGAATCGCACCCGTGTCACGTCCGCCGCGCCATAGCGGCGAATGCTGCCATAGGGCTTGTCCGGCTCGGGCAACAAGCCCTTGCGCTGATAGAACCGGATGGTCTCCACGTTGACGCCGGCTGCCTTGGCAAAAACGCCAATGGTCAGGTTCTCCAAATTATTTTCCATACCGCTTGACTCCGTACATGAGTACGGAAGTAAGGTTACGCTATCCAATTCAAATTCGAAAGGACAAGCCGAGGAAGGTAGCGGACGACTCATTGGGGTACAGGCAGTGGCCCCGGAAGCGGGCGAGCTGATCCAGACGGCGGTGCTCGCGATCCGTAACCGCATGACCGTACAGGAACTGGCTGACCAGTTGTTCCCCTACCTGACGATGGTCGAGGGGCTGAAGCTCGCGGCGCAGACCTTCACCAAGGATGTCAAACAATTGTCCTGCTGCGCAGGATGAAAGGAGATGGAACCATGAAGCTCGCCCCATATATTTTAGAACGTCTCACTTCGGTCAATCGTACCAATGGTACTGCGGATCTCTTGGTCCCGCTACTGCGGGAACTCGCCAAGGGGCGTCCGGTTTCACGAACGACACTTGCCGGGATTCTCGACTGGCCCGCTGAGCGAGTGGCCGCCGTACTCGAACAGGCCACCAGTACCGAATATGACAAAGATGGGAACATCATCGGCTACGGCCTCACCTTGCGCGAGACTTCGTATGTCTTTGAAATTGACGACCGCCGTCTGTATGCCTGGTGCGCGCTGGACACCTTGATATTTCCGGCGCTGATCGGCCGTACAGCTCGCGTCTCATCGCATTGCGCTGCAACCGGAGCACCCGTTTCACTCACGGTTTCACCCAGCGAGATACAGGCTGTCGAACCTGCCGGCATGGCGGTGTCCTTGGTATTGCCGCAGGAAGCAGCCGACGTTCGTCAGTCCTTCTGTTGCCATGTACATTTCTTTGCATCTGTCCCGACGGCGGAAGACTGGGCCTCCAAGCATCAAGGATTGGAAGGATTGGCGATCGTCAGTGTCCACGAGGCTTTCGGCTTGGGCCAGGAGTTTAATCGACATCTGTTGCAGACCATGTCATCTAGGACACCGTGATCGGATATCGACCCAATGTTCTACGGCACCGGCATCGGATTCGCAGCGCGCGGATTGAACTCGGCGAAACGGTATATGCATTGCCGTGAACCGACCAAAAGGAGGTGTTCGATGAACGCCTACACGGTGTCCCGGCTGGCCCTTGATGCCGGGGTGAGCGTGCATATCGTGCGCGACTACCTGCTGCGCGGATTGCTGCGGCCAGTCGCCTGCACCACGGGTGGCTACGGCCTGTTCGATGACGCCGCCTTGCAGCGACTGTGCTTCGTGCGGGCCGCCTTCGAGGCGGCCATCGGCCTCGGCGCATTGGCGCGGCTGTGCCGGGCGCTGGATGCGGCGAACTGCGATGAAACTGCCGCGCAGCTTGCTGTGCTGCGTCAGTTCGTCGAACGCCGGCGCGAAGCGTTGGCCAATCTGGAAGTGCAGTTGGCCGCCATGCCGACCGCGCCGGCACAGCATGCGGAGAGTTTGCCATGAACAGCCCCGAGCGCATGCCGGCCGAGACGCACAAACCGTTCACCGGCTACCTGTGGGGCACGCTGGCCGTGCTGACTTGCCCCTGCCACCTGTCCATCCTCGCTGCCGTGCTGGCCGGCACAACCGCCGGTGCATTCCTTGTCGAGTATTGGGTCATCACGGCGCTCGGTTTGACCGGCCTGTTTCTTCTGTCACTGGCGCGGGCGTTGCGGGCATTCAGGGAAAGATCATGAGCGCTTCCCGGCCGGATGGATGGACTACGGCGGAGGGCCCAAGCGTTCGAGCGCGGGCAAGGCTTTCTGTTCGCAAAGCCGATGCCGGCGGCGGCATTCGCCGTCTTCGTCAGTCAATGGAGGGGGGCCACCATGAATGCAAATGATCCGACCGCCCCCAGTTGCTGCGTGTGCTGCAAGGAAATTCCGCTCGATGCCGCCTTCACACCGGAAGGCGCGGAGTACGTCGAGCACTTCTGCGGGCTGGAGTGTTATCAACGTTTCCAGGCGCGGGCCAGCACTGCGACCGAAACGAGCGGCGAACCGAACGCTTGCGGTTCGCCGCCGTCAAATTGAGACAAACCACGCTTTCGCTACGTCGCCTCATGTCGGCATCAAATTCGGCTGAGTAGCTTCTCGCCATCTGGACGTAGCTCGCCCTTGGGTGAAATATGCCGATACAGGGTCTGCCGCGTGATGCCAAGTTCCTGGCACAGGTCGCCGACCTTGGTCTCTGACTGCCCCATTGCCGCCATCGCCAGCCGCAGCTTGGCGGCGGTCATCTTGAACGGCCGGCCGCCTTTCCGGCCGCGTGCCCGTGCTGAGGCCAGGCCCGCCACGGTGCGCTCGGCGATCAACTCGCGCTCGAACTCGGCCAGCGCGGCGAAGATACCGAAGACCAGCTTGCCGGCGGCGGTCGTGGTGTCAATGGCCGCGCCGTGCCCGGTCAGCACCTTGAGGCCGATGCCGCGTCCGGTCAGGTCATGGACGGTATTGATCAGATGGCGCAGGTCGCGCCCGAGCCGATCCAGTTTCCAAACGACCAACGTGTCGCCTGGCCGTAGTGCCTTCAGACAGCTCGCCAGACCGGGACGATCCTCGCGTTTTCCGGACGCTTGGTCTTCATAGAGATGCGCCGGATCAACACCGGCCGCGACCAGCGCATCGCGCTGCAAGTCCGTCGCCTGGGAGCCATCCGCCTTCGATACTCGCATGTAGCCAATCAGCATCTTGTACCTGTCACATATACGTTCGATTATGTGACAGTTTGCATCGGGAAGCTCTGCACGTCAAAATTTGTCACTTAACCCGTCATTCTGTCTAAGGCATGCAAAGGGTAGGCTAGGCTCATAATGTGACAGAAATTCCGGGGGGATGCCTTCCTTCGCGAAGGTGGCGCGCAACTGTTCCAAGGAAGCGGGGTCGCGCCGACCATAGGAAGCCAACGCGAACAGCGAGCGTGCCGTCTCGGGGTTGTGTCGTGCTTCAATGATGGCCTCATCAATGGCCTGGATTGCACGCTGCCAGTGATCGACGGGTTCGGGCTTCGGCGCTTTCGCCGGCAGGCCACTGGTGAACCCGGTTTGGGGCTCGGACCAGAATAGCTTTGCGTGCTCGCCTGGCGGGCTTATATCCCTCACCTCAATCAAGCTGATTGCCGTTGCCGCCGCCTCCAGCATCTGCAACCGTACTGCCGGGTTCAGGGTTTCATACGGTCGCCACAGACTTTGCCCAGCACGCAGCGGATGCCCGCAGCATTCCCAGATTTGGCGGAGATACCCCGCGTAGGTGCCGCACGTCGAAAGCGGGGTGTTCAGCTCATCGAGCAGCGTGCGTAGCAGCCTAAACCACAATCCGGCGTGGATGCGTCGGCGCGGCAACTCCACGTGGCCGGTCGTCAGTGCCTGCCAGGTACGCTGGTCCATCGCCGCAATCGCGTCGCTGGCAGTGCGCGGTTCGGCGTCGGCGTTCTCCCAGCCGAGAAACCGCCCTGGCACGCCCCAATAGGATTCCAGCCAGCAGCCATGCAGTGGGCAGCTCAGCATCAGGGGCAGCTTCCACGCGAGCAGTACGGCTTGGTTCTCCGGATCGTTCAGGCAGAGCGGACAGGCGCGGTGTATCGGTTGGGTGGGCAGCCAGGCACGCCAGCTCGTGATGGATCGCGTCTTACGGCGGAGTCTCGGCAGCAGTACCGAGAGCTGGAACGCATAGGTTTCCAATGCGGCTGGAATCTGATCATCAAGGCTGTCCAGTAGCCAAGGCACCCAGCCGGCGAAACTCATGCAGCGCAGCCGATCCAGCTCGATACCGCTCCGCTGGGAGAGCATCGCCAGCAGCGCCAGTGGTGGCGCGGTGTCCAGGTCATCAACCTGGCCGTGACCAAGATCGTGCTCCAGCAGCTCGGACACTTCCATGTGATAGCAAAGGGCCACGCGGTTGAGCCACGAAGACAGGGCTTCGGCTTCCCTGGGTGCCGGATGCAGTGGCCAGCGTGGCGCTGGCTTCACATCAGTTCCCGCTCGAATTGCCGACGCCGCTCGCTTGGGCCGGTGTAATCGGCCATGCTGAGCGTGCGGTGGTTGATCGCTTCCTCGCCGCTCTCCACGGCGACGAGGGCCGCCGCCATCAGCAAGTGCGCCAGTTCGCCGATGGTGCCCTCGCTGCGTGTGAGCAGGTAGCGGGCCATGTCCAGCGTGGCAATCGACGAGGGTCGCCGCAATGGAAGCGAAGCGGCGAAGCTGGCCAGCAGTGAGCAGCAATCGTCGTTGGCCTCCCACACCGGCAGCATCATGGGCTCGAAGCGGTTTTCCAATTGGTCATCCGAGCGGATGGCCAGGTAGGCGTCGCGCGTGCCGACCCCGACCAATGGGATGCGCAGCTCATTGCCGAGGAAGCGCAGCAGGTTGAGAAATTCCCGCCGGTTGACGCTGTTGCCGGCCAAGACGTTGTGCAGCTCGTCGATCACCAGCATGCGCACGCCGACCTTGCGCAGCAGTGCCAGCGCCAGTTGCTCCATTTCCGGCAGCCGTGGGCGCGGGCGCAATGGTGCCCCCATCGCGGCAAGTAGCGCGACGTAGAAGCGGATCACCGACGGTTCGGACGGCATCTGCACGACCAGCACCGGCATGTGTTCCTGGTCCGCGTCGGAGCTGGCCGGATGCGTGCGCCGGAATTTCTCGATGATCATCGACTTGCCGTTGTTGGTCGGGCCAACCAGCAGCAGGTTGGGCATGCGTTGCTTGTTTGGCCACGCATACAGGGTTTCCAGCCGGTTCAGCGCCTCGACCGCGCGCGGGTAGCCGATCCAGCGGTCGGCGCGAAGGCGCTGGATGCGCTCGTCCGCCGGCAGCCGAGCCAGCCCCTGTGCCGCTGGCAGCAGGTGTGACAAGTCGATGATGGGATATTCGTCCACGGCTACCACTCCTCGATCTGGTCGAACGGTTTGGCCGGAGGCAGGTTGTCTGCCTGCGGATCAGCAACGTCCGTTTTCGGCGGAATCGGCTTGTCCGGCGGAGGCGATGCCTGGAGGTGCTGGCGTCGATCCGCGTCGCGCCGCGCCTTGCGCGTGGCCTTCTGTGCGGTGGTCACGATCTCGCGCATCTGCCCGATCATGCGGAACAGCGCCGACTCATCCACCTGTTCGCGTCCCTGCTGCCGCAATTTCGTCAGCGCCTGCCGTTGTTCCCAGAGGGTGACAGCCGGGTGCGACAAGGTACGGTAGGGGATTTCCAGGTAATGCTGCCCCTCCGGTTCCAGCACCCAGATACGGCTGATGTCACGCGGGTCGCGCCGGATCAGGAAAGCGGGCAAGCGGTCGCGTCGTGCGATCCACGGTTTGAGCGCATCGGCGTAGTAGTGAATGTGGTCGATGACAAAGCCGGTGCGAGTCAGAGTACGGCGAATGATGGGCAGGAAATCGACCAAAAAAGCCAAGGCGCGGGTGACGACAGCCGGTACACCGACACGCGCCACGGCTTCTGACCAGCGCGCCGCCGGCGGCTGAAGCAGGCCGTTGTGCACAGAGCCGTGATAGGTGCCCACCGCCAACGTGAGCCAGCGCTCCAGCTCACGCAATGTCAGGGCGGCCTTGTTTTCGGAATCGTAGTCCCCGCGCTGGTCAGGGTTGGAGAAGGTCGTCCCTGGCAATTCATCGTGGATCATCTGCATCGCCGTACCGATGATCCGTTCCACGATGCCGCCGTAGTGCGGCTGCCCTGGCGGACGATAGTCCAACCGGATGCCGTGCTGCTCGCAGCCACGGCGCAGCGCCTCGCTCTTGAACTCGGCCGCGTTGTCCAAGTAGAGCAGCCTGGGCTTGCCGCTCATCGGCCAATCCATTTCTATATTCAGACCCTCCAGCCAGGGACGCTTGTCGCAGGCGACATGCACAAGGCACAGGCCGACCGAAACAGATGACGGCGCTTCCAGCGTGACGACCATGCCGAGCACGCAGCGGGTAAACACGTCGATGGCGATGGTCAGATACGGACGGCCAATCGGTTGCCGGTCGCGCTCGTCCACCACGATCAGGTCGATGACCGTGTGATCAATCTGCACTTGTTCCAGTGGCGCGGTCACGGCGGGAGGCTCACCACCGACACCTTGCAGGCTGCGGGACGCATCCTGACCTTCCCGGCGGCGAGTGGCCTTGAGCGGGTCGAGGCCGGCGATCCGCAGGGCCAAAGTGTTGCGCGCCGGCACCCGTAGCTTTTGCGCTTTGCAAGCCTGCGCGACCTCGCGGTGGAACGCCGCCAGGCTACGCTTCTGCTTGGTCAGGAAGCGCTTTTGCAGCAACTCGCGGATGATGCGCTCAACTGATTCCGGCAAGCGTCCCTTGCCTTTTCCGCCGCCGGACTGGCCGGGAACCAGGTCCGTCACAAACCCAGCACCTTGCCGGGCACGCCGGATCAGGACATACACCTGCCGCCTGGATAGGCCCAGCGCTTGAGCAGCGGCATCGGCGGCTTCATGCCCAACCACTTCAAGCGCTGCCAGCGGCCCGATGATTTCGGTCCGGTGCCGGGCCTGTGCCCATGCCGCATCGGGCAGGGTGGCCACGCCCTGCTCGGCAATTGGTAATGTGTCTGACGCCATGCTCACACCTCGCTTTGGTGCACACGAGTATTGAGCATAGTCGAGATTGGTGCAGATGACTTCTGATATTGCGTGGTCAGGAGCCGACTGCACACCTGGCGTTACGCCCCGTCAATTGGTGCAGTCGTCTTCTGAAAATGACAATATGCGCCTAGCTCAAAACACCAGCCTTAAAGAGCCTTTTCAAGACAGTTTCAGCGCGATGGACTCGGGGGCAGGGAAGGGCTATTATCACTAGGTATTACTATGTGATAAGAGGCCCACTATGGCAACGTCTCTCAAGATCGACGACACGCTGAAAGGTCGCGTCCAGCACCTCGCCAGCCAGCGCCGCCGCTCGCCCCACTGGATCATGCTCGAAGCGATCCAGCAGTACGTCGAGCGCGAAGAAGCCCGCGAGAGCTTCAAGCAGGAAGCCTTGGCGTCCTGGGCGGCCTACAAGGAAACCGGCCGCCACCTGACCGGCCAGGAAGTTCGCACCTGGTTGAACACCTGGGGCACCAATGACGAAAGGGCGGTGCCTGAGTGCCACAAGTAATCGTCACCGAAGGCGCGGCGGAAGGCTTGGAACGATGCCGGCGGTTCCTGGCCGTCAAGGCACCGGACGCCGCCAGGCGTGCCGGCCAGGCCATCGAGCGGCAATTCCTGCTGCTGGAGACGGCCCCCGACATTGGCCGGCCGTTCCCTGAAATGCCCGAGCTGCGCGAGCTGGTGATTGCCTTCGGTGATTCCGGCTATGTGGCTTTGTACCGCCACGAACCGGCCGACGATGCGGTGTATGTTCTGGCCTTCCGGCACCAGAAAGAGGCGGGCTACTGATGACCACCAAGACCGTGAGCGCCGCCGTGCCGGCGGCCGTGAAGGCCGAAGCTGCCGCCGTCGCGGCCGCGCACGGCATGAGCATGGCCGCGCTACTGCGCGAGCTGCTGGCCCGCGTAGCCGCCCGCGATGCTGAAACGCTGGCCTGGCTCGATAAGGCCCGCCGATGACCGACCCGAAGAACCTGGAAAGCTGGCTGCATGAGAAGGCCGGCCCGGCCTATGACGCATTGAAGGCCGATCCGGCCCGCGCCGTCACGGCTGACCAGGTGCGCCGCACGCTCGATGAGCTGCTGGCCGAGGCCGAAGCAGCCGGCCAGCATCCATTGCCGCCCGAGCAACGCGAATGGGTGGATGCGCCTGCCGTTGGCCGCGAGTGGCCGGCCTGTGAAACCCTGGAAGCCGACCAGGTGCGCGCACGCCTGCATGACGACGCAATGGCCGAAGCCTTCCGCAAAGACCCGGCCTATGCGGTGGAACTGCTGAACAGCATCCTTGAGGATGGCGACCAGGACGAATTGCTGATCGCGCGCCGCCAGATAACGGAAGCGTTTAGTGAAAGGGTCGCCGACATTGCCCTGGCTATCGCGCTGGCCCGCCGCGTCGATGCGGGCCTGGACCCGCTGACGCCCTTCGACCCGGCCGAACATCTGACCACGGCCGAGGCCGTGGCCGCGCTCCTTGCCGACGCCGAAGCCACCGGCGATGCGGCTTACATCGAGCACGCGCACCAGGTCGCAGCACGTGCGCGAACCATGCACGGCCTGGAAGGGTAGGGCTGGCCAGCATCGCCATTTCTGGCGGTGCTGCAGGAGGATCTCATCGCCGGAAATGACGATGCGAGATCCACGCCAAGGGAAAGGGCAGGGCGGCCGTCATCGCTCGATCTGGCGATGCTCGAGAACGCCGGCGCGCATCGTCGGAAACGGCGATGCAGGCCCGAAAACAACAAGGGCGGCCACTGGCCGCCCTTACTGTTCCTGGTGGGGCCTACGCGGTGAGTGACTGCCGCACCGCGTCCAGGGCCTGGCGGAAGTCGTCCCGCGTGGCTTGGCCCGTCTCGGCCTGGTAGTACAGCACCATGAACATATTGGCGACGGCTTCCGCCATCGGCGAGAGCTGCCGCGCCGCCTCTTGGTCGATCCAGTCCAGGGCCGCGAGCTGTGCGGCCGCATGATGGACTGCCTGGGTTGCGATTGCATTGGTAGGATTCAAAGTTGCCATGATTCACCTCTGTGGTAGGTGGGTTGTGGAAGTGTCGGCCGGCCCCACGCCGGCCGGCGCGCTTTACCGCTGGCCGCTGCTGTAGATGCCGGCGGCCTCGGCCAGCGGCGTGTTCCTGTTGCTGCCGCTGTAGCTGTTGCTCGATGACCTGGCCGCTGGCCTGGTGGCCTCGATGGCAGACGGGACAGGGCGATCAACGAAGGCCGCCACTTCCGCCGCTGCATCAAGCTCGGTTGATTGGTCGCCAGGCTGCTCAAACTCCACCGCCTGACGCTGCACCTGGTCGAGCGCCAGGCAGTCGAAAAATCCACTACGTTTCATAGTCACGCCTCCGATTTACCGTGCTCGCGGTTGGCGAACGCGGCCACTTCATCATCAGGATCGGCAGCGGCCGAATCGGCCCCTGCCAAGTTGTTGTCGCCGAATGTCGGCACCGCCTCGGCAGCGCCGGCCTGGTCGCTCTCCGCGCGCGCCCTGATCGCCGCCGCGATCTTCCCGCCGGTGGTGTCGGCGATGCGCTCGGCGGCGGCGGCGCGGATGCTGGCGGCCTTGGCCTTCGCAACCTCTCCGACGCCTTGCATCAGGTTCGCGCTGGCGTCGGCCGTCACGCGGCCCGCCGTGCCAAGCGCCGATGCGGCCGAGGCCAGCAAGCCGGGGCCGGTGCTGCCTGGTGCGGCCTGCTGGCCGCCTTGCTGGGCGTTCTTGTTGCCGGCGTCGTCGCCCCCTTTCGAGCTGGAACCGCCGCCCGATTTACCGGACTGCTGCCCATTGCCGCCACCCGAACCGCTGGCACCTCTGCCCGAGCTGCTGCCGAAACCGGCGGCCTGTGCAAGTGGTGTAGTGGTGCCTGCACCTGAGCCTGACCCGCCACCAAAGCCAGCAGCTTGCGCAAACGAGCCAGCATCGCTGCCGGAGTCGGAGCCACCGCCGAGCATGGGCATTCCGCCCGATTC
>OBHX01001840.1_pt1 | contig 17490 bp, 17 predicted proteins | sample 1519331 | NCBI WGS metagenome assembly OBHX01 (sample SAMEA2602897, study PRJEB22501) | metagenome
ATAATTGCGCTGTGTTTCCGTATGAAATGCAGGCAACCGACACTCTGCGCCTCTTTGAGCTGACGATAACCGTGAGGTTGGCGACGCGAATAGACACGAGGCCATCGGTTCACACCCGGAAAGGCATTACTCTGCCCGCAGCTTAGTCGTCAATGTAAGAATAATGAGTAAGTTACGATGAAAAGAATGTTAATTAACGCAACTCAGCAGGAAGAGTTGCGTGTCGCCCTTGTAGATGGGCAACGTCTGTACGATCTGGATATCGAAAGTCCTGGACACGAACAGAAAAAAGCCAACATCTATAAAGGCAAAATTACCCGTATTGAACCGAGTCTGGAAGCTGCTTTTGTTGATTACGGCGCTGAACGTCACGGTTTCCTCCCGTTAAAAGAAATTGCCCGCGAATACTTCCCCGCTAACTACAACTCCCATGGTCGTCCCAACATTAAAGACGTGTTGCGCGAAGGTCAGGAAGTCATCGTTCAGATCGATAAAGAAGAACGCGGCAATAAAGGCGCTGCGCTGACTACCTTTATCAGCCTGGCGGGTAGTTATCTGGTTCTGATGCCGAACAACCCGCGCGCGGGCGGTATCTCCCGTCGCATTGAAGGCGACGACCGTACCGAATTAAAAGAAGCGCTGGCAAGCCTGGAACTGCCTGATGGCATGGGCCTTATCGTGCGTACCGCAGGGGTCGGCAAATCCGCCGAAGCGCTGCAGTGGGACCTGAGCTTCCGCCTGAAGCACTGGGAAGCGATTCAAAAAGCCGCTGACAGCCGCCCTGCTCCGTTCCTGATCCACCAGGAAAGCAACGTCATCGTTCGCGCTTTCCGTGACTACTTACGTCAGGACATCGGCGAAATCCTTATCGATAATCCGAAAGTGATGGAGATGGCACGTCAGCACATCGCCGCATTGGGTCGTCCGGATTTCAGCAGCAAAATCAAACTGTACACCGGCGAAATCCCGCTGTTCAGCCACTATCAGATCGAGTCTCAGATTGAATCCGCGTTCCAGCGCGAAGTGCGCCTGCCGTCCGGCGGCTCAATCGTTATTGACAGCACAGAGGCCCTGACCGCTATCGATATCAACTCCGCGCGTGCAACTCGCGGCGGCGACATCGAAGAAACTGCGTTCAACACTAACCTTGAAGCAGCCGATGAAATTGCCCGTCAGCTACGTCTGCGCGACCTCGGCGGTCTGATTGTAATCGACTTCATTGATATGACGCCGGTTCGCCACCAGCGCGCGGTTGAAAACCGTCTGCGCGAGGCCGTACGCCAGGACAGAGCGCGTATTCAGATCAGCCATATTTCTCGCTTCGGTCTGCTGGAGATGTCTCGTCAGCGTCTGAGCCCGTCTCTGGGTGAATCCAGCCATCACGTGTGCCCGCGCTGTTCCGGCACCGGTACCGTACGTGATAACGAATCACTGTCGCTGTCTATTCTGCGTCTGATCGAAGAAGAAGCACTGAAAGAAAATACGCAAGAAGTTCATGCTATTGTTCCTGTGCCAATCGCCTCTTACCTGCTTAACGAAAAACGTACCGCGGTTAATGCTATCGAAACGCGTCAGAATGGCGTGCGCTGTGTGATCGTGCCAAACGATCAGATGGAAACCCCGCACTATTCTGTGCTGCGCGTACGTAAAGGGGAAGAAACACCGACCCTAAGCTACCTGCTGCCGAAACTGCATGAAGAGGCAATGGCATTGCCGACGGAAGAAGAGTACGTCGAGCGTAAACAGCCTGAGCAACCGGCGCTGGCCACCTTCGCCATGCCAGACGTTCCGCCAGCCCCTGCTCTGCAGGAACCTGCCGCGAAAGCCACCGCGCCTAAAGCTGCAGCAGCAACCGCAGCCGTTGCCGCACAACCCGGTTTGATTAGCCGTTTCTTTGGCGCACTGAAGTCCATCTTCGGTGGTAGCGAAGAAGTGAAACCGGTTGAACAACCTGCGCCGAAAGCTGAAGAGAAAACCGAACGCCAGCAGGATCGTCGTAAACCGCGTCAGAACAATCGTCGCGACCGTAACGATCGTCGTGATAACCGTGATAATCGCGGTGACCGCGACAACCGTAGCGAACGTTCAGAAAACGGCGAAAACCGTGAAGATAACCGCCGTAACCGTCGTCAGTCCCAGCAGCAAAATGCGGAAGCTCGCGATAACCGCCAGCAAGCCACTGATGTTGCAGACAAAGCGAAATCCGTTGATGAACAGCAGGTGCCGCGTCGCGAACGCAACCGCCGTCGTAACGATGACAAGCGTCAGGCTCAGCAGGAAGTTAAAGAGCTGAACCAGGCTGAACAACCTGTGCAGGATACTGAGCAGGAAGAGCGCGTACGTCAGCCTCAAACCCGCCGCAAACAGCGTCAGTTGACTCAGAAAGTTCGTTTCACAGACAGCCCGGCGGTTGAAGCCGAAGTGGCTACTGTTGCTGCAATCGCTGAAACTGCTGTTGCTCAACCAACAGAACAGCCGGTACCGGCACAGCGCACCGAACTGGCGAAAGTTGATCTGCCAGCCGTCGTTGCGACTGAGCAGGAAGACAACAGCGAAGCTCGTGACTCCAACGGTATGCCGCGTCGTTCTCGCCGCTCTCCTCGCCATCTGCGCGTCAGTGGACAGCGTCGTCGTCGTTACCGTGACGAGCGTTATCCGGTTCAGTCTCCGATGCCGTTAACGGTCGCCTGCGCATCTCCTGAATTAGCGTCCGGTAAGGTTTGGATCCGCTACCCTGTTGCACGTCCTCAGGATCAGCAGTTTGAAGAACAGCGCGAACAGGAAATGGTCCAGCAGCAAGCTGCACCTGTCGCCGTAGAGCCTCAGGTTGCTGCCGCTGCCGTTGAACACATTGTGGATACCCCTGCGCCGGTTGAAGCCGTGCAACCAGAGGTTGTCGTAGCTGAGCCTCAGGCCGCCGTTGTTGAAACCACACAGGTTGAAACCGCGCATCCGGAAGTGATTGCGACCCCTGTCGAGGAACAACCGCAAATTATCGCTGCATCTGATGCGCCCGTAGCAGAAGAAATCGCCGCTGAAGCCGAACCTGTGGCTGACGTTGTGACTGCACCGGTTGCCGAAGAGCCTGCAGAGGTGGTTATTCCCCAGCCAGAAGTGGTTGAAGAGATTGCTGAAGTTGTGGAAACAGCGCCAGTTGTTGAAGAGGTTGCAGCGCCGAAAGTCGTTGTTGCCGCGCCTGTCGTCGAAACTGAAGTCGTTAAGGCTGAAGTTGTCGCAGCAAGCGCTGATGCTGAACACCTGCACAGCCATGCAACCGCGCCAATGACCCGCGCTCCGGCACCGGAATATGTGCCAGAAGCGCCGCGTCATAGCGACTGGCAGCGTCCGGCATTCGCCTTTGAAGGCAAAGGTGCCGCAGGTGGACATAGCGCAACGCATCAAGCGACTGCGCCAGCAACACGTCCACAGCCTGTTGAGTAAGCCATAATCAATATCAAAGCCGGCCTTCGGGTCGGCTTTTTTATATCTGATCTACGCCTTTCATCCCCGTCAGCTGCGGCATAACATCCTTCATTAGGGCCAGAAACTTGCGTAAGCGGGTCGGATAGTAACGCGCCCACGGATAAACCAAATGTACAGGCAACGGCGCCGCATGCCACTCAGGTAGCAACGCAACCAGACGTCCGTCGGCAATGTCCTCAGCCACCATCCAGCTTGAAACAATAGTCACTCCCAACCCTGCCAGCGCGGCATTTCTTGCGACATAAATACTGTCTGTGCTTAATCTGGGTGAAATATTCAGCGTGACTGGCTCATTACGCAATTGGTGCAACAACGAAACGCTATGCTGATAAAACGTGTTCACTGCAATCCAGGGCAGCGCTGGTAACTGCTCAGGATGAGAAAGCTCGCCATATTGCTCCAGCAGTCCTGGACTCACCACCATACTACGGGGAACTTCAGCCAGTAAGACGGAAACCGTGGCCGGATCGACTTCCGCGCCAACCCGAATAGCGCAATCAATATTATCGCTCAGAAAATCAACGGTTTTATCGTTGAGCATCCACTCTACTGCCAACTGGGGATAGCGTGAAAGAAACTGCAAAAGCGGCTCAAGTAGTTGTTGTTGCCCGAAGGCATGCGGTGCGCGGACTCGCAACGTCCCCACCGGTTCATCTTCTGTGACATTAAGTCCATCTTCCAGCGCCAGCCAGGCATCAATAATCTTCTTAGCATGCTGATAGCCTCTTTCGCCGTCGTCGGTCAATTTCATCGCATGCGTGGTACGCATAAGCAGTTTCACACCCAGCAGCGTCTCCAGCGATTGCAGCCGTCGGCTTACGGTCGCTTGCGTCGTCCCTATCTGTTTTGCCGCTGCCGAAAGCGATCCTGCTTCTACGATACGCACAAACGTGCGCATCAGCTCCACCCTATCTATACGTTCAGTTTTTATCATTATCAGTTTCTTCATACGTCTGGCGTATAACTGTTTTACCACTGCGCTCGCTACCGCACCACCCGCAGAAGGATAAAAATAGCCGCACATCCTGTGATTGAGGAATCATTTGTGAACACACATACCGCACTTTCCCGTTGGGTCATTTTTGTTCTGGCAATGGGCGCCGGATTCAGCGTGGCCGCTATCTACTACGCCCAGCCTCTTCTGCCTTTAATGGGTCAGGATCTGGCCTTAAGTCTCACCGGTATGGGGTTGGTCCCGACGCTGACCCAGGCGGGATATGCGTTAGGTATATTGTTTTTATTGCCATTAGGCGATCGTTATGACCGCCGGACATTAATCCTGCTGAAAAGCATCTCTCTTGCCGCGCTGCTGCTGGCCTGTAGCTTTACCGGTCAGTTGCATTCGCTATTACTGGTGAGTCTGCTGATGGGAATGGCGGCAACCATGGCACAAGATATCGTTCCCGCGGCGGCTATTCTGGCGCCGGAAGGCAAACAGGGAAAAACGGTGGGCACTGTGATGACAGGCCTTCTGCTGGGGATTTTACTCTCACGTACCGTCAGTGGAGTGGTGGGCGAAGCGTTTGGCTGGCGCGAGATGTATCAACTCGCTGCCGTCAGCATTGCCATAATTACCGCGATTATGTGGAAAGTACTGCCTCGCTTTACGGTCCATTCCACGTTGAGCTATCCATCATTAATGTTCTCAATGGCGCAACTTTGGCAACGATATTCCACCTTGCGCCGCGCAGCACTGGCACAAGGCTTTCTGTCCATTGCTTTTAGCGCCTTCTGGTCTACGCTGGCGGTAATGTTATCTGAGCATTACCACATGGGTAGCGCTATAGCGGGTGCTTTTGGTATCGCGGGAGCAGCCGGAGCGCTTGCCGCACCGTTGGCGGGTCATCTTGCCGATAAAGTGGGTGCGGCAAAAGTAACGCAATTGGGTGCTTTGCTGGTAACGGCATCTTTCGCTCTGATGTTTTTGTTACCCGCCCTGCCCGTTCAGGGGCAGTGGCTGCTCATCGCCCTTTCGGCGGTAGGTTTTGATCTCGGATTGCAATCCAGCCTGGTTGCCCACCAGAATCTGGTCTATAGCCTGGAGCCTCTGGCACGAGGACGATTGAACGCTCTGCTGTTTACGATGGTGTTTATCGGTATGGCGCTGGGTTCGGTTCTCGGAAGTCAGGTCTACGCCCTGGCCAATTGGGAAGGTGTCGTTGCGTTGGCTACCTTCAGCAGTGCAATTGCATTGGTCATAAGACTGACGGGGAACCCGTCGCTTAGTAAGACGTCGGTTGCCTAAAAAAATGCCCGCTCCGGGGTGTTAAAGGAGCGGGCAGACAAACATACCCAGTTTCAAGATATGTTCAAAAAGAGTTATTACCGATTAAGCTGGAACAACGACATTCCCTGCATATCGGTAAATGCTTTATAGGATGCCTGTAGCGCAGCCTGCTGCATGACATAAGACGAGATCGCGGCGTTCCAGTCAACATCCACCAGATTACTCATCTGCTGAGTTTGGCCTAATGCACGATCGGCGCCCAGTGAATCCAGCGAGCTTAATTCACTCAGTTGCGTACCTAATTCTGCACGGACGCTCAAAACATTATTGAGTGAATTCTTTAAACCACGGTTGGTTTTATCAATGGCAGCAGCGGCGGTAGCTTTTGCAACGTCATTACCCTCAATAGGGGTTTTGAGCGCATCAATAGCGGTATCCAGCATTTTAAACAGGTTCTTTTCCTGAGTACCGCCACCAGGTTCCGGTACCGCGTTGCTTGTCAGGTTGGCGAATACTTTATCGCCAGTATGACCAATCACCATGGTTCGGGAGGCATCGACTTGTTGGGTAACGTTTGTTGTACCGCCGCTGTAAGCGCCATCTGCCTGGGCAAACGGTGCGGATTCTGTTTTATATCCACCGAAAATATAGCGACCATTACCGTCGGTACTGTTTGCCAGGTTCATCAGCTGATCGCGGATCCCCTGTAGGTCGGTGGCCAGCGATGCACGGTCGTCATCACTTAACGTTCCGTTCCCGGCATAAACGATTTTTTCCTGTGCAGCCTGAATTGCCGTCGTCACCTGGCTCAGAACATTCTCTTCCAGCGACACCTTTTGCGTCGCGAATGAGCGTGCCAGCGTATATTGGCTGTTCTGCGCCTGAGCCTGAGAAAGTACCACGGCCTGCGAGGCGGCAATCGGATCGTCTGATGGGTTGATCACGCGTTTGCCCGTTGACATCTGCTCGCCGAACTTCATCCATTCAGCCTGAGAGTTAGTGATGCCACGCATATTCTGCTGGTACATCATCTGGGTGCTGATACGCATTGTGTCCCTCTCCCTTAGCGGATATTAATCAGTGCATCAAACAACGCATTCGCGGTCTGCAGCACTTGCGCGTTAGCCAGGTAATACTGCTGAAAACGCTGTAAATTACCGTACTCTTCGTCGAGGTTAACGCCGGAAATAGACTGTTGCTGCCGGTAAAGCTGTGTCACCACGTTGTTCTGGGTGGTGGCACTGGTTTTCAGCGTAGCGGTTTTGTTCCCGACATCGCTTACCAGCGTGGCATATGCATCGTTGAAGGTCTTATTGCCGACAGTCGCTTTGGTTTGCAGATCTAACAGTTTCTGACCGTTACGGTTGTCGCTCTTGCCTTTATCGATCGTGGGGTCCGTATCATTTTTAGACACTTGAGCCATGGCGATTTTCGACTCATCGGTCACCATAACTTTCATATCAACGATAGCGTTACTCACGGGTTTTACAGTAAAACTGTCATTAGCTTTCGCGCCAGCATTAACGGTGATTTCCATCCCGTCAAAGGACATTTTTCCACCGGTAACGGTGGCTTTGAAGCTGGTATTATCCGCCAGGCGAGTAACCTGCCAGTCCTTCCCATCAAAAACGATTTTATAATCTGTCGCCTGTACAGCGGAGCTGTCAGTGATCTTAGCGCTTAACGATCCTGTACCCGTATTTTTCGCGTTGTTGAAGACTTCTGGGCTACCGATAGCAAAGAAATCCTTACCCTGATCGCCGTTGGCATCAAAACCTTCTTTATGCTGGGCGTTAAATGCGCTGGCAAATGCAAGCGCCAGTTGGCCGAGGGTATTACGCGTCTGATCCAGCTCCTGAGAACGGAAGGTGAGCAGCCCACCCAGTGAACCGGTATTCAGCAGTTTCTCCGGAATTTCAACAGCTCCGGCAACGCCATCAACGTAGGCCACGGTTGTACGATTAGGATCATCGCTGGAAGGCACTGCCGCCAGTTGACGTGCATTGCTGCCCTGCACCAGCGAATAGCCGTTGGCCATGGTCAGGTTGTAAGTGCCTCCATCCTGAATGCTGACTTCAACACCGACAATCTGATTCAATTCACTGACCAGCTGATCGCGCTGGTCAAGCAGGTCGTTAGGAGACGCACCTGCGCCGACGCCTGTCATACGAGAAATCTGGTCGTTGAGGCTGGCAATTTGTTTCGAATAGTTGTTGATCTGATCAACGCTGGCTTTAATCGCGGTATTGACCTGCTTATCCTGATCGCGCAGATACTGGTCGGTCGTTTTAAACTGATTTACCAATCCATCAGCTTTACCGATTAGCGCCTGGCGTGCCGCCGGATCTTCGGCGTTGCTGACCAGCGTTTGCAGGCTGGTAAAAAAGTCCTGCATGGAGGTCGAAATAGAACTGGTTTTGCTGGAGAGCAGATTGTCGATTTTTGACATTTGCTCATAACGTGTCGTCAGACCGCTGCTCTGGTTCTGCGCTGCTCGCAACTGGTTAGTGATAAAGGAGTCATATTCTCGTTGTACACCAGAAACATAGACACCATTGCCTACCCAGCCCCCCGCACCCAGCGTGCTGTTCGCTTGCGCCATAATTGTCGTCTGTCGGGTATATCCGGCAACGTTATAGCTGGAGATGTTGTTACTGGCAGTATTCAACGCGGCCTGCGCTGCGCTGAGTCCACTCATCGCGTTATTAATCAAGCTGGACATGGAGGTTCCTTGTAATCCTTCAATACTCGTTATTATCGGCAGCAGGTCGGTAGACTTGAGCTATTTAAAAGAGATTATCGATGTTCGTGCTGTAGGTTTTGCTCACTTTTTCACTCATCGATTTCAACTGCTGGATCATGCTGGTTAATTTTCGCGCATAGTTAGGGTCCGTGGCGTAACCCGCATTTTGCAATGCCTGCGCCCCTTGCTCGGCTGTCGCGGCAGCGCTCACTGCCGCATAGCGCGGGTTACGCGATATCAGACCGACATAATCCGACAACGCCTCAAGGTAAGAGCTATAGACGCGGAATCTGGCTTTCACCTTTTTCGCCTCACCGTTCTCATATTCAGTCGTGGTGATTTCAGTGGTTGGACCTTTCCAGCTTCCCGAAGCCTTCACGCCAAAAATGTTGAAGCTCGGTTCACCGTTCTCACGGCGAATTTGTCGCTGCCCCCATCCGGATTCCAGCGCCGCCTGTGCCAGAATCAGATGATGCGGGACCCCGCTTTGCTGGCTGGCCAGCTTAGCTGGCAGCGATAGCTGGGCGAGGAAGTCTTTACTGTCACCTGACAGCGGCTCATCATTGCTTTCTGTCGCCCGGGGGATGGCTTTGCGGACCAGTTGCGTCAGTGCCTGATTTTGATAGCTGGTCACCGTTTCCAGTGAAAACTTCATCGGCACCTGCGGCGCGTCATCCGCAGGTTGCGCTTGCCCTTCAGTCATCTGCTTGACCATCATTTCAGCCAGCCCCAGACCTTTGCCTGCGGTCATTTGCTGCGCAATTTGTTGGTCATACATACTGGTATACAAGCGCGTTGAATCGCTGCTAAACACGCCATCTTTCGGCAACGCTTCACGCATGCTTTTCAGCATCATCTGCACGAACATCCCTTCAACCTGACGGGCGACCGGACGTATATTCGCCGCCGGGTCCTGACCCGCTTTCGCTTTCAGTTCGTTCAGTGATTGCGCATCCCAGGCAGCGCTGGTCAGCAGTTTGCTGTCACCAATCATTAGATGATTTCCAGTTTGGCGCGTAAGCAACCCGCGCTCTGCATCGATTGCAGAATGGACATCAGATCCATCGGCGTTGCCCCCAGCGCATTCAGCGCACGTACCACATTGTTCAGGTTGGCGCTGGAACGCACGCTTTGCAACGAACCACCGCTCTGGCGCAGGTCAATCTGGGTTTGAGGCGTCACCACGGTTTGTCCACCGCCAAATGGTGTGTCCGGCTGGCTGACGTTCGTCTGGCGGTTTACCGTAATCGACAAGTTGCCTTGTGCCACGGCACAGCTATCCAGCGTCACTTCGCGGTTCATGACGACAGATCCGGTGCGCGAGTTGATAATCACTTTCGCATCCTGCGGCGTGACATTCACCTCAATATTCTGGATATCAGCGAGGAAACGCACCTGCGAGCTGTTACCGCTTGGCACGCGCACCTGAATGGTTCGGGCATCCAATGCTGTTGCGCTACCAAAGCCACGCGCGCGGTTGATGGTGTCGGTAATCTGCTGCGCCATCGTGAAATCTTCATTATTAAGCTGCAGATTAATGGTGTTACCACCGCCGAACTGGCTGGGTAATTCACGTTCGATAATCGCGCCATTGGTAATGCGTCCACCATTGAGCTGGTTAACCTGTACGCTACTGCCACCTGCAGCCGCGCCCGCACCGCCCACCAAAATATTCCCCTGAGCCAAGGCATACACCTGACTATCGACCCCTTTTAACGGGGTCATCAGCAGCGTACCGCCGCGCAGGCTTTTGGCATTCCCCATAGAGGAGACCACTACGTCGATGGTTTGTCCCTGACGACCGAATGCAGGAAACGACGCGGTAACCATCACCGCCGCCACGTTTTTCAGCTGCATATTGGTGCCAGTTGGCACGGTTATCCCCAACTGCGAAAGCATGTTATTGAGCGTTTGCGTCGTAAACGGCGTCTGTGTGGTCTGGTCACCCGTTCCATCCAGACCCACCACCAGCCCGTAACCTATCAACGAGTTTTCCCGCACGCCCTGCACGCTTGTCAGGTCACGAATACGGTCAGCATGCGCAAAGGTGGTTATCAGCACCAGTACCATTCCAACAAAAGATTTAAACACTGGGTACCTCGCTTACATCGGCGACAAGTTAAGGAAGAAACGCTGCAACCAGCCCATATTCTGCGCTTCATTGATGTAGCCGTTACCGACGTACTCAATACGCGCGTCCGCAACCTGGGTTGACGGTACGGAGTTGCTGCCACTGATGGTGCGCGGGTTAACAACCCCGGAGAAGCGGATGAATTCAGTGCCCTGATTTATAGCGATCTGTTTTTCACCCACGACATGTAAGTTGCCATTCACCAGTACCTGGTCGACCGTTACGGTCAGCGTACCGCTAAAGGTATTTCTGGCGTTCGCGCCGCCTTTACCGTTAAAGGAGTTACCGCCGGAGGCTTCTACGTCGGCACGTTCGTTACCGAACAATCCTTCCAAATAGCGCGGTACGGTATCAAAGCCAAAGTTTGTCTTGCCGTCGCGGCTGGCGTTCGCCGAAGAGCTTTTGCTCGCGCTGACGTTTTCTTGCAATACGATGGTCAGCGTATCGCCAATATTGCGTGGACGACGATCTTCAAAGAGTGGCTGATAACCATAGTTAATCGGTTGTGCCGACTGGAAGATTGAGCCATTCGCCACCGGCGTTGGACCTGGAACAGGCTGGGCAGACGTTGCGCCCTGCACGAGCGGCGTGGCCGGGATCCAGGCACATCCTGTTAGTGAAACCACCAGCAGGGCTAAAATTGGGTATGGGTGAAGCGCGTATTTTCGCATTGCGGTCATCTTCAAAATCAGTGTGCCGGTGAGGTTTTCACCCCACCGGACTCCACTTTAGAGTTGCGTCAGTTTTTGCAGCATCTGATCGGTGGTCGATACCGCTTTACTGTTGATTTCGTAAGCGCGCTGAACCTGGATCATGTTTACCAGCTCTTCCGCCACGTTGACGTTAGAGGTTTCAACATAGCCCTGATACAGCAGACCCGCGCCGTTCAGCCCTGGCGTGCTCTCATTCGGCGCACCGGATGACTGCGTTTCGGTGTACAGATTCTCACCAATGCTTTCCAGACCGGTATCGTTCATGAAGGTTGTCAGGTTAAGCTGCCCTACCTGAACAGGCGCCGCCTGCCCCTGTTGGGTCACGCTGACAATACCGTCGCGTCCAATGGTGATACTGAGCGAGTTAGCCGGAATGGTGATGGCTGGCTGAACCTGAAAACCACCCGCCGTCACCAACTGACCGTTCTGATCCACCTGGAAAGAACCGTCGCGGGTATAAGCGGACGTACCATCGGGCAACATGACCTGGAAAAAGCCCTGGCCTTTAATCGCCACATCTTTACTGTTGTTAGTCTGCGACAGGTTACCCTGACTGTGTAAACGCTCGGTCGCAACCGGACGTACGCCGGTACCAATCTGCAAACCAGACGGCAGTGTGGTCTGTTCAGAAGACTGTGCGCCAGGCTGACGAATCGTCTGGTACAACAGATCTTCAAATACGGCACGTTGGCGCTTAAATCCGTTGGTGCTGACGTTTGCCAGGTTGTTGGCAATCACATCCATGTTTGTTTGCTGCGCATCCAGGCCGGTTTTGGCGATCCATAATGAACTGATCATAAAATGTCCTGTATTAACTCATCGACAGCAGTTGGTTGGCGCGGCCCGCGTTATCATCCACGCTACTGATAATTTTCATCTGCATTTCAAAGCGGCGGGCGTTGGCGATCATGTCGCTCATCGCAGCAACCGGTTTAACGTTACTGCCTTCCAGCACGCCAGACATCACACGGATGCTGGGGTCAGCCTGTAACGTCGCACCACGGGTTGCCTGTGCGGCCTGGGTCAGACGGAACATACCGTCATCGCCACGTTGCACTTCAAGCTCTGTAGCCTTCACCAGCTTCAACCGCCCCACTGGCGCGACCGTATTAGCCGGATCGCCAGGGTTAAGTGCAGAAATGGTCCCGTCCGCCGCAATGGTGACTTCCGAGCCTTCTGGTACGGCGATCGGTCCGGCTTCGCCAATTACCGGGTGTCCCTGAATAGTCAGTTCACCCGTTGGGCTCACCTGAATAGCACCGTTACGGGTATATCCTTCGCTACCGTCCGCGGTCTGCACAGCCAACCAGCCATCCTGTTGCAGCGCCACATCCAGCGGGCGGGAGGTATAGTCCATCTGACCGGGCGTCATATCGGCCCCCGGCGTGGAGGCCACCACCAGCGTACGCGTCGGTAAAGACAATCCTTCTACAGGAACCGCGCGCAGTGCATTGAGCTGCGCACGAAATCCTGGCGTGGAGGCGTTTGCCAGGTTGCTGGCCGTCACCGCCTGTTGATTCAGCGTCTGACTGGCCGCGCCCATGGCGGTATAAATTGCGTGATCCATTAAGCCATCCCGTCAGGCGCTTAGCGCAGGTTGACCAGCGTATTGAGGATCTGATCCTGGGTTTTGATGGTCTGCGCGTTCGACTGATAGTTACGCTGGGCGACAATCATATTCACCAGTTCTTTACTCAAATCCACGTTTGACGCTTCCAGCGCACCGTTGGTCAGCTTGCCGAAGTTGCCTTCGCCTGCGGTACCCAGCAGCGCCACGCCGGAAGACTGAGTCGCCGCCCAAACGTTATCGCCCTGAGACGCCAGACCTTCGTTGTTGGCAAAGTTTGCCAGCACGATCTGCCCCAGAACCTGTTGCTGTTCATTGGAGTAGTTACCGACCACCGTACCGTCATTGTTAATCTGGTAGCTCACCAGATCGCCCGGCTTGTAGCCGTTCTGATTCGTGGCAACGATGTTGTTGGCACCGGTGTTCTGCTGCATGGAGTTCAGGAAGCTCAGGGAGAAGTTCGCCGGAACTGCGCCATTGATCGGACCGGTTGTAATTTTGATATCCTTTGGCCAGACGGCTGGAGCCGTCGGTGGTACTTCTGCTGCCGTGGCGCTAATACCTAAAAACAAACCATTATTATCAAAACGCATAAACCCGGCTGATTTCTCAGCATCCCCAGTAGAAGCATCTTGAGTGAAGACTTCCCAGGTGTTGCTCTGCGCGTTTTTGACATAAAAAATGTTCATGTCATGAGCGTTACCCTGGCTATCGAAAACGGTAACACTGCCTTTTTTGTTGTAGGAGTCCGCATCGCTTGGGTTAAACGGGGTCTTGGTAGGAACCTTGTCAGTGGAGTTCAGGTTGACCTGCATTGACGCAGTGGTGGTGGATTTAGCCGCCATCAGCGTATTCGGGATAGTGATCGGTGCCGGGTTCGCACCCTGCTGAACCGTCGGTGGTGTACCGGTAGCCGGATAGCCCGTCAGCTGCAGCCCCTGCATGTTAACGATATTGCGGTTTTCATCGAGCTTGAACTGACCGTTACGGCTATAGAAAACGGAACCGTTGCTGTCTACCATACGGAAAAAACCGTTCTGGCTGATAGCAACATCCAGCCCACGTCCGGTGTTTGTGGTAGTACCGTCGGTAAAGTCCTGAGTAATACCCGCAACTTTAACGCCCAAACCGACTTTCGAACCGGCAAACATATCGGCAAAAGATGCCGTGCCAGATTTAAAACCGTAGGTGGCGGAGTTGGCGATGTTGTTACCAATGACATCGAGGTTGGTCGCTGCAGCGTTCAGACCGCTGACCGCTTGAGAAAAGGCCATGACTTACTCCTGATAAGTGTGAAGGCTTAAATTATCTGCCGTACTTCGTCGAGGGTGGTGGTTCCATAAGTGCCCAGATCCAGCGTATTACCGCCGTTACTGCGAATAACGCCCTGCACCAGCGCAAACTGAAGCGGCTGTGCCACCAGTTGCGTTCCGCCATTACTGGCAGCAATTGACACGTTGTAAGAACCGCTTGGTGCATCCGTGCCATCGGTCATGGTGCCGTCCCAGGTAAAGGTATGAACGCCCGCTTTCAATCCACCAATGTCAATGGTGCGTACCACTTTGCCGTCTTTATCGGTAATGGTTGCGGTAACCTTATCTGCCGGTTGCTGCAGCTCAACGCCAAATGGTGTTGTCGTAGTTTTGGCACCTTCTTCTGTCCCTTTACCGGTCAGAATGGTCGTACCCGGGATCATGACACCGTGGCCAATCAGCGTACTGGCCTGCAGCGACTGACTGTTGTCGATCTGCCCAGAGATCGATCCCAGCGTAGTGTTCAGTTTCTCAATCCCGCTCACGGTACTGATTTGCGCCAACTGGGTAGTCAGTTCGTTGTTTTGCAACGGGTTGGTAGGGTCCTGGTTTTTCAGTTGTGCAACCAGCAGCGTAAGAAAGCTGCTTTGCAGGTCAGCGGCGTTGCTGCCCGTCAGGGAGCTGTTCCCCGTAGCGGCATTAACCCCCGTCGTGCTCGGGTCATTCATTTTTACAGCAATAGACATGTGCGCCTCCTTTACTGGCCTAGCGTCAGCGTTTTAAGCATCAAGCTTTTCACGGTGTTGAGCACTTCGACGTTTGCCTGGTAGCTACGTGAGGCAGACATGGTGTTGACCATCTCGCCAACAACGTCCACATTCGGCATTTTTACGTAGCCGTTCGCATCGGCCAGCGGGTTACCGGGTTCATAAACCAGCTTATCCGGCGCCTGACTTTCAATGACGTCAGCAACTTTTACGCCACCGGTTGCCGCACCTGGCGCAGCATCTACCTGAAAAACAACCTGCTTCGCGCGATACGGCTGACCGTCGGGTCCGCTGACGCTATCCGCATTCGCCATGTTGCTGGCCGCGACGTTCAGGCGTTTAGACTGAGCCGTCAGCGCAGAACCTGCGATATCAAAAATATTTAACAGCGCCACGAATTAGTTCCCTCCTTGCAGCACGTTCATCATGCCTTTGATTTGTCCACCCAGCGCCGTCAGCCCCATTTGATATTTGAGGCTGTTGTCTGCAAATTGCGTGCGCTCCCGGTCCATATCTACCGTGTTGCCATCAAGAGACGGCTGGTCAGGAATACGGTAGAGCAGCTCCGTAGACGGCGCAGAAACGGCCTGGGCTGGGATGTGTTGTGCAGAGGTCAGCGTCAACGAAACGCCGCCGGTTTCTTCCCGTCCTCGCACCATGACTTTTTTTAATTCACTGGCGAAATCCAGATCGCGCGCCTGGTACCCCGGCGTGTCGGCATTGGCAATGTTGGCCGCCAATATTTCCTGGCGTTGGGCGCGCAAATTCAGCGCTTCCTGTTGAAAACGTAAGGCGGCGTCGAGCTTATCGAGCATATCTCCTCCGCAAATGACAAAATTCAGCCGACAGCTTAAATCCCATTACGCGCGCGTTATCGCCGGAATAAACGCAAAATGCGTCGCTATTTGTTGCGTTGATGACTGCGTCACACAGGTAAAATCCTGCCACTACCTGAAAAAGCGCGAGGTTTTGATGCAAACGTTTAAACGTGGAATAGTCGTGGCAGCACTGCTGTTCAGCCCTATGACGCTGGCGCAAGACCTGAATTCGCAGCTAACGGCATGGTTTTCCCAGCGCCTGGCCGGATTTAGCGATGAGGTGGTGGTCACTATCCGAACGTCACCAAACTTATTGCCCAACTGCGAACAACCAGCATTAAGCGTGTCAGGTAGCGCGAAACTGTGGGGCAATGTGAATGTGCTGGCCCGCTGTGCCAACGAAAAACGTTATCTGCAGGTGAACGTGCAGGCGACGGGAAACTACGTTGTTGCCGCTGCATCCGTAGCGCGAGGTAGCACCTTGACCCCAGCCAGCGTAACGCTGAAACGTGGTCGACTGGACCAACTACCGCCGCGCGCGGTGCTGGATATGAGTCAGGTGCAGGATGCAGTGAGCCTGCGCGATCTGGTGCCGGGCCAACCGATACAGCTTTCGATGTTGCGCCAGGCATGGCGGATCAAGGCCGGTCAGCGCGTGCTGGTAATTGCTAACGGAGATGGCTTTCGGGTCAATGCCGAAGGTAAAGCGCTGAACAACGCCGCTGTCGCACAGAATGCGCGAGTGCGGATGATTTCAGGCCAGGTGGTGAGCGGCGTCGTCGATTCTGATGGGAATATTCTTATTAACCTATAATAGGTTAAAGATTTTTTAGCGTGTGCCGATAGATAAACAACCAATGATTACAGCGGGCCGCTATAGCGTAACCCCTCGATGAGGAAAAATAAAATGAGCATTGATCGTACCTCACCATTGAAGCCAGTAAGCACCGTTCAGCCGCGTGAAACCAGCGATGCGCCGGTACAAAAAGCGCTGAAAGAAAAAACCACCGCGACCACCAGCACCAGCGTCATGCTGAGCGACGCCCAGGCCAAACTGATGCAGCCCGGCAGCAATGACATCAATATGGAACGCGTGGAAGCACTGAAAACCGCAATCCGTAACGGTGAATTGAAAATGGATACCGGAAAAATTGCCGACTCGCTGATTCGCGAGGCGCAGAGCTACCTACAGAGTAAATAAAGTATGACTCGTTTGTCAGAAATACTTGACCAGATGACGACCGTCCTCAATGACCTGAAAACGGTAATGGATGCTGAACAGCAGCAGCTTTCCGCAGGGCATATCAACGGCAGCCAGCTACAGCGTATTACAGAAGAAAAAAGCTCCTTGCTGGCAACCCTTGATTATCTTGAGCAGCAGCGCCGCCTGGAGCATGACGCCACGCGCAGCGCCAATGATGAGATTGCTGAACGCTGGCAAACTATCACCAAGAAAACACAGCATTTACGCGACCTCAACCAGCACAACGGTTGGCTGCTGGAAGGGCAGATCGAGCGTAATCAACAAGCAATACAAGTGCTGAAACCGCACCAGGAACCGGCGTTGTATGGCGCAAACGGTCAAACCTCTGCTGCGCACCGCAGCGGGAAAAAATTCTCTATTTGATGTCAGCCTGATAACATTTTGCTTATCAGGCCTACGCCTTTTGTAGGCCGGATACGGCGTTATGCCGCCATCCGGCATTGATCCATTACGCCGTCCGGCGCACAAACTCTTTTACTTTAAAGCCCAGTACGGCGAGTGCTGCGAAGTAAGCGGCAATGCCT
>OBHX01001841.1_pt1 | contig 17439 bp, 12 predicted proteins | sample 1519331 | NCBI WGS metagenome assembly OBHX01 (sample SAMEA2602897, study PRJEB22501) | metagenome
TGCTACACCTGCCGGTACAGATGGTGCTTCGGTATCCTGTGTTTTCAGTGTTGTAAATGCAGCTGCTTCAGATCTCGCAGATTCATTTTTTGCCGCATCCACCGCACTTACTCTTACTGTATATTCTGTCTCTTCGGTAAGAGCAGTTAAATCATATTCGGTAGTTGTTATGAGTGTTTCGTTTACTTTATCTTCATTTAAGTATACGTTATATCCAACTACACCCACATTGTCTGTTGCTTCGCTCCAGGTAACTTTTGCTGTTGTTGTTGTAACATCTGTCACTGCTACATTCTCCGGTGCTGTCGGTGCTTCTGTATCAGCTGCATTCTCTGTTGTAAATGTATGTACAGCTCCTTCTGAGACATTACCGGCTGCATCAACTGCTTTTACAGTTACTTTATATTCTGTTCCTGCTGTAAGACTTTCCAGTGCATATTCTGTTCCTGTTACAAGTGTCTCGCCGTTTACAGGAGTTTCAGAATCATTTACGTATACATTGTATCCTGCCACGCCTACATTATCTGTAGATGCTGTCCAGGTAACTTTTGCTGTTGTTGTTGTAATATCTGTTGCTGTTACCTCTGTTGGTGCTGTCGGTGCTTCTGTATCTGCTGCAGCTTTATCTACGTAAGTAATAATCGGTGTAATATGAGCAGATGGTTTGGTTGGGTTTTCGTTACATTTTGCTACTACACGGATGATGTCACCCTGAGCCACTTCAAGCTCTACCGGTTTTTCCCACTCTCCCACTTTCTCTTGACTCTTTACAAGCGTTACACTCTCCTTCTCTGTGTCGTTTACAAAGAGACCTAAGGTAACAATTCCGTTTGCATTTCCAGACTGACGAAGATATGGCTCGTCATCTTTTACATTGAACGTAACGGTTCCGCTCTTCGGTACTCGATATGCCATTGCAGTAGAGATATCTGTGCTTGGCGGTGCAGAAAGTAAACCGTGAACAGATGGATTTGTTGTTGTAATTGTTCCCTGTGGTGCATCAATACCAGGACCATAATATGTATGAGTAGCCCAGTTTGGCCATCCATCTTTATCGACTGCTGTCATATTCGCCCAGTCACCGGATCCGTCCTTTATCTGGCCGAACCAGACATTTCCCTGCTGTCCATTTACATAATCTAAAGTCCAGTTATATGTATTTTTCTGAGCGATTATATAATCGTTTGTATCTCCGTTTTCAGCAGTGATACGAAGAATCATTCCTGCTGTTACGTTATCTATATCTGCCAGTTCGTTTTCGCCGTTTAATACAGAAACCGTTGCTGTGTCTGCTACTGTGATATTTGCTTTCACTTCTTTTACGGTAGCCGGATTGTTGTCTGTATAAGGAACGCTCATGGTTGTTCCTTTTACTTCATAGTAACAATCTTTTAATTCTTTATCCGAACTTGCAACAACTGTATAAGTTACACTTTTCATTCCTTCGTAAGAAAGGGTGATTGTTGCTCCTCCTTTTACGATATCTGTTGCAGTAAGTTCCTTCTCACCCTCTTTGATCGTAACGGTAACACCTGCATCGATGATAACGTTTTTAAGGAAGTCTTCTACTGTTGTATTTTTCGGAAGGTCACTTACGTTTGTTCCGGAAACAGTATACACATTGGATCTCAGTACAAGTGCTGCTACTGCATCACTTTCTGCAGCTCCGATCTCCGGTACTGCTGTAATCTTGTGACCGAAGAAGTCATGATCGATGGTATAACCATTTCTGTCAACTACGACTTTACCGGCATTGATTGCAGGAGAGTTTTCTGCAAGCTTGTATCCGTCAAATACTGTTGCAGCGGTTGGATCTTCATGTTTTCTTGCACTATTGTCTTCTGCTACTGCTCTCGGACCGGAACCTGGATCAACAAGTACTTTTGTGTTTGTGTTTGCGTCTACTTTTACAGCAGCTGCATCGTTCGGAAGGTTCGTTATATTGTAATATAAATTATTGCTGTAAGTCTTATTCCCTGCATTTTCAGGATTCCAATCTCTTACTTTAACTGGTGTTTTATTTGCAAAATAGAAAATATTATTTTCCATATCTACCGGACCATTATTCCGGTGAACTGTACTCCAGATTGTATCAAGACCTTCTTTGATATAGAATGTGTTGTTGTAAACCTGACAGTTCCCTGTATTACCTGCCGGATCCAGAGGACCCATATCTTCATACTGGCTGATATTATAACGGAATGTATTGTTGATGGACTCCGGACCACAGAACATGATGGTACTTGCTGTATTGCCATGACTGTAGTTGTACTGATAGTTTGTTCCATCACCATAGTCAGCATCCCAAGGCTGTCCGTCGCCGTTACCTCTTGACGCATTCAAGGTTGTAAAACATTCGTTATACTGGAAAATCGCATTTTTACATTTCCATGGCCAGATACCTGCTGCCACACGTCCTGCTCCAACGCCCTGCGTACCGTTTACATTACCATTTGCATCCAGACTTGGCTGATTCTCTGAGTAGTCTGTTGTATTAATCTGTTCAGCTGCGTTCTCTGATACATTGTACTGAACCATCGGTCTGTCCAGATACATGGTTGTGATGGCATCTCCACCTACATGGTTCAGGTAGTTGTTCTCGATCACAACATTGGATGAAGCATATTTTGCCATTGTTGCATCTGACAATGCACCTGTCGTGAACTGTCTCCACTGATAGGTATATCCGACTGCAATTCCCCAACGGTTTACAGTATCCAGAGAACAGTTTCTAATCTGGACATCATTATATCTTGCAATTCCTGTTTCGCCTTCATTCGTTGGTTTTGCAACGATGAAATAGATACCACCGTTTGTCATGTGTTTGTTATAAACGTTACCTGTTACGTTATGAATATAAAGATCATTTAATACGATATGATCTACAGTTCCATTGTCTTTTGCAACTCCGGCAACACCGGTTCGATCCATTGCGTATGCATCATTATACGCTTTATCTTTTTCGGTATCGGTTGCACTGTTTCTGTTGTTTGTCAGCTCAAGACCTTCGATTTCAAGGTATTCAGCATCTTCAATTAAAATACTGGAAGATACAGTACCTTTCCACTTATGGTTCTGGTTATCCAGCGGAGTACCATAATTCAACTCCCACTTTCCATGACCGTTTGTATTGATCTGCGGTCTGCTTCCCTCGCCATAAGTAGATATTTTTACCGGTGCTTCTGCAGTACCGCTGTCCTCTTTTGTAAACTTAAGAGCCTGATCCTCAAACACAGATCCTTTTTTCAGAAGCACTGTATCTCCCGGCGCAAGGTCAAGTGCATTTACTTTGTCAAGTGTCTGAAACGCCTTGCCTTCTGCTGTTCCGTCATTGCTATTGTCTCCCCCTTGGGAATCAACATAATATGTTGTTCCGGTTGCGGTATTTCCCTCAGCCTTAACAGATACTGCAGGCATCATTGATGCGACTGTTGTTCCTGCAAGCAGAAGTGCTAACGTACCGCTCATCCATCTTTTCTTCATACCTTTTCTCCTTCCGTTATTGTATATTCTTCAAGGTGTACCGGTTCACATCTTTCATATTTCCTTCCACCTGAGAACCGTTTTCACGCTGCGTGATCATATCGTCGTATTTCTGTTCACGCAGTTCTCTTTCGACTGCTATTCTTGCTGTCTCTAGGTCAGCATTTTCTTCGCTGTCTCCAAATATCCAGTCGCGACTCTGATAGTGCTGAAGAACCTCGTCTTCCGTCAGTTTCATACCCTCTCTGGAGGTATCGTTACAGTATTTTTCCTTCAGAGTACTGAGCTCATAGTCCAGATACAGCTGAAACGTATACTCTTTCAGTCCGTAGATCACTTCGCCTTTTTTTACTTTCTCGCCCCGCTCCGCATTACCATCCTTCCAGCGTTTTTCCAGAGCCTCATAGCTGCTGTCTGCTACATCTCCGTTTTCTTCGGCAAGATCATATACTGCATGGATGTATTTTAACTGTTCTACTGTATTCCGGGTGAGAATCTCATAGCCGTATTGTCCGTCGTATTGCTTTTCCCAGAAATCCGTTCCGTATACGGCATCATAATCTTGTTGGATCTGCACCTTGGTATCGTATTCCACGGAATTCATGCAGTTCACATACTCTTCTTTACTGATTGAATCCCCGGCTACAGTCAGATCGAATCGATTGACAGACTTGTATATGACGACTCCGCCGGCAATTCCTGCAGCTGCAATCACCGCTATGACAGCTCCGATCTTCATAAGCTGTTTTTTTCGATTCTTCATTATCTACCTCCTTCCGACAATGTAGCCTGTTCCGTCTGCATACAGACTATCTCAGTCTCTTTTGTTCTAATTATAACGATTCGTTTTTTTATCGGCTCGTTCTTTTGTGTTGATTTCATCATTTATTTTGTCAAATTCGGAACTACAATAAAATGCCACGTTAAAGCGGAATAAATTATTGAACAAAAAAAGAGCCATATCTTTTTCAGATATGACTCTCATAATTGTTACTATTGTTCTAATTACAGCACACGGCGAACTGCAACGATCGGCCTGTACGCAGCGTTTCCGCTGATCTTAATACCGTCTTTTGCGTTACTTGCATGTACAATCTGTCCACCGCCCATGTAGATTGCTACATGACCTGCGTAGCAGATAATATCTCCAGGCATTGCCTCAGAGTAGGAAACTCCACGACCACAGCCTGCCATTGCTCCAGAGGAATGCGGAAGGGATACACCAAACTTTGCATATATACTCATGATAAATCCGGAACAGTCAGCACCATTTGTCAGGCTTGTACCACCCCATACATAAGGATTGCCAACAAACTGGCATGCGTAATTAACAACGGACTGTCCTGTCGGGTTATATGATACGCTGCTGCCTGAGCTTCCTGATGAGCCGGAAGAAGAACTTCCGTTGTCCTTGGATGTTGTTGCACTTGAGCTGCTACTTGCATTGTTACTGCTTGTATTGCTATTAGCTTTATTGCTTGTTGAAGAACCGGAACCTGTATTACTGCCGGAAGCAGATGAAGATTTCTTGCTTGCTTCTGCTGCTTTCTTTGCTGCCTCATCTGCTGCTTTTTTGTTTGCTTCTTCCTGTGCTTTCTTTGCAGCTTCTTCTGCTGCTGCCTTCTTAGCTGCTTCCTCGGCTGCTTTTCTTGCTGCCTCTTCCGCTGCTTTTTTCTCTTCTTCTTCAATTTTCTGAATCTCAGCATTCTGCTGACGAATCAGTTCCGTGTACTGTGCAGCCTGGTTCTGCGCCTGTGCGATCTGTGCATCATAATCACTGGAAGTTGCTTTCTTTTCTTCCAGCTGGGTCTGCATACTCGCCTGACGATTCTGATACTCCTGGTTCATCTCTTCCAGTTCTGCTTTCTCACTGTCCAGCTGATCCCCAAGGTCTTTTACCTGCTGTACAGTCTCTTTGAACTCTTCCAGACTGTTTCTGTCACTGTCATACATCTGCTGTACATATTCTGCCTGGTTCAGAAGACTGGTAAAGTCCGATGCCTGGAACAGCATCTGTGCCCATGCATCATCTCCACCCTTTTCATACAGATACTGGATTCTCTTCTTCATGGCTTCATACTGTTTCTGTTTATTTTCTTCTGCCACTGCCAGATCTGCTTTGGTCTGCTCGATCTGCGCTTCTTTATCGGATAACTCACCATCCAGAATCTCAATCTCAACCATAATATTTACCAGATCAGAATCCAGCTGATCGATCTCAGCGGAAAGAGTCTGTTTCTGGTCTTCCAGATTATTGATTTTGGACTCCTGTGCTGCAAGCTGACTCTGTGCTGCTGCCTTATCCTGTTTTAACTGATCTTTTCTGGATGCAGCACCGGCAGGTACTGCCTGTGAAATTGTCAGCATTAATCCTAATGTTAAACAAAGGATTCTTTTTTTCATACATTTCTCCTTTTATTGTTTTGCATTGTGTTATACATTCTTGTAATATTTACGAAACATTCTCTTTACATTCCTTAACATATTAACACAAAACCATTTTTCCTGCAACCCCTCAATGCTAAACTCATCTCAAATCATAGAAACTAAAGTTAATTTACTGTTTCCCTAATTCAAAAAAGGTCGTTAATAATTAGTTGTTAGCAAAGCTACATTACAAATGGAGAGAAAGATGGTTGTCGTCAGCCATCTTTTTTCTTTGTATGATAAAAAGTTTGGGAGGGTGTGCCTCGGTATGAGTCACACCCTCCCAAACTTAGAACTGTCTATTTCCCGACAGCCTTTCTTTGCATTTTTCTTATTGCGGTCCAATCAATTTTTCAAGTACCTGTGCTGCCGTCATATTACGCAGTCCATCCGGATCTCTCATACTACTGGAGGACCAATGGAAACGGTCTACGTTATTCACATATGCTTTACTTGCGATACACAGATTATATTTGCCGGCTGCATCTGAATAATATTTCTTCATATATGCCTTTGCCAGTTTTACAGCCTCACTGTTCGTGCTTCCTGCTGTATTGACCGTACCGCTGATCTGAACTACCGGTGGCGTCGCATGAACGATCACCAGACTTCCATCCGAACACATGCCAAGAACAACCCACACATGACCGGTCATACTTACCACGTCACCAGGTGTAAATGTTCCACCGGAAACTTTTCCGTGCGATCCAAAACCTTTGTTGGTCAGATAAGCCGGAAATCCGGTAGATGTTGAACTGTATGCCGTTTCTTTCTGATTTGATTTCGTATTATATGTATTGTAGACAGCCCAGCTGACCAGACCGGAACAGTCCAGACCATTCTGATACTCATATCGATGTTTCGTATAATTATACGAAGCTCCCTGCTGGTTATAGAACTGTTTCCACTTCGGGTTCATACCGATACGCAGTCCGTCTCCGTCTGTCCAGGCGTCATGACCGCCACCCCATACATACAGGGTGTTACCTACCGGCTGAATCATTGTTTTCAAAAACTTGGTCAGAGTCCCAATCGCCTGACTTTCTGTTCTCGATGCTTTTCCATCTGCTCCGATTTCAACACCGCCGATGACTGTACTTACCGCCATGGCGCCACTGCTGTAAAAATAATACTCTGAACCGTCAATATTCTGCCAGTCCGTCAGCATGGCACCGCTGCCGTTCATATAATATTTACTTCCACCAACGGTTGTCCAGCCTGTTGCCATCTTACCGGTCGTCGGATTCAGATAATACCAGGTACTTCCGATTTTCTGCCAGCCTGTCAGCATGGCACCGCTGCCGTTCATATAATACCAGTCACTGCCCAGTTGCAGCCAGCCTACTGCCATGGCTCCACTGCCTGTATTCAGATAATACTTGGATCCGCCGATGTTCTGGAAACCTGTCAGCATCTTTCCGTCACTCGCCAGATAATACCAGGTTACACCCAGTTTTAACCATCCGGTCGCGATGTTTCCGCTGCCCGGTTTCAGGTAATACCAGGTTCCATTTTGCTGTGACCAGCCTTCTACCATGGCTCCATCCTGATTCATGTAATATCGGGTTCCTCCAATGGTTGTCCAGCCCGTTGCCATATCGCCATTTCCCGGATTCAGATAATACCAGGTACTTCCGATTTTTCTCCAGCCCGTTGCCATGCCACCATTTCCCGGCTCCAGATAATACCAGACATTCCCAATCTTTTTCCAGCCCTGCGCCATATCGCCATTTCCCGGATTCAGATAATACCAGGTACTTCCGATTTTTCTCCAGCCGGTTACCATGTTACCGTTGCCCGGTTCCAGATAATACCAGCCGCTTGCGCGTTTTAGCCAGCCGGTTACCATCCAGCCACTGCCGTCAAAATAATACCAGGAACCATTGATTACTTTCCAGCTGTTTCTCGGATAGGAACCATCGGCTTCCCGATACCACCATCGGCCGCCACCGGACACCCAGCCTGCTGCGGAATCTGTCCGACTGCTTTCTGCTCTGTTCTGGGAAGTCTTTCCTTCCACCCAGACACCATCGCTGTTCACGTAGTAGGCACCATTATCCACCCAGGTATCATGCTGCATCTCACCGGAACCGTTCATGAAATAATATTTCCCATTCAGTTTCACCCATCCGGTAGCCATCGCTCCACTGGATGTAAGATAATACCATTCGCCGCCCAGTTTTTTCCAGCCAGTCGCCATCCATCCATCAGATTCAAAGTAATACCATGAACCGTTGATCAGTTTCCAGGTACTCTTCGGATAACTCCCATCTGCATTTCGATACCACCATCGGCCGCCGCTGGACACCCAGCCTGCTGCTGTCGTTGTGGTTCTCACCCGCTGGTTTGTGCTCTGATTATTCTTCGCCGCATAACCCTCTACAGGTACAAGCAAGATACTGAGGCATAGAACCAGAGCCAGATATCTCCTGATTTTCTTATTCAGTTTTACCATTTGTTTCCCCTTTACTCCTTTTTGTGATCCTCTTCCATCTGACGGATCTGCCTGGCCACTTCACAGCTGCCCCGATGGATGCACCGTCTATATCCACAGTCCACTTCGGTCAGTTCAAGTCCTTCTTCCGTCTCTGTGAACTCACAGGTCACTGTCTGTGCCTGATTATACGTCCTGCAGAATCCGGAAAATATCTCCTCCCTGATTGCCTGTTCCACAAATATCACCGGCTTTCTTCTTTATTAATAGTGATCACGTTTGTTTTTCAAGGTATCTCACCATTACACACTTTGCGATGCACAGAATTCATACTAATCGCATAAATTCGTGAGGTATGTCTCGGGTTTTCTGTGACCTTCGCTCACGAAAAACGCCTCGCAAGATAGTATCAGTGAACAGTAACAATTATGTTACCGTTTAAGTATAACTTTCTTCCTCATAAATATCAAGTGAAAATCCACAAAAAGAGATTGTTTTTTCCTCGTAATTCTTGACTTTTTTGCTAATTTATGCTATTCTTTAAAAGAAGTCTGAAAAAGAAGATCCTGGCTACTGACGGATATGTGGAGGAACCACAGGAAACCAGGATTCATATTGGCCGACCGTCTGGGCAGCAATGTAGAACATGATTACATTTGCTGCGTTTTTTTATTTACGGAACAGATACATTCTTCACTTTTTGTTCCGTTTCGGGGGCAGACGTCCGGTCAGAAGAAAGGAGAAATAACTATGGGATACAAAACAGACATTGAGATCGCACAGGAATGCGAAATGAAACCGATCACCGAGATTGCAGCAAAAGCAGGTATTGATGACAAATATCTGGAACAGTACGGAAAGTACAAAGCAAAGATCGACTACAATCTGCTGAAAGAATCTGACAAAAAAGATGGTAAACTGATTCTGGTTACTGCTATCAACCCGACACCGGCCGGTGAAGGAAAGACTACAACAACTGTAGGTCTGGCAGACGGTATGCAGAGAATGGGTAAGAACGTTATGGTTGCTTTAAGAGAGCCATCCTTAGGACCGGTTTTCGGTGTAAAAGGTGGAGCAGCCGGCGGCGGATATGCACAGGTAGTTCCGATGGAAGACATCAACCTGCACTTTACCGGTGACTTCCATGCCATCGGTGCAGCCAACAACCTGCTGGCAGCTATGATCGATAACCATATCTTCCAGGGCAATGCTCTGAACATCGACCCGAGAAAGATCACATGGAAACGTTGTGTTGACATGAACGACCGTCAGCTTCGTAATGTAGTAGACGGACTTGGCGGAAAAACCAACGGTATGCCGAGAGAAGACGGCTACGATATCACAGTAGCATCTGAGATCATGGCAGTTCTGTGTCTGGCAAGCGATATCAACGACCTGAAGGAACGTCTGGGACGTATCATCATTGGATATACATACGGTAAAGTGGCAGAACAGAAGCCGGTAACTGCACACGACCTGCATGCAGAAGGTGCCATGGCCGCTCTGTTGAAAGATGCCCTGAAACCAAACCTGGTACAGACACTGGAAGGTGTACCGGCTATCGTACACGGCGGACCATTCGCCAACATCGCACACGGATGTAACTCCGTAACAGCAACCAAGATGGCTCTGAAACTGGCTGACTATGCGATCACAGAAGCAGGCTTCGGTGCCGACCTGGGTGCTGAGAAGTTCCTGGATATCAAGTGCCGTATGGCAGGACTGAAACCGGATGCAGTAGTTATCGTAGCAACTGTACGTGCCCTGAAATACAACGGCGGTGTTCCGAAAGCCGAGCTGAATGCAGAAAACCTGGAAGCTCTGGAAAAAGGTATGCCAAACCTGTTAAAACATGTAAGCAACATCAAGAATGTATACAAACTGCCATGCGTAGTTGCCATCAATGCATTCCCGACCGATACTAAAGCAGAACTGGATCTGGTTGAAGAAAAATGTAAAGAGCTGGGCGTTAACGTTGCTCTGTCTGAAGTATGGGCAAAAGGTGGCGAAGGCGGTCTGAAACTGGCAGAAGAAGTGATCCGTCTGGTAGAGGAACCAAACGACTTCACATACGCTTACGAACTGGAAGGTTCTATCGAAGACAAACTGAATCAGATCGTACAGAAAGTATACGGTGGAAAACGTGTCGTTCTGACAGCAAATGCTCAGAAACAGGCAAAACAGTTAGAGGCTCTTGGCTTCGGCAACTGCCCGATCTGTGTGGCTAAGACACAGTACAGCCTGACCGATGACCAGACCAAACTGGGTGCACCGACAGACTTTGAAGTAACCGTAAGAAACCTGAAAGTTTCCGCAGGCGCAGGCTTCATCGTAGCCCTGACCGGTGAGATCATGACCATGCCTGGACTGCCGAAAGTACCGGCTGCTGAGAAGATCGATGTAGATGAGACAGGAAAAATCACAGGTCTGTTCTAATAAATAATCCATATGGCTGCCCGGAAACCGGGCAGCTGTATCAGAAATAAGCGGAGGAAAGAAGCAATGGGATTTTCAACTGTACCATGCAATGAATTTGTAGAAGTATTGGCTTCCAAAGCACCGGTTCCGGGTGGCGGCGGCGCATCTGCTCTAGTTGGAGCAATCGGAACCGCTCTGGGCAACATGGTAGGAAGCCTTACCGTAGGTAAGAAAAAATATGCGGATGTAGAAGAGGAGATGTGGGAGCTGAAGAAAAAAGCTGATGAACTTCAGAAAGAACTGCTGCATCTGATCGAACGTGATGCGGAAGTTTTCGAACCACTCTCCAAAGCATACGGAATGCCGAGAGAGACCGAAGAGGAAAAAGCAGAGAAAGCCAGAGTTATGGAAATCGTCCTGAAAGATGCCTGCTCTGTACCGATGGAAATCATGGAAAAATGCTGTGAAGCGATCGAGATCATCGTGGAATTTGCAGCAAAAGGCTCCACACTGGCAATCAGCGATGCCGGTGTAGGCGCAGCATTCTGCAAAGCAGCTTTACAGGGTGCCAGCCTGAACGTATACATCAATACCAAATCCATGAAAAACAGAGAATACGCAGAGGAACTGAATGCAAAATGTGACGCAATGCTGGAAAAATATACCAAGATTGCAGACGAAGTTTTTGAAAGCGTATTAGGCAGACTGAAATAGGGAGGATAAACAGAAATGGCAAAACAGTTATTAGGAAAAGAAGTAACCGCAGCTCTGAATGAAAAAATCAAAGCAAACGTTGCAGCTTTAAAAGAAAAAGGCATCAACCCGACACTGGGTATTATCCGTGTAGGTGAAAACGGAAGTGATATCTCTTACGAAAGAGGAGCAACCAAACGTTGCGAGACTCTGGGTGTAGAGTGTGTAAAATTCCTGCTTCCGGAAGATGTATCTCAGGAAGAACTTCTGGCTACTATCGATAAAGTAAACAAAGATGACAACATTCACGGCGTACTGTTATTCCGTCCGCTGCCAAAACATCTGGATCAGTCTGTAATTGAAAACGCTCTGGATCCTGCAAAAGATGTGGACTGTATGACAGACGGATCTATGTCCGGTGTATTTACAGGAAAACAGGTTGGTTTCCCTCCGTGTACACCACAGGCATGTATGGAGATTCTTGATCATTATGGAATTGACTGTACAGGTAAAAAAGCAGTTGTGATCGGACGAAGCCTGGTAGTAGGAAAACCGGCAGCCATGATGCTGATCAAGAAAAATGCAACAGTTACTGTATGTCATACAAGAACTGTTGATATGCCATCTGTTGCAAGAGAAGCAGACATCATTATCGTTGCGGCTGGCCGTGCAGGTGTTGTAGGCGCTGAATATGTAAAACCAGGCCAGACAATCATCGATGTAGGTATCAATGTAAATGCAGAAGGAAAACTCTGCGGTGACGTGGATTACGCAGCTGTAGAGCCGATCGTAGATGCAATCACTCCGGTACCGGGCGGTGTTGGAAGTGTTACCACATCTGTTCTGGTAGGACATGTGGTAGAAGCAGCTATGAGAAAATATATGTAAGCGCAGAATTATATTTCTGAATTTAAAATTTTCATTAGTTAAAACAGTGGGAATCCTACAGATAAGAGCCGGGAGAACAGTTTCTTATCTGTGGGATTTTCTCTTTGTTAACCCTTGAAAAAATCCATATTTCTGTTAAAATATCTGTAGTGTGATTTCAGGTGTGCATTTATTGTCTGATCAGATAGAAATCTGCTTTCAGATATTATGAAAACTGTAGCAAATGGTACAGGGAGCGTTACCGGAAAAATCACATGTAATGTGATTAAACAGTCGTACAAAAGTAGTTTGTACAACAAGAGGAGGAAAACATGAGTAAAAAACCTACCGTTTTAATGATTTTAGATGGCTATGGATTAAATGACAAATGCGAAGCAAACGCAGTTTGTGAAGGAAAAACACCGGTTATGGATCAGCTGATGTCTCAGTGCCCGTTTGTAAAAGGTAACGCAAGCGGCATGGCAGTAGGTCTTCCGGAAGGACAGATGGGTAACTCAGAAGTTGGACATCTGAATATGGGTGCAGGTCGTATCGTATATCAGGAACTGACAAGAATCACCAAAGAGATCCAGGACGGCGATTTCTTCAAGAACGAAGCGCTGCTGGCAGCTGTAAAGAATGCAAAAGAGAACAACTCTGCGTTGCATTTTATGGGACTGTTATCTGACGGTGGTGTACACAGCCACATTACTCATCTTTTTGGTCTGCTGGAACTGGCAAAAAGAGAAGGTCTGGAAAAAGTATATGTACACTGCTTCCTGGATGGCCGTGACACTCCGCCGGCATCCGGAAAAGGTTATGTAGAAGAGCTGCAGACTAAGATGAAAGAAATTGGTGTTGGCGAGATCGCAACCGTTGCAGGACGTTACTATGCAATGGATCGTGATAACCGCTGGGATCGTGTAGAACTGGCATTCAAAGCCATGACAAAAGGCGAAGGCGTAAAAGGAACAGACGCAGCAGAAGCTGTACAGGCTTCCTACGATGCAGAAAAGACCGATGAATTCGTTCTGCCGACCGTTATCGAAAAAGACGGCAAACCGGTTGCAACCGTTCAGGATAAAGATTCTGTTGTATTCTTCAACTTCCGTCCTGACCGTGCACGTGAGATCACAAGAGCATTCTGCGATGATGATTTCAAAGGTTTCGCACGTGAGAAAAAACTGGATGTAACTTTCGTATGCTTCACCGATTACGATGAAACTATCGGAAACAAACTGGTAGCATTCGTAAAACAGGAGATCAAAAACACATTCGGCGAGTACCTGGCAGCTCATAACATGACACAGGCACGTATCGCTGAGACAGAAAAATATGCACACGTTACCTTCTTCTTCAACGGTGGTGTGGAAGAGCCGAACAAGGGCGAAGACAGAATCCTGGTTAAATCCCCGAAGGTAGCAACCTACGATCTGAAACCGGAGATGAGTGCATACGAAGTATGTGACAAACTGGTAGATGCGATCAAATCCGACAAATATGATGTGATCATCATCAACTTTGCAAACCCGGATATGGTCGGACATACCGGTGTGGAAGCTGCTGCAATCAAGGCGGTAGAGGTTGTCGACGAGTGCGTAGGACGTGCAGTTGATGCTCTGAAAGAAGTTGACGGACAGATGTTTATCTGTGCTGACCACGGAAACTGTGAGCAGCTGGTAGATTATGAGACAGGAGAACCATTTACCGCTCATACAACGAACCCGGTTCCGTTCATCCTGGTCAATGCAGATCCTTCTTACACACTGCGTGAGAACGGCTGCCTGGCAGACATCATCCCAACCCTGATCGAACTGATGGGTATGGAACAGCCTGCTGAAATGACAGGAAAATCTCTGCTGATCAAAAAGTAAGATTCGAGGAAGTTTGATTTTTCAAACATGAATAACTATGAGAAACATGCTCTGCGAGTTTCTTATAGTTATCGCGGTAGTCGCCAAGGTCTCGTGCAAGCACGGACTTTGGCTCGTTGCTCGCGTAAATACAAATGCAGGAAATAAAGACACAATGTGCTTTATCTCCTGCATTTTTTTCGTTTACTTATCCGATCCGGAATAGAAAGTGGCAGAATCGGCTGAAATGGAAGTATACAAAAAAGAATGTGTCTGATATGGAGCAAAACACATTCCAAACATGAAAAATATAATCACTAATGCGATATTTCTTTTCAACTTATGTAAGGTATTCACAGAACCACCCTTGCCAGAAATAAATTTCCAATAATTAATATGGAAAAGTATCACATAAGTGTTATGAAATGACAATAGAATATATTTTTTACATAAATAAGAAATGAAACACACATATTTTTCTCTCGCTTCGGACATACTGAAAAAGAACAGCGGATAACAGAAACAGGAGGAATATGTGATGTATCGATATCTACCGATTCGAAGAATCTACGCAAGAGAAGTCCTCGATTCCAGATCCAATCCTACGGTGGAAGTGGAAGTGACGGTAGGAGAAGGAATCATGGGAGTGGATGGATATACAGGAAGAGCCATTGTACCGTCGGGAGCATCTACCGGCAAATACGAGGCTGTGGAACTGCGGGACGGAGAAGAACGCTTCGGTGGTCTTGGTGTGGAACAGGCGGTACGAAATGTCAATGTCCGTCTGGCAGAACAGATCGTAGGAGAAAATGCGCTGAATCAGTCCTATATTGACCAACTACTGATCCAGGAAGACGGAACCGACAATAAAAGCAGCCTGGGAGCAAATGCGACACTTGGCGTGTCTCTTGCAGTAGCCCGTGCTGCGGCGAAAGCGCTGCGTCTGCCACTGTATCAGTATCTCGGGGGCGTGCATGCGGTGCGAATGCCGGTTCCGATGATGAACATTCTGAACGGAGGGCGCCACGCGGACAATACAGTAGATCTTCAGGAGTTTATGATCATGCCGGTGGGAGCGGAAAGCTTTCGGGAGGCAGTACGCATGGGAGCGGAGATCTATCAGCGCTTGAAGATCCTTTTAAAACACAAGGGGCTGTCTACCGCGGTCGGTGATGAGGGCGGTTTCGCGCCAGATCTGGAAAGCGCGGAACAGGTGCTGGAATTTCTGACAGAAGCGATTGAAGACGCAGGATACACACCGGGAAGCGATGTGGTGTTTGCCATTGATGCGGCGGCAAGTGAACTGTATGATGAGGACCGGGAAGGGGACTATTTTCCAGGGGAGAGCCGGATGCAGGGAAATGAGGTTGTGCGGACATCCACAGAGATGATTGCATATTATGAAAACTTGCTGGATCGCTTCCCGATTGTTTCGATTGAAGATGGTCTGGACGAAGAGGACTGGGAAGGCTGGACGGAGATGACACGGAGACTTGGCAGCAGGGTACAGCTGGTGGGCGATGACCTTTTTGTGACGAATAAAAAGCGGCTGAACTGTGGAATACGTCTGGATGCTGCTAATGCGATTCTTGTAAAAGTAAATCAGATCGGAACCCTGACGGAAGCTCTCGAGGCGGTAGAGATGGCATACCGTTTCGGATATCGCACGATTATTTCTCATCGTTCCGGTGAGACAGAAGATTCTTTTATCGCAGATCTGGCGGTAGCCTGTGGCAGTGGACAGATCAAGACCGGTGCGCCGTGCAGGTCAGACCGGAATGCAAAATATAATCAGCTGTTGCGTATTGAGGATTATCTTGGCAAAACAGCTGTGTATGAGAATCCTTTTGCTCGTCCGACAGGTAAGGAGATCGGATAAATGGAAAATAACGAAACCACAACTAAATGACATTAAGGATAAAATAGTAGATTGTGAAAAGCTGATTTTGATGTTAAGATGAAATTGGGAACATGTTACGAAAGATACAAGGGTTTCTTAAAAGATCTTACCATCATGAGCGATGTGTTTATGTGGAATGTATACAAGAAGATACAGAATTAAGCAGACTGATGCATGATCTTCACTGTAAGAATGCAGAAGATATGCACAGTAAGATACTTGCTGACAGAGTATACGAATTGAAGGAAACACAGAAAGGGGTGGAATTCATGTGCCGTGAGATGGAACAGATTTATAGTGAAGGTATTGAAAGTGGTGAGCTGAAAAAAGCAAAAGCCTCAGCATTATCCATGGCTGCGGATGGAATGAAAGTTGATAAAATAGCCCACTATCTTAATGTAAGTGCTCAAATGGTACAGAAATGGATTGATGAGAGCATGAGTGTTGCACATTAACAAATGATAAATTTTAATGGAGCTACCAGGGGATACTAATTCTTCTGGTGGCTTTTTGTGTGTTGCATGTATATAAAAAATGTTGATTTATAAAAAGAGATAATATAAGCAAAAAGAAAAGCCTTGACAAATAAACGACCGGGCCAGTTATTCTAACCTTTACTTGAAAAGGATAAATGGATCCTGTGTCCGATATGTGGTGCAAAAATGAGGACACAGATATTGGATGATACGGAATTAAAACATTTTCCGCTGTTTTGTCCAAAATGTAAAGAAAATTTTATCATCAATGTAAAGGATCATATAGTGGATTATCAATCTATTGCCAGACGCTAAGACGCAGAGCAGCAATTTTATTGCCAGCGTCTTTTGTGATTATATTAGGAAAGAGAGGGACAACAGGTAGTGAGTAATATTGTTGTTTTATCAGGAAGCGTACGAAAAGGTGGAAATACTGAGTTACTTGTGCAGGCATTTGTTGATGGTGCTAATAAAAATAATAGTGTTGAAGTAATTTCGGTAGCAGATTATAAAGTGAATCCTTGCATAGGGTGCAATACATGTTTTGACAGAGAAGGACATGAGTGCTTTCAAAAAGATGATATGACGAAAGTATATGAAAAACTGAAAATGGCAGATGTGCTTGTTATAGCGTCTCCTGTATATTTCTATGGTGTCAGTGCACAATTAAAAGTACTTATTGACAGATTACATACACCTATGGATTCTATTAAAAAAGGTAAATCCAACGTATACTGCGTCATTTAAGGAAAGATGAAACAAAAGGAGAAAATATGGAATCAGATATCATTAAAATCAGCCACCTGAATAAAAGCTTTGGCGAAGTAAAAGCTGTAAATGATTTGAGCTTTCGTGTGAAAAAAGGAGAATTGTTTGCATTTCTTGGAG
>OBHX01001846.1_pt1 | contig 17424 bp, 16 predicted proteins | sample 1519331 | NCBI WGS metagenome assembly OBHX01 (sample SAMEA2602897, study PRJEB22501) | metagenome
CCGTTGTTCCGTGTCAGTGGAGGCGCATTATAGGGAGTTATTTCAGGCTGACAAGTTAAAAATATAAAAAACTTATCAAGCGATTACTTTTCAATCAACACGCTCATTTATGCCTGGATTTTATACAAAAACGAGCCCCGCAGGGCCCGTTTATTGTTGTTTTGTGACTTACTGCACTGCCACTATGCGATCGTCATTCACTTCCAGACGAATCGTTTTGCCCGGAACCAGTTCACCAGACAGAATTTGCTGCGCCAGCGGGTTTTCGATCTGCTGCTGGATAGCACGTTTCAATGGACGCGCGCCATACACCGGATCGTAACCATTCGCGCTCAGCAGTTTAAGCGCCTCGTCAGAAATATGTATTTCATAGCCACGCTCTTCCAGACGTTTGTACAGACGCTGCAACTGGATCTGAGCAATAGAAGCAATGTGCTGCTCACCCAGCGGATGGAATACGACAACCTCATCTATACGGTTGATGAATTCCGGGCGGAAGTTATGGCTCACGACGCCCAGCACCATATCTTTCATGTGACCGTAATCCAACTCACCGAAGCGTTCCTGGATCAGATCGGACCCCAGGTTCGAGGTCATGATGACAACCGTATTACGGAAGTCGACCGTTCTCCCCTGTCCGTCAGTCAGACGACCATCATCAAGCACCTGCAGCAGAATGTTGAACACATCCGGATGCGCTTTCTCCACTTCATCCAACAAGATGACGGAGTAAGGACGACGACGTACTGCTTCCGTCAGATACCCACCTTCTTCATAACCGACATATCCCGGAGGTGCCCCGACCAAACGAGACACGGAGTGTTTCTCCATAAACTCGGACATATCGATACGCACCATTGCATCGTCACTGTCGAACATAAAGTTTGCCAGCGCTTTGCACAGTTCGGTTTTACCGACACCGGTTGGACCAAGGAACAGGAATGAACCAATCGGACGATTCGGATCGGACAAGCCCGCGCGGCTACGACGAATGGCATTAGAAACGGCTTCCACCGCTTCGTTCTGACCAATCACGCGGCTGTGCAGCTCCTGCTCCATACGCAACAGTTTTTCTCGTTCGCCTTCCAGCATGCGAGCAACAGGGATCCCCGTCCAGCGCGCCAGCACTTCCGCAATTTCTGCGTCGGTGACTTTATTGCGCAGCAGACGCATGGTTTTGCCTTCAGACTGGGTGGCTGCTTCCAGCTGTTTTTCCAGTTCAGGAATTTTGCCGTACTGCAGTTCAGACATCCGCGCCAGGTCGCCAACGCGGCGCGCCTGTTCGATGGCGATTTTTGCCTGCTCCAGCTCAGCCTTGATAGTTTGCGTTCCCGAGAGGGAAGCTTTTTCAGCTTTCCACTCTTCCTCTAACTCAGAATACTGGCGTTCTTTGTCGTCCAGCTCTTCGTTGAGCATATCGAGACGTTTTTTACTTGCCTCATCAGACTCTTTCATTAATGCCTGCTGTTCCAGTTTGAGCTGGATAATACGGCGGTCGAGTCTGTCGAGTTCCTCCGGCTTGGAGTCAATCTGCATACGAATGCTGGATGCCGCTTCGTCAATAAGGTCGATAGCTTTATCCGGCAACTGACGATCGGCAATATAGCGATGAGACAGCGTAGCAGCCGCAACAATCGCCGGGTCAGTAATCTGCACATGATGGTGCAGTTCATAACGTTCTTTCAGGCCACGCAAGATTGCGATGGTGTCTTCCACTGAAGGTTCAGCCACAAACACTTTCTGGAAACGACGTTCCAGCGCCGCATCTTTTTCGATGTACTGGCGATACTCATCAAGCGTTGTTGCGCCTACGCAGTGCAGTTCCCCGCGAGCTAGTGCTGGTTTCAGCATGTTCCCGGCGTCCATTGCGCCATCGGCTTTACCCGCCCCAACCATGGTATGCAATTCGTCGATAAACAGAATGACGTTGCCTTCCTGTTTCGAGAGATCGTTCAGCACACCTTTTAAACGTTCTTCGAACTCACCACGATATTTGGCCCCAGCCACCAGCGCGCCCATATCCAGCGCCAGTACACGACGGCCTTTTAAGCCTTCCGGCACTTCACCATTGATGATGCGTTGGGCCAGCCCTTCAACGATGGCGGTTTTACCGACACCGGGTTCACCGATTAACACCGGGTTATTTTTAGTACGACGTTGCAGCACCTGAATGGTACGGCGAATTTCTTCATCACGGCCGATGACCGGATCGAGTTTGCCCTGTTCGGCACGTTCAGTCAGATCGACGGTATATTTTTTCAAGGCCTGACGTTGGTCTTCAGCCCCCTGGTCATTCACGCTTTCACCTCCACGCATTTGTTCAATTGCCTGAGTGATATTGGCGGTCGTCGCGCCTGCTGATTTTAATAAGTCGGTCAGCGTACCGCGTGACTCAAGCGCCGCCAGAACGAACAGTTCTGACGAAATAAAGTTGTCCCCACGTTTTTGCGCCAGCTTGTCGCAAAGATTCAGTACACGCACCAGTTCCTGAGAAGGCTGCACATCGCCACCGGTACCTTCTACCTGGGGCAAACGGCTCAAAGCCTGGTCAATGGCTGTACGTAACTGGCCAGCATTAATGCCAGCAGACGTTAATAAAGGACGTACCGATCCCCCTTCCTGATTCAGCAAGGCGCTCATTAGATGAAGTGGTTCGATGAATTGATTGTCGTGCCCCAATGCGAGTGACTGGGCATCGGCAAGAGCAAGCTGGAATTTATTAGTAAGACGATCCAGACGCATAACTCCTCCCATAACAGGTCAAAATTGCTACTGGAGATTAAATGAGGTCATCCCTCAATTATTCAAGGTGAATGACCTGAATTATGTGAAAAGAAAATTACACGTACCGGATCGTCTTGATTCTTTAGGTTATATCAGCCAAATAAAACTTGCCATACGACCCGTGGTATTGTCGCGACGATAAGAGAAGAACGTCTCACTTTCGCTGAAGGTGCAACGGTCGCCACCGTGGATGTTCTCGACTCCGACACTGGACAGACGCTGGCGCGCAAGCTGGTAGATATCCGCCAGATACTTATCGCCGCGCGGTACAAATGCAAGGTCCGCTTGCGGATCTTTCGTCATGAACGCCTCGCGGACTTCTGGTCCAACTTCAAACGCGTTTGGACCTATCGCCGGGCCTAGCCAGGCAATAATGTTTTCAGGTTTGTCGGCAAAACACGCCACCGTCTCTTCCAGCACGCCGGCGCATAATCCGCGCCAACCCGCATGGGCCGCAGCAACTTCCGTTCCGGCACGATTGCAAAACAACACCGGCAAACAATCAGCGGTCATCACCGCACACACGGTGCCCGGCGTGTTGCTGTACGACGCATCTGCGCGTTTGCAGGCGTAAGGCTCGCCGGTCAGTTTCAGGACATCCTTACCGTGGACCTGCTCCAACCAGACTGGCTTTGACGGCAGATTGCCCGCAGCAAACAGTCGTTTGCGGTTCTCTTCAACATGCTCCGGGTTATCGCCGCAATGGGCGCCCAGATTCAGCGAATCGTAAGGCGGCATACTGACTCCGCCAATACGGGTAGAACTACACGCCGCGACACCTTGCGGTATCGGCCACTGCGGGACAATTAGCTTACTCATAGCCAGGCAATATCATCCTTATGTTCTTCGAAATCAGCGCGCATCACTTCAATCAACTGCACCATATCTTGTGGGATCGGCGCATGCCATTCCATTTCGATACCGGAAATCGGGTGATACAAACGCAGCATGGTCGCGTGCAGCGCTTGACGGTCGAACTTACGCAGTACGGAGATAAATTCGTCAGAAGCGCCTTTCGGTGGACGTGGACGACCGCCGTAAACCTGATCGCCCACCAGCGGATGAGTGATATGTGCCATGTGCACGCGGATCTGGTGCGTACGTCCGGTTTCCAGACGCAACCGCAGACGCGTGTGCACACGGAAGTGTTCCATAATGCGATAGTGCGTTACCGCCGGTTTCCCCATTGGGTGTACCGCCATATGCGTACGCTTGGTCGGGTGACGGCTAATCGGTTCCTCAACGGTTCCGCCAGCAGTCATGTGACCAATTGCCACGGCTTCGTACTCACGGGTAATTTCGCGCAGCTGCAACGACTCCACCAAACGTGTTTGCGCCGGAACCGTTTTTGCCACCACCATTAATCCGGTCGTGTCTTTATCCAGACGGTGCACGATACCTGCACGAGGAACATCCGCGATTGGCGGGTAGTAATGCAGTAACGCATTCAATACCGTACCATCGGGATTCCCGGCGCCCGGATGCACTACAAGGTCACGGGGTTTGTTGATGACAAGAATATCGTCATCTTCATAAACGATATCCAGTGGGATATCCTGAGGTTCAAAACGAACCTCTTCATCAATTTCTGCATTGATGGAGACACGCTCTCCACCCAACACTTTTTCTTTCGGTTTATCGCAAAGTTGGTCATTTACCAGTACGCGCTGGTCGAGGATCCATTCTTTTATGCGCGATCGCGAATAATCAGGGAACAATTCGGCCAAAGCCTGATCTAAGCGTTGACCGAGCTGATTTTCGGAGACTGTTGCGGTGAGTTCTACTCGTTGTGCCATAAACTGCTTCTTCGTTTAACGTTGGGTTTTACGGCTTTGCCGTTTAATATAGTGTGCTATTGTAGCTGGTCTTAACCGGGAGCAGGAACAGAGAATCTCCCGTATTACATTTTGAGGAAAGTCAAAACGTCATGACGCGCATGAAATATCTGGTGGCAGCAGCCACGTTGAGCCTGTTTTTGGCGGGTTGCTCTGGTTCAAAGGAAGAGGTGCCCGATAATCCGCCAAATGAAATCTACGCGACTGCTCAGCAAAAGCTGCAGGACGGTAACTGGAAACAGGCAATAACGCAATTGGAAGCGTTGGATAACCGTTATCCATTTGGACCGTATTCTCAGCAGGTGCAATTAGATCTCATCTACGCCTACTACAAAAACGCCGATCTGCCACTTGCTCAGGCTGCCATCGATCGTTTTATCCGTCTTAACCCGACACACCCTAACATTGATTATGTCATGTATATGCGTGGCCTGACCAATATGGCGTTGGATGATAGCGCACTGCAAGGATTCTTTGGTGTTGATCGTAGCGATCGCGATCCGCAACATGCCCGAGCTGCGTTTAATGACTTTTCCAAACTGGTGCGTGGGTATCCGAATAGCCAGTACACCACTGACGCCACCAAACGTCTGGTGTTCCTGAAAGACCGCCTGGCGAAGTATGAATACTCCGTTGCAGAATACTACACTGCCCGCGGCGCATGGGTTGCCGTGGTAAACCGTGTGGAAGGCATGCTGCGCGACTACCCGGATACTCAGGCAACACGTAATGCCCTGCCGTTGATGGAAAACGCTTATCGCCAGATGCAGATGAATGCGCAGGCTGAAAAAGTCGCGAAAATCATTGCCGCCAACAGCAGCAATACCTGATTTGCCTCAGAATGCAAAACGGCAGCCCAAGGGCTGCCGTTTTTTTATCCGTTAACGCCACAACTGAAGCGGTTTAGCTCCGACGCATCCCATCAAATATGGCCTGCTTTCAGGTATTCCTCAAGTAAAAAATCGCCTGTTCCTGCGGTGCCTCACAAAAAGGTTTTCTTGACAAAAAGCGACAAAATAATGTGATTCGTATCACACATTTTGACATTAGGAACGGTATGCTGGAATCACCAAGACGGGAAAGACAAGAGGTAAAATTTATGACAATGAACATTACCAGTAAACAAATGGAAATTACTCCGGCAATTCGCCAGCATGTCGCAGACCGTCTCGCCAAACTAGAAAAATGGCAAACTCATCTGATTAATCCACATATCATTCTGTCTAAGGAGCCACAGGGTTTCATTGCTGATGCCACCATCAATACACCGAACGGACATCTGGTCGCCAGCGCAAAACACGAGGATATGTACACAGCAATTAACGATTTGATCAACAAGCTGGAACGGCAGCTCAATAAAGTGCAGCACAAAGGCGAAGCCCGTCGTGCAACAACTTCAGTTAAAGACGCCAACTTCGTCGAAGCAGAAGAAGAGTAGTCCCTTACATTGAGTGTATCGCCAACGCGCCTTCGGGCGCGTTTTTTGTTGACAGGGTGAAAACAGTACGGGTACTTTACTGACGTAGCCAAAGGAAAATTACATGAAACTTGTCCCGTTCTTCTTCGCATTCTTTTTTACCTTCCCCTGAATGGGAGGCGTTTCGTCGTGTGATAAAGAATGCGAAGACGAACAATAAGGCCTCCCACAACGGGAGGCCTTTTTTATTGATAACAAGAAAGGCAACACTATGACATCGGAAAACCCATTGCTGGCGCTGCGCGATAAGATCAGCACGCTGGATGAAAAATTACTGGCCCTGCTGGCTGAGCGACGTGGACTGGCCGTAGAAGTTGGTAAAGCCAAACTGCTTTCGCATCGTCCGGTTCGTGATATCGACCGTGAACGTGACCTTTTGGACCGACTCATTCAGCTTGGCAAAGCACATCATCTTGATGCTCACTACATTACTCGCCTGTTCCAGCTCATAATCGAAGACTCCGTCCTGACTCAACAGGCACTGCTCCAGCAGCACCTGAACAAAATTAACCCACACTCCGCGCGCGTGGCCTTCCTTGGGCCAAAAGGGTCATATTCTCACCTCGCAGCACGTCAATACGCTGCCCGCCATTTTGAACAATTTATTGAAAGCGGCTGCGCAAAATTTGCCGATATCTTTAATCAGGTCGAAACCGGACAGGCTGACTATGCTGTGGTACCGATTGAAAACACCAGCTCCGGTGGGATTAACGACGTTTACGACCTGCTGCAGCACACCAGCCTGTCTATCGTTGGCGAGATGACCATTACGATAGACCACTGTGTACTGGTGTCTGGCACGACGGATCTTGAGACTATTGAAACGGTATATAGCCATCCGCAGCCGTTCCAGCAGTGCAGCAAATTCCTGAATCGCTACCCGCACTGGAAGATTGAGTACACTGAAAGCACCTCTGCGGCGATGGAAAAAGTTGCGCAGGCTAACTCACCGCGCGTGGCGGCCCTGGGGAGCGAAGCCGGAGGCGTACTGTATGGATTGCAGGTTCTCGAGCATATTGAGGCTAACCAGTCGCAAAACATCACCCGCTTCGTGGTGCTGGCACGCAAAGCAATCAATGTTTCCGATCAGGTTCCGGCAAAAACAACCCTGTTGATGGCGACGGGGCAACAAGCCGGTGCGCTGGTTGAGGCGCTGCTGGTGCTGCGTAACCATAATCTGATTATGACTAAACTGGAGTCACGCCCGATTCACGGCAATCCGTGGGAAGAGATGTTTTATCTTGATATCCAGGCCAACCTGGAGTCGCCCCAGATGCAAAAAGCATTGAAAGAGCTGGGTGAGATTACGCGTTCGATGAAAGTACTGGGATGCTATCCAAGTGAGAACGTGGTGCCAGTCGATCCGAGCTAACGTTTGACAATGCCGGATGGCGCTACGCTTATCCGGCCTACGATTCATACGATTTTTGAAGGCCGGATAAGGCGAAGCCGCCATCCGGCATCTTAATTAAGGACGGCTGTCATTCGCCTGGCGTAACAAAGTACGGCTTTCACTCTGGAAGCGTTTCGCATAATCGCCAAACCAATGCTCCACCTTACGGAAACTGTCGATAAACGCTTGCTTATCGCCCTGCTCCAGTAAACCGATCGCCTCGCCAAAACGTTGGTAGTAGCGTTTAATCAGCGCAAGGTTGCTCTCAGACGACATAATAATATCGGCATAGAGCTGCGGATCCTGGGCAAACAGACGGCCAACCATCGCCAGTTCAAGGCGGTAAATCGGCGAAGAGAGCGCCAGCAGCTGCTCCAGTTGAACGTTCTCTTCCGCTAAATGCAGACCGTAAGCAAAGGTCGCAAAGTGACGCAGTGCCTGAATAAACGCCATGTTCTGGTCATGTTCAACGGCGCTGATCCGATGTAGTCGCGCACCCCACACCTGAATCTGTTCCAGAAACCACTGATAAGCTTCCGGCTGACGTCCGTCACACCAAACGACGACCTGCTTGGCCAGACTGCCGCTGTCCGGACCAAACATTGGGTGTAACCCCACCACCGGGCCATCATGTGCAGCCAGCATCGCCTGTAAAGGACCATTTTTCACCGAAGCCAGATCCACCAGGATGCAGTCAGACGGCAGACGCGGTAGTTTGGCGATCACCTGCTCGGTGACGTGGATCGGCACGCTGACGATCACCATGCCGGCATCAGAGACGATCTCCGGCGCGCGATCCCAGTCCTGCTGTTCCAGGATCCGCACCTGGTAACCTGACAGGGTGAGCATTTTTTCGAACAGACGCCCCATCTGACCGCCGCCGCCGACAATCACCACCGGCCGCAGAGAAGGACAAAGCGTTTTAAACCCTTTGTCGTTCTCACTGGAGTAGGACTCACGCATAACGCGGCGTAGCACATCTTCAATCAGGTCCGGCGGCACGCCAAGGGCTTCCGCTTCCGCGCGACGAGAGGCCAGCATAGAGGCTTCCCGCTCCGGCACGTAGATCGGCAGCCCAAAGCGGCTTTTTACTTCACCTACTTCGGCAACCAGCTCCAGGCGGCGTGCCAGTAAATCCAGCAACGCCTTGTCGACTTCATCAATTTGATCGCGTAATGCGGTCAATTCAGCAACCATAACCAACCTCTTATGCTACACGCGCCGACAGCTGGCCGCTTAAATCCTGGCTAATTTCACGCAGCAGCGCATCCGTCATTTCCCAGCTAATGCAGGCGTCAGTTACGGATACGCCGTATTTCATTTCGCTGCGCGGCTGTTCGGAAGACTGGTTGCCTTCGTGAATATTACTTTCAATCATCAAGCCAATGATCGAGCGATTGCCATCTTTGATTTGTGCAATCACGGATTCAGCCACGGCAGGCTGACGGCGGTAATCTTTATTTGAATTACCATGACTGCAATCTACCATCAGAGAAGGTCGTAGTCCCGCCTGCTCCATCTCTTTTTCGCACTGGGCGACATCTGCCGGGCTGTAGTTCGGCGCTTTACCCCCGCGCAAGATCACGTGACCGTCCGGATTCCCCTGTGTTTGCAGCAGTGCAACCTGCCCGGCCTGGTTAATACCGACAAAGCGGTGCGACTGCGCAGCCGCACGCATGGCGTTAATGGCGGTCGCCAGGCTACCGTCGGTACCATTCTTAAAGCCAACCGGCATCGAAAGACCGGAAGCCATTTCACGGTGAGTCTGCGATTCCGTAGTACGGGCACCGATTGCGGACCAGCTAAACAGATCGCCCAGGTATTGCGGGCTATTTGGATCCAGCGCTTCAGTTGCCAGCGGCAGTCCCATATTTACCAGTTCAAGCAGCAGCTGACGCGCAATTTTCAGACCTGCTTCAACATCAAAAGAGCCATCCATATGAGGATCGTTAATTAACCCTTTCCAGCCGACAGTGGTACGGGGTTTTTCAAAATAGACGCGCATCACCAGGTAGAGGCTATCGCTGACCTCTGCGGCAAGGGCTTTAAATCGACGAGCATACTCAATAGCCATTTCAGGATCGTGAATGGAGCATGGGCCACATACGACCAGCAGGCGCGGATCGCGACCGGAGATAATATCTGAGATGGTTTTACGCGACTGGGCGATTTGCGCCTCTTGCTCATGGCTCAGCGGAAATTCAGCTTTCAGCTGCTCCGGAGTCATCAGAACCTGTTCGTCGGTAATATGTACGTTGTTCAGCGCGTCTTTTTGCATGATGGTGATCCTGTTTAGCTCGTTTGCGATAGTTGATCCTCAGCGAGGAGGAAATAACGATATCACAACAGGTAAAGATTTCAATCCACAATCCGTAAATTTTAATTTACATGATGTTATTTCAAGGCAAAAACAGCCCTTGCAAATGTACATTTAAATTTACACCACTGAATTTTCAGATCCACTATGCTTAAAAAAACGAAGGAGCACAGGCAATGAAGCAACTCATCAGCATCTTGTTTCTATTACTTCTTAGCGGATGTCAGATAGACCCCTACACCTATGCCCCTACCTGGACTGGTACCGACTGGTACGACGCCGGGATACAAGATGCCATTTCGGGTTATGCCGTTAAAGATAATGAAACGCTTGCCGACAACTACAATGACCCCGACGTCGATCGTACGGAATACCTTAAGGGTTACGCCGAGGGACAACGTAAAACCTGCCAGCAGGATTTTGTTTATGCCAGAGGCCTGACCGGGAAAACTTTTCCGCCCAGTTGCGATACTGTCGAAAATGTTGACCAGTTACACAGCGCCTGGCAGCAAGGGGCAAACGAGGGTGCTGCCTCGATAAGGTTAAATTAAACAATGGTTTATATTTTATAAACCATTAGGATTTAACTTAAATCACCAATAGCATTATTCCAGGAATAATGACGGCTTAGGAAAATAATGTTATTTTGTTGCAAACAATCTTGAATGTATTTCGACGTTTTACAGCAAACGCTGGTAGGTAACTATTCATGAGCTATTCTTACCGACTCATACTTCTACTGGCACTGCTCCTGACCGGATTACCGCTGTATGCCCAAAGCGTTACGGAAGAAGCAAAATCGGTACGCGCTATGGTTTCCGGCATCGTCAGTTATACACGCTGGCCTGCACTTTCCGGGCCCCCAAAACTGTGTATTTTCTCTTCATCGCGTTTTTCCAGTGTCCTGAAAGATACCAGTGCAGGCGCATTACCCTATCTTCCCGTCATCATCCGTACGGAACAAGAAATATTAGTTTCGCAGTGTGACGGTTTTTATTTTGGAAAAGAATCCCCTACTTATCAGGTGGAATTAAAGAATAAATATCCGACTAAGGCATTGTTATTAATTGCTGAACAGAACCCCGAATGCGTTATTGGCAGCGCCTTTTGCCTCATAATTAAAGACGAAGATGTGAGATTTTCCGTAAATATGGATTCCCTTTCACGCAGCGGCGTAAGGGTCAGTCCAGACGTATTGATGCTTGCACGGAATAATAAGCATGGATAAGGGCCATTCTCCCATAGCACGCCCGACGTTTAAGCGAACATTACGGCGTATCAGCATAATCAGCGTTCTGGTAACCATGATGCTGATCTGGCTGCTGCTCAGCATTTCTTCCGTGCTGGCATTAAGACAGTATGCGCAAAAGAATCTGGATCTGACTGCCGCTACCATGACCCGTACGCTCGAAGCTGCATTAGTCTTTTCTGATAGTGTTGCAGCAACTGAAACGCTGGCGGCACTGGGTCAGCAGGGGCAATTTTCCGTTGCAGAAGTTCGTAATAAAAACCAGAAGGTGATCGCCACCTGGCGCTATAACGCGCAGGATACCACTGAAAAGATCAGCGGGATGATCAGCCACTGGCTGTTCCCACAACCGGTCACTCAGCCGATTTTGCACAATGGCAACGTCATCGGTGAAGTACGATTGACTGCGCGCGATAGCGTTATCAGTCATTTCATCTATTTGTCGCTGGCCGTCCTTACCGGGTGCATTCTGTTGGCATCCGGAATTGCATTAATGCTCACTCGCTATTTACACAATGGCGTTGTGGATGCACTGCAAAACATTACCGAGGTGGTACATGATGTTCGTACCAACCGTAACTTTTCACGGCGCGTATCAGAGGAACGCATTGAAGAGTTTCATCTCTTCGCCCTGGACTTTAATAGTTTGCTGGACGAGATGGAGGAGTGGCAACTTAAACTGCAGGCAAAAAACGCTCAGCTGTTGCGTACTGCACTACATGATCCTCTGACGGGTCTGGCAAATCGCGCCGCATTTCGCAGCAGCATAAATGCCCTAATGAATGATGATGCCGCCCACAGCAGCTCGGCATTATTATTCCTTGATGGCGACAATTTTAAATTTATTAATGATACCTGGGGCCACGCAGCGGGGGATCGGGTCCTGATTGAAGTCGCAAAAAGGTTATCCGAGTTTGGGGGGAGTCGCCATTACCCATACAGACTTGGCGGCGATGAGTTCGCTATGGTGCTGTACAGCGTTCATTCTGAATATGAGGTTCAGCGGATCTGCGCGGCACTGTCACAAGAGTTTAACCGACCTTTTGACCTGCATAATGGTCATCTGGCAAGCATGACGCTCAGTATTGGGTTTGCGCTGACGTGGGAACATGCTTCTGCCGAAAAATTACAAGAACTTGCCGATCAAAATATGTATCAGGCTAAACATTTGCGTTCTGAACGCATTATTAAAAAATAAGGAATTACACACATGCTAAAACGTTTATTATCCCCGTTTCTTCTGCTTTTACTGATTCTGGCTGGCTGTCAGGCACCTCAGGGAAAATTTACCCCAGAGCAAATTGCAGCCATGAAATCATACGGATTTACTGAAGCATCAGGAGACTGGTCTCTCGGCCTGTCTGACACTATCCTGTTTGACAAAAATGACTATAAACTCCGTCCTGAAAGTGAAAAACAGATCAAGGAAATGGCATCCAAACTGGCAGCTACCGGGCTAAATCATGCTCGCCTGGATGGTCATACTGATAACTACGGTGAAGACAGCTATAACGAAGCTCTGTCACTCAAACGCGCTAATGTCGTTGCCGATGCCTGGGCGCAGGGCGCTAATATTCCCCGCACCAACCTGACTACTCAGGGACTCGGGAAGAAATATCCCATTGCCAGCAACCAGACATCAAAAGGTCGCGCTGAAAACCGCCGCGTGGCGGTCGTGATCACGACACCATAATCGTCCCCCAACTGGCTGCGCGCCGCGCAGTCCTTCCATTGCCATAAAGAACAAAAGAGTAAACGTCGGGATAAAAAAAGGGCCAGCCTTTCGGCCAGCCCTTTTCTAACAGGATGTCGCTTGCGCGAATCTTAGTTAAGACGCTTTTACCTGACACCATTGATAATCATAAATTTTTGATTATAAACAGTTAGTTATATGTATCTCTAGTGCAATCAAGTGCAACCAAAAACATGCTGCGTGGACAGAATGTGGACACCCTTCTTACCAAGAAAGCATCATATCCTTATACAAAGAATTCTGAGCATGCTGTATGAGCACATCATTTGTACGTTGAGCGAAACCATACTTTTCGTTGACATACGCTTTTTGCTCTTCAGATAATAAGTCAAGATTCATATTTTGAAGTTGTTCTTTTATGAGATAATTCTGCCAATTCAGTACTTCTATATAAACTCTTATGGGATCATGGCGTGGGTCTTTTGCCCCTTTTGAATAATCAATCTTTAACCCCTCATCAACCTCCATTTTTTTAACACTTCCATCAACTTGTCTAATGAATATGGCACCTTTTCCTTCTTTAGGTTCCAAGCTGTTTTCTAGGATGTAATCTGTTTCATATAATTTTGAAAGTTCACTATCAGCATTTTCCTCAACCAAAGAATTTTTGAACATTGGTTGAATTATACATACAGCACCTCCCCACACATCTCTTCCAAATATAGGCTGGGTAATTTTTTCTTTTCCTGGGAGTGGATCCACAATCAACCTATCACTGTTGTTATCTAATTTCATCCCGTCTATATAAGGAAAGCCTAATCCATGTGAAACCAAAAACATCGATGAGACATTAAAGAAATATAAATCATTAATCCTAAGACAAAAAACGCTTGGCATAATTGCAAAGGAAAAATTTTCTGAACCTATAAAATTCACACCTTGCGGTTGATTTTCAAAACGTTTAATCATTAAAATTCTGTCATAACATCCCATACGATGAGAAATGGCAAAATTTGGCTCAATATCAGCAACATTCTTATCTAATTGACGCAACCCCAGCCACACACCGACTCTTACTTTATCCATCCAGTCAAGGAATAAATTAATTTGCTCTCTGTCTATAGACTTATTATCAGACATGCGTTCATAAACATCTTTAACTTTAGCTTCAAGATTAGAATAATCACCATTGCATTTCTCACAAGCAGGAAACGTGAAGTTGTCAAATGAAAATACGCGTCCTTTCGTATCGACATTATCAGAATTTGGTGCATTTATTTTAGTATACACACCCTCTTCATCACGATCACAAATGGGCATCCCAAAAAAAGCCTGTCTCTTTGGATCTCCTGTTTTTTTTATCAACCATTGTGGAATAATATGTTCTCTACTTTTCTTTTCAGGTTTACGCCCACAAAAAACGCAGTTTGCCTTACTACTCACTTGTAATTTCCTCATGCCTGTATAGTGATATCGGATTAAGAAGAGCAGCTTCTTCAAGATGATCAGGAGCAAAATGTGCGTATCGCATCGTCTCTCTTATGTTTGCATGGCCAAGAATCCGTTGGAGTACCAAGATATTACCTCCATTCATCATAAAATGACTCGCAAAAGTATGACGTAGCACGTGCGTCTTCTGCCCTTCAGCCAACACAATATCGGTCAGTGCGAGCATTTTCTTGAACTCCTGATAGCAGGGATGGAACATTTTCCCCTGCAAAGGAGCTAGCTCGTCATACAGCCACCGAGGGATCAGCACCGTGCGATTCTTCTTACCTTTAGTTTTCGTGAAGGTCAGCTTGTGGGGTAAAAGATGTGAACGAATCAGACGTTTGGCTTCACCCCATCTAGTACGCCTCACGAGACGATACTTTTAAGAACACTTTTTCTTAGAGCGACTAATACTACCATCATTACAAACAAATTTTCCGTCAGCGGTGCAATGCGATACTCCACCTTTAGATTTAGAACATGGGTAATTTTTTGCAGATACAGTAGAAGATGAAATTGAGAGCAGTACTATTATTAGAAAAGAAAAGCATACTTTCATTAGTATTATCCTTAAATAGAGAACATCAAATATTACTCATGGTTTTTATTGTTGTTGCCTGACATTCCTCGCACGGTTTAGCACCAATTTGGTACTAAAATCCTTATCGAACACTAGCCAGTTACAAGACTAAACCCAGCATAACCACCCAAACAATAATTCTGGTAAATATAGATGCATTGAGTTTCGCAATTACAGACCATATACTATCAAAAAAATGTTTACCGTTTGTGATCCGTTTCTAATATGTAGTAAAAACAAGACGACGCAACCATATTAATATAATTATTTTTATTATAATCACCATCAACATGTAATCAACTGCACAGCATCCACCATTACAACCGTAACAACAATAAACAATGCTTTCTGAACTTCAGTTCCCGCCAAAATATCGGATAATTTATTTATTAACCACACCCCACAATATTTCGACATATTATGGGCAGCATCAATAAAAAAAGGGCCAGCCTTTCGGCCAGCCCTTTTCTAACAGGATGTCGCTTGCGCGAATCTTAGTTAAGACGCTCTTTGATACGAGCAGACTTACCAGTGCGCTCACGCAGGTAGTACAGTTTAGCTTTACGAACAGCACCACGACGTTTAACAGCAATGCTGTCAACTACCGGAGAGTGAGTCTGGAAGACACGCTCAACGCCTTCGCCGTTGGAAATTTTACGAACAGTGAATGCAGAGTGCAGACCGCGGTTACGAATAGCGATAACCACGCCCTCGAATGCCTGCAGACGTTTTTTGGAACCTTCAACAACCCATACTTTCACTTCCAGGGTATCACCCGGACGGAAGGAAGGTACGTCCTGCTTCATCTGTTCTTGTTCAAGTTGCTTAATAATGTTGCTCATAATTTAATCTCTTATCCTGGGTAAACTGATATTGGGGGCTTACGCCTGCCCATCATGTTTATGTTGCTGTTGTGCGTGTTCCTTTTTGAACTCCGCCAGCAACCTTGCTTGCTCTTCAGTCAGAGCCAGGTTTTCCAGAAGTTCAGGTCTTCTAAGCCAGGTCCGGCCCAGCGACTGCTTCAAACGCCAGCGACGTATCTCAGCGTGGTTCCCCGACAGTAACACCGCCGGTACTTCCATCTGCTCTAACACTTCAGGTCGGGTATAGTGCGGGCAATCCAGCAACCCATCAGCAAACGAATCTTCGATTGCCGAAGCTTCATGACCCAGTACCCCCGGAATAAACCGGGACACGGAGTCGATCAGCGTCATTGCTGGTAACTCACCACCGCTGAGTACGTAATCGCCGATTGACCATTCTTCGTCAATTTCGGTTTGAATCACGCGCTCATCTATTCCTTCATAGCGACCACATACCAGAATCAGCTTTTGATTCGTGGCCAGTTCGCTAACGCCCGCTTGATCAAGCTTGCGTCCCTGAGGTGACAGATAAATCACCTTTGCGCCTTCACCAGCCGCAGCTTTTGCTGCATGAATGGCGTCCCGTAAAGGTTGCACCATCATTAACATCCCCGGTCCGCCGCCGTAAGGACGATCGTCCACGGTACGGTGCCGGTCATGAGTAAAGTCACGAGGACTCCAACTCTGGATGTTCAGCAGGCCATTTTTTACTGCCCGGCCAGTTACCCCGTAATCGGTAATTGCGCGGAACATTTCTGGAAACAGGCTAACGATACCTATAAACACAAGCCAATCCCCATAACGCCGACTTTTACCGTTTATCCGGTGGTTTAAAAACCAGGATCCCAATCTACTTCGATAGTACGAGTAGCGAGATCGACTTTCTTGATAACCTGCCCATCGAGGAACGGCACAAGACGTTCCTTGATACCAAACGCATCTTTCAGGTTTGCCTTGATGACGATGACGTCATTCGAACCGGTTTCCATCATATCGACGACTTTACCGAGATCGTAGCCTTCAGTAGTCACTACCTGGCAGCCCATAAGGTCTTTCCAGTAGTAGGAACCATCTTCCAGCGCTGGCAACTGCGAGGAATCCACGACAATTTCGCAATTAGTCAGTAGATTCGCCGAATCACGATCGTCAACGCCTTTCAGCTTGATGATCAGATCCTGATTGTGGTGCTTCCAGCTTTCCAGCTGTACTTGCTGCCACTGACCCGCCTTCTGGATAAACCAGGGCTGATAGTCAAAAATGCTTTCGGCGTCTTCAGTGGAAGAAAACACTCTGAGCCAACCACGGATACCGTAAGAAGACCCCATTTTCCCCAAAACGATGGGTTCCACAGGAGCCTGTGCGGCGAGTTGCTTGCTCATCATGACCACCGTGACAGATTAAGCTGCTTTGTTTGCTGCTTTGATCAGCGTAGCTACGCGATCAGAAATAGTCGCGCCCTGGCCAACCCAGTGAGCGATGCGATCCAGATCCAGGCGAGTGCCTTCTTCTTTTTCGCTAGCGATTGGGTTAAAGAAGCCAACGCGCTCGATGAAGCGACCGTTGCGTGCATTACGGCTGTCGGTAACAACAACCTGGTAGAACGGACGCTTTTTAGCGCCGTGACGAGCTAAACGAATAGTAACCATAACATCCTCTTGTGTGAATAAAACACCCAGGCCCCATCGAGGAACGGAGCCCGGGGGTCATATTAAAAGCCCGAAAATTTTACTGATTTCTCGGGA
>OBHX01001855.1_pt1 | contig 17330 bp, 18 predicted proteins | sample 1519331 | NCBI WGS metagenome assembly OBHX01 (sample SAMEA2602897, study PRJEB22501) | metagenome
ATTGAAGAGTTAAATTATCCTTTAATGTATGTAGAAGACATCAATTAAATTATTGTAGGTGTTGTTATGCAAACAACAAGTATACGCTAATTAATGAGGTCAGCAGCACAACAGACATTAAATATGCCCAATCAACACAGGCAGAAGTACAATTTATCCTATTTGAGAATAGATTATTGCAAAATCGATTTGAGTGAGGTGTTAACTATGAAATGTCCATTTTGCGGGGAAACTCTGATTGAAGGAGATTTGAGTTGTCCAAACTGTCGAAGTCCAGCTATTGACATGATTATGAATTCATCCAAAGTTTCAACCTACAATTTTCAAAGCGGTGATGATACTGGAATGACCATCCTCAAAGCTCAGGAGAAATTCAAAGAAAGTGCAGGAAGTTATGCTAACTTAAACAGTATGGCTGTAAGCTATAAATCATTAACTACATTAAAATCAGATATATTCGAAAATAACCGTAAAGTTGAACCAGTTGAATTAATCAAAAGTTATTATGGTGTAGACAACATTGACATCCTTGGAACTGCAGTCTGTGATGGCGGATCAGAAATAGGAGATAAAACCTACATCGGTATGGACTACATAAATCCAGGAATTAAATTGTTATACTCAAGAACTACAGGAACAACCGTTGCACCTTTAGGACCTGACGGTGAGATGTATGATTTCTATCCATTGATTGAATTCATGAGAAAAGATATTCGTGATGAATTGCCTATGTATACAAAGCTATTCATACTTTCTTCCGTTGGTGTTTTAATGAATGCACCGAATAGAATTATCAAGGGTAATTTCAGAGCTTAAACTCCAAATCCCTGATAAGCTGGGATGCATCCTTTCCCAGCTTCATCTTGATAATTAACCTTTAAATTCAATTATATCAAGCATTATTTCAATAGCTAATGCATGTAATGGTTCGGATAAATCATTTATTGGTTCAAATGATGAAAACATTCCTCCAATAAACATTTGGAATGTTATTTTATCATTTTCAATCATAATTCCATAATCGGAAGTATCGTCTCCAGTATAATAATCTCCACTTAATAATAAATCACATTTTCCTAAACAAGAAGCGACACCAACTGCAACATAGTCATCATCTTCAATTTCATACTCATAAATATCGCTTGCATGACCTGCTATTTCAGTATTTGCATATACTGCTCTAATATAAATAGAATTGCCCTCATCTTTAAGTTCATTTAATTTATTATAGTACTCATCACTATATGTTTCGATATCAAAATCGATATACCATTCATCATCTTCATTAACTGCAACCAAACAGCACTCTCCAACACCAAAATCTTTTGATAATACTTTTTCAATTGTTTTTCTCAAATCTATTTCTTTATCTTTTAATTCCATCTGAATATCGGAAATACTGACAAATTTAGGTTCAAACTTTTTAACATTTTCAGCCATGGTTATCACATCTTTGTATTGTTATCAATAATTAGGTTATACACATATTAATAATATTCTATTTTAAAAAAATATATTTAATAAAGTAGCTATAGGCTATGTAATCAGTTGAATTTTATTACAGTAATCCCTTGTAGTCTAACATAGTAATTTCGAATTCTGTGACTAATTTTGTTCCACAATCAGCACATAATTCTTCACCATTATCAAAAGCTTCCCCACAATCTGGACAATACATCACAACTTCATCCGAAGGATCTTCAAAAACAAGTGTATTCATCAGAATTTCAATAACAAATGCATTTAAAGGTTCTGATAAATCACGTATTTCTCCTATTCCTCCACAAAGCCCACTCCTATTTTCAGATAAGCAAATTGTACCATCATCATAAACTTCAATTCCATAATCTCCAGCTTCATCTCCGGTGTAATATTGCGGGCTTAATCTTAAATCATAATCCCCTAAACCAGAATATATTCCAACAGTTACAAAGTCATCGTCATCGATTTCATATTCATAAATCTCATCGGCAACAGACCCACTTCTTGCATATGCCGTGTGTATGTATATGCCATCACCTATATCCTCAACAGTGGGTCCGGCGTAAAAATCCGGCATATTCACACGATTCATAGTTTTATCTAAGTTTATCTTTTTACCTTTTAATGACGAATATACATCAGAGATACTAGTAAATTTTGGTTTGAATTCTTGAATGTTAAGTTCATTATTTTCTTTATCAAATAAAGGTTCTTTTTCATTAGAATAATATACTCTAACATGTAAAACACCATGCCCATTTTCTGGTTTCTCACTAACAGAAATAGCCACGTCATCTTTTAATTTAAAAATTAATTTTCCCATCATCAAAACATAATGTGAACTAGATGGTCCAAAAAGAGACTTTTTCATATCTAATTCCTTTAAAATATCATCTTCTTGTTTAATATCAAAACATTTACCATTCATTAAACATACTATATCAGTTTTAAGACAATATAAGAAATTTAAAATCTTATTCTGAGCATCATACCCCTTTACACGAATTACCCTATTTGTTTTCAAAATATTAATTATATCTTCGTCGGTAGCATATTTAAAATTATAATCTGTTATCTCTTTCATAAAAATCACTTATTAAGGTTAAACCCATGTTCTACATTTAAATATTATCTACATTACATAAACTGTTTATTATATTGTATTCAACATACCCTAATTTTAAAAAAAATTTATTTAATAAAGTAGCTATAATATATAATTGAGGCTATAAAATGAAATTATTTTTAGATAATGAAAATTCATATGCAACTACAATAACAGTTAAAGGTAAGGAAATAACATTGCTGTTAATTGAATCCAGCATATTAATTGACAGTTCTCAGATAGCTAAGATATTTGATAAAAAAGAAAAGACGGTAGCTACTAAAGTTCAGAAATCCAAACTGGAGAAATATGAAACAGATAATGTGAAGACATTAAAGAAATATGGTTTGATGAATCCTGATGCAGTTAAACCAAAACCATTCTATGATTTAAGACAGATGCTGGAAGGACCAGCCTATTACTATTTCAAAAGGGAAGATGAAACTGATTTAATTGATGTTATTGTCAGTGTAGCTATTGGAAAACATAGGGAGTGGATTCATAACAGAGACATTGATAGATTTTAATTAATAATATTAAATTATTTTACTCTGGCCATGGAACACCTTTTACATAAACTCCAACTTCAATGACTTTATCACGTGCTTCTTTTAATTTAAAATTACAAATTAAATTGCCTATTTCAACAAATTCAAAACCTTGCTCTTGATTGATTCTGATAGATTCACCTACAACTCCTCTAATTGATTTTTCGGAAAATCTGTTTATATCATAGAATTTCCTGTAATCCATTGCAAGAGCTTTGGTTTCATCACGAAATATTACATTGAAACGTTTATATCGATGATCAAAAGATTTCTGAATAGCTTCTGTTTTGTCTAAACTAAAATAAAAATTTTTAACGTTGGTTATGAGGCCGAGATAGTAATCTAAATCTAGTAACAGATTAATGTCTGAAACATTCTCTAATGCAACAAGGCAACGGTCGTGGACTTTCTTGGCAAAAGTATATTTATCGTAAGCGTTATCTGTTGTTTGCACGTAGTCCCAAGTAATGTTCTTGTTTGATTTGTTATGTGCTTTAATTTTTGAATAATCAAGTTTATAGTAATCAATAGTATGGTAATTAACAATATCCATGATTCTATTAAAATAATCATTATATTGCTCGTCATCTACATCTCCTGAAGATAATGCAAATTCAAATCTTATTTGCACTTCCATTAATTTTTTAAGAAATATTAGTCTTTTTCGTTCCCTTTCTGCACTATCATCTATCATATCATCATTCCACAAATCTTACAAATTTACTTTATGTCATTGTCTTTAACAATAGCTTTATTTCTACTATTAAATAATATGTTTGTTCCTGTTAATGTAGAGTTCCAACAAATTTATTATCTTGTTTATATAAATAATATAATATGTCAGATAATAAATATATTAGTTGGGCAAGTTTTTGCCAAGCTATGAATTCCATAGCCTACTGGCTACTCCAAAACAAAAAGAACTATAAAAAACGTGACTATTATCAGATATTAACATTAAAAGGTAGTTGCAAGGATATAGAAAAGAAAGCAAAGAAACTGGGAAACGATAAGCTGGTGTCAATGTATACAATGGCCTTAATTAAAGACAACAAGTCATTGGATTTCCTTCCAAACTATGTAACTCTAAAGAAATGGGGAACAAATTAATAAAGCTGAATATGTTGATATGGCTATAAGAACAGAAGCATACATTACTGCCAACAAAAGATTTCCTGCAATCGTATACAGAATGTCAACCCTTCCAGACTACAAAGACTCCACAATGAAGCTATTTACAAATACATTTAACTTTAAAGGAAACACCATTGATGAGGCTTTAGCAGTAATAGCTAAAAAGAAATTGTACAGTAAATACTTTGATTCTCAAAAAACAGATAAGAAAACCATTAATGATGCTAAAGCAGGTAAAGGTTCCAATTGTGTAGACTGGGGGCAGGTATATTACAGAATAGCTAAAAGCTTAGGTTATGGGGTGCAGTTTGTTCATGTTAAATGTCGTGTAAGTGGCACTGGTCATATCATATTAAGATTAAAACATAAGAAACATACTGGTGGAAACTGGATTAAGAGAGACCCAGCTGCAGTGGCTGATACCACTGATGGTAATGTCAGATCCATATGGTGCTCTGACGGCTACCTGATAGCTTATGATCCAGCATGGATTTTTACAGATTTGTATTCAAGTTAACAGTTAATGTTAACTCTTTTCTTTTTTTATGGAATAATATATTTGTTATTAAGTTCAAAATATTGATATGGTAAAGTCAAACATTGAGAAATAATTGGGAATAATAGACTTAAATGAAACTGATTTTACAAATGGAGAAATATTGGAAATTATAGATTTATATCTAAAACAAAAGCCCTATCTAGAAGGTACTTCTGTTAATGAGGATTTAGTCAGATTTAAATTCTCTTCGGAGGATGATATCGTGGAAGTAGAATGCATAGCTGAACCCTGCTTTGACGATATAATGGATAAACAGTATATGGAAAATTGGCATAAGTTAAAAAACAAATATGGAAAAGGATCTAGTATTGATTTATCTAAAGAAAAACTGGATTTTCGAGAAATAATTACTGTTTTTACATTTATTGAAAGGGCAAACCGTCATGCTGGAGAAGGCTCTGCTCATGACTATGAGGCGGGGTCTAATTTACTTTCAAGACTTGAAGAAATTAAAACTGAATTAAAACATTAACATTCAATATTAAAAAATTATTTTTTAAATATTATATTTCAACTTAATTGATAGATTAAAATTAATGAGATGGTGAATATGACTATTAAACGAGTATTAACAATCCAAGATAAAAACTACAATGAAGAATTTGAAGTTACAAGCAAAAGTGGAATTTTTATACACGATAATATAATTGTTATGCAAACAACACCCATAAACTATTTTTTAATCAACCAACTCAAAATTAATTAACTGATTGGTTTCCAAATCCTCATCATGTATATTAACAGATGTTTGAGGACCATCATATGTTTTATAATACAATATTCCCTTATCTGTATTGTAACAGTCTGAATAGATAGTATATTCAAATTTATCAGGTTCTTCCACTAACGTACACCCTTTTTGCTGTTCAACAGATGCCAGAATATGGAAAAACTGAGACACACTTTCTTTTTCAGAATCTCCGGAAACGGAATTTTCTTTAACAAAAGCTGCTTTTACAAAACGGGACTGTGAAGAAACATCCCCCGGAAGACCAATTGAACCCATTCCCCGACTATAAGTTGCCAAATCCAAATTGCCTCCAAAGGTATTTTCAGGCGTTCTGTTTGATAATGCCATATAATTATTTAAATTAAATAGCTGTTTATCAAAAGGAGGGTTGTTTGTTAAAACTCCTACAGGATTATCATAAATATCCAGTCCTTCCTCTACAACCTCTACAACAATTGAAGCATTCCTATCTGAAATAATCCAATGAAGTGGAGATGGAGGCAACTGGGCGGAAAATTTCTCATCTGAAATATTTAAGTTTTCCAATAACCTTTCGGCATCACTGATGGTTTTTGCTTGAGATAATATATATGGAATAATCTCAAAAGAAGCTATGTTAACTTTAGATTTATCTAGTGGTTTGTAGTCACAGTAATCCGGAAAGTTTAATCCCCCCATAGCTAATCCTTTCTCATTACATGCATCATAATACAAAGGATATTCATCAATACCTGCAGCTATGCCAATAATCCCATAATGATTTTCAATGTCCTCAGTATCCCTGAATATTAAAGGATAGTTTCTAGGAGTTATCGTTACTCTTTCATTATATGAAATTTCATAGTCAAAATTACGGCCAAAATAATGGCATTTTGTTAAATAATTTGCAGCAGTACACATAATTACCAAACCTCCGTTGATAACTAATTATGTATAATCCATATTTATACTTAACTAAATATTCTAAAAAAAAGCAGAAATAAAAAAATTAATAAATTTCTGTTAAATCATCCAATAAATCAGTCAAATGCTGTTTAGTGATATGATTCATTAAAACTACTCGAATAGCTACAGGACATTTAGCTACTGAAACTCTCCATCCCAAATCTTCCAGTTTATCAGCCAAATCATGAGCTTCCATATCCGGATGATTAAATGCTACAATGTTCAATTCAGGTTCTACAACAACATCATAACCTATTTTTTCCAAACCTTCTTTAAAATAATGAGTATTATCCATCAAGTTTCCTGCAAGCTTTTCATAGCCTTCGTTTCCAAGATATTTCATGATTGCATAAGTAGCTGCAGAAGCTGCTCCTGAACGAGTTCCAACAATTGTAGATTGTGTTTTAACAGTCAGATATGGAGAATCAACAGCCATCACTTCCAGATACTCTTTTTTTCTAAACAGAATTCCTCCGGCAGGAATTGGTGCCAAACCCATTTTATGAGGATCAACAGTAATTGAACATACCCCAGGTAATGAAAAATCAAAAGGCGGAAATTCATAACCAATTTTTCTTAAAAATGGTATTGAAAAACCTCCAAATGCCGCGTCAACATGGAAGTAAATATTATTTTCATAAGCTATTTCAGACAATTCTTCAATAGGATCAACCAAACCCAATTCAGTAGTTCCTGCAATAGCTACAATAGCCACAGTATTATCGGAAATATTTTCTTTAACTGAATCAACATCGATTTTGTAATTTTCATCCAGTTTAGCTTCAATAATTTTTAAATTCATCATATCTGCAGCTTTTTTAAATGAGAAATGAGCAGAATCCGGAATTATGATTTCTCCTTCTTTAATTCCCTTATATTTTCGGGCATGATTTCTTGCTGCCCTCATCGCCATGATATTAGCTTCAGTACCACCAGTTACAATATTTCCATAAGGTTCACTAATCGATAATAATTCACCAATAGATTTTATAACTTCATTTTCAATATATTTTGTTCCTTTAAAAAGACCAGGATCTCCCAAATTAGAATCTAAAAATTTACAATAAACTTCTTTAGCAAATGGATGTGCTTCTGTACACATAGAACCTAATATTCTACCATCACTATATTTATGGTCTTTTGATTGGATTTCATTTAATTCTTTAAGTATGTCTTTTTTAGATATTGGTTTATCTTCCATAGTACAACCTTATAAGGTGATATTTAAAAAAAATAAAAAAGAAAATAAAATTTATTCTTGAGATTTGCGAGCAGCATCAAGAATAATTTTTTTCTCAGCTCTAGCTACAGTTTTTCTAACTTCAGCTACAGCATCAGCATTTGAGGATACACTGGTAATTCCAAATCCTACAAGTTTTTCAACAATGTGAGGTACACTACCTGCTTGACCACAAATACTGCAAGTAACTCCAGCTTCAACACATTTTTTAATTGTTCTTTCAATTAATTTCATTACAGCAGGGTGTTCTTCAGTATAATGTTTTGCAACAAATTCGTTGTTTCTGTCTACTGCAAGAGTATATTGTGTTAAATCATTAGTTCCTAAACTTACGAAATCAACACCAATTTCAAGATAATCTTCAATAGTTAAAGCAGCTGCAGGTATTTCTACCATCATACCAAAGTCAATGTCTTTATGAGGGATTAAACCTACACTAGCACAAAGTTCTTTTGCTTGTTTAAGTTCAGCAGGACTTTGTGATAATGGAATCATGATTCCTAAGTTGGTGTAACCTTTATCATAAAGTTTTTTAATAGCTTTGAATTCACATTTAAGAATTTCAGGTTGGTCAAGTTCCCTTCTGATTCCTCTCCAACCTAACATTGGATTGTGTTCTTCAGGTTCGTTTTCTCCACCTTCCAAAGTGATGAATTCGTCAGTTGGCGCATCTAAAGTTCTGTACCATACAGGTTTTGGATAAAATGCGTCTGCCACAATCATTACATTTTCTGCAATGGTGTCGATTAATTCATCTTCCCTTCCATCAGCAATGAATTTTCCAGGGTGAATACCTGCAGTCAACATCAAATGTTCAGTTCTGAGCAATCCAACTCCATCTGCACCGGTAGCTGCTGCTCTTTGGGCTGCTTCAGGCATACTTACATTAGCTTTTACTTCAGTAACAGTTATGATTGGAGCTGCTTCAACATTAGATGTAGCTGTTTGAACTGCTTCCTCTTTGTTTTCATGAATTCCTTCATAAACCAAACCTTTTTTACCATCTAAAGTAACTCCAACATTCTCTTTTAATGTAGTTGTAGCTGAACCAGTTCCTACAACACAAGGAATTCCAAGTTCACGGGAAATGATAGATGCATGACAAGTTACTCCCCCTTCATCAGTAATGATTCCGCTAGCTCTTCTCATAGCTGGAACCATATCAGGAGTAGTCATAGTTGTAACCATAATGTCTCCATCTTTAATTTTATCCAATTCATCAATGTCTAAAATGATTTTGACTTTACCTGAAGCAGTACCTGGACTTGCTCCAAGACCTTTAACAATGACATTTTTATCACTGATAGAAGAGTCTTCACCAGCTACGCCATTGTCATCACCTAATGTAGTAATTGGCCTTGCCTGTAATAAGAATAAATTGCCTCTTTCAAAAGCCCATTCAGTATCCATTGGTTCGCCATAATGAGCTTGAATCCTTTTACCCATTTCAGTTAACTCAACAAGCTCTTCATCAGATAAAACTCTTTCGTTTCTTTTATCTTCAGGAACATCTACTCTTACACTGGTTCCGTCTTCGTCTTTTACATACATTAATTTTTTATCACTTATAGTGACACTTACAACTTCATCATTGCTTTTGTCTACAACATAATTATCAGGAGTCACGTCACCTGACACAACAGCTTCACCAAGACCCCATGATCCTTCAATTAAAGCTATTTCTTCACCGGTAGATGGGTTTACAGTAAACATTACACCTGCCTTATCTGCAATAGCCATTTTTTGAACAACAACAGCAATGTATACTTTTGAGTGATCAAAACCGTTTTCTTCCCTGTAAAAAATAGCTCTTGCTTCAAATAAAGATGCCCAACATTTTCTTATGTAATCAATTACATCTTCACTACCTGAAACATGTAAAAAAGTGTCTTGCTGACCTGCAAATGAAGCATCAGGTAAATCTTCTGCAGTAGCTGAAGAACGAATAGCTACATCAGTATCATCTTCATCAACTCTTTGGCAAAGTTGATTATAAGCTTCAATAATTAAAGTGGACATGTCTTCTGGAACTGGAGTTCCAATAATGATGGATTTAATTTCTTCAGCAGCAGCTTGAAGTTCTTTAGTATTGTTGATATCTGTTTTAGCAAGAATATCCAATACCTTACCATTAATTCCAGCATCTTCCATGAATTTTCCGTAAGTTTCGGCAGTTACTACAAAACCAGGCGGAACAGGAATGCCTGCTTGAGTCAATTCTCCTAAGTTAGCTCCTTTTCCCCCTGCAATTCCAATATCAGATTTGCCTAAATCCTCAAATTTTACAACATACATGAATTATAACCTCTTTGGTTTAAAATGAATTAATATTAATACTTGACAGCATGTTCTCAATAAATAAAAAACATCGCCAATATTATATTTAATGTATAAATTTTAACACTTAAATATTTAATCAAAAGAAGCTGTAAAAAAAGTGATTGAAAAAAATTTAAAAAAAAATAGTAAGTAAAAATTAGTTAAATTTATAAAACTAATTCTTCGCCTTTGTCAACAACAATTCTACAGGAAACTGGTAATTTCATCCCTGCTCTTTTTAATGCTAATTTAGCATCTTCAAAGTTTTTCTTGTTGGTGTCAATGGTAATAATCCTTTGACCTGCTTTAACAATAGCTTCAACACTGATTGGTTTACCAAATGCGTTTCTCATACCACTTTGAACCCTATCTGCTCCTGCACCGGTAGCCATAGGATTTTCCCTTACAATTTGGTGAGGGTAAGTTCTTAATTTTAAGTGGTAACCTAATCTTCCAGCTTTTCTTTGCATAAGCCTGTTAGATGCAATCCTTGCTGCTTCTAAAGAGTTATGTCTAATTTGAGCAGGTTTTTTTACAGCTAAACTTACTGAAACTGGAAACTCGTCAGTTAAATTACCCATATCATATTGAACAATTCTTGAATTTGGGGTTTTTCTAATATAATCTCTTCTTGTATAAGCACGAACCATTATAATTCCTCCGAAAATAATCCAAACATCTAATTATATATGTTTGATTAAAAAATAGCTATCTATAATAAAATTATAGTGTATCTCTAAATAGCTATGTAAAAATTATATATAATCAATATATAGAATACTTAACTATTTAAACTTAGTTATTAATAAATGTTGTCCTATTTGAAAAATTAAAAAAATTATTTATTTAAAATAAATTTTGTTCTTTCCAATAATTTTTCAACAAAAGGAGTTGCCGGATGATTTAACACCTCATTTGGAGTATCAAACTGATGAACAATCCCATTCTGCATAACCAATACTTTATCAGCAAGATACAATGCTTCCCTAATATCATGAGTAACAAACATTACAGTAATTTTTGTTTTTTCATGGATTTCTTTCATTTCTTTTTGCAGCTGAGTTCTTGTTATCTCATCAACGGCACTGAAAGGCTCATCCATCAATAAAATCGCAGGTGACGCAGCAAGTGCTCTTGCAATACCTACTCTTTGCTGTTGACCTCCGGAAAGTTCATGAGGATACCTGCTTAAAATAGAGGAATCCAACCCAACAATATCCAGCCACTTATCAATAGCCTCATCAGTTTTTTCACTGTCATTTTCATGAATCAAATTAGGAACATAAGCTATATTTTCCCGAACATTCAAATGAGGAAACAGCATTGTTCCCTGAATTGCATATCCGATTCTTCGCCTTAATTCAACAATATCAGATTCAGAAACATCCTTCCCATTTACAATGACACTACCTCTATCAGGAGTGATTAATCCATTAATCATTTTTAAAATAGTGGTTTTTCCACATCCTGAACCGCCAATCATCGTGACAAAATCCCCTTTTTCAACACTTAAATTGAAATTATCTATTGAAAAATCACTATCAGAATAATGTTTACTTATATCTTTAAATTCAATGATTGAACTCATATAATCACCTCATATTAAATGTTTACTTACTAAAAAGTCATGTGCTACATCTGAAGGGTCTTTTCCTTCAATATCAACTTCATAATTCATATGTTTCATATCTTCAGTTGAAATATTTCCAGTCAAATAATCAAGTGCATCAGCTACTTCAGGATGATCTATTAAAGTTTGCTGATTTATTACTGTTCCTGCATAATAAGAAGGATAGAAATCCTTATCGTCTTCCAGAACTACAATATTGGAGTTTTCCAAGCGCCCATCTGTTGTATAAACATCAATCACGTCAACCTGACCCTGTTTAACTGCATCATATTTAATGCTTACATCCAAATCCATTGTATCTTTAAAGTTCATCCCATAATCATCACAGATTGCATCATAACCGTCTTCACGTGCAAAAAAATCAGATTCTGCTCCAAATGACAATTGGTTAGAAACTTTAGCCAAATCAGAGTAAGTCTTTAAATTATATTTATCTGCAACTTCTTTTGTAACTCCGATTCCATAAGTATCTTCAAAACCGTACTTATTATACCAGGTCATATTGTAGTTATCTTCATAATATGAATTTAAATCATCAAACTGTGTTTCATCATAAGTGCTGTTTTTATGCAAAATACTTAACCAGGCTACTCCAGTATATTCAGGATACAAATCAAAATCCCCAGATTCCATACCACTGTGAATTGTACCTGATCCTCCAGCAACCCCAGAAGTAAGTTCCACATTTAAATCTGTGTGTGCTTCAATAACCTGTTTTAAAAGTTCTCCTGTAATGTATTCTTCAGTATATGATTTGCTTGCAATATGAATTGTATTTGCAGGGTTTTGCTCATATGCAACATATCCCCCAATAAGAATACAAACAATAATTATGCAAGCCCATACTTTCTTATTTTTAAAATATTTTAAGAATTTTGGCCTTTTTGCACCTGGAGCAGATATTTTTTCAAAGTATCCCAATATCAAATCAATACATATTGCTAAAACAGAAATCAGTACACTTCCTGCAACAATCAAAGGCATATTATTTGTAGTAATACCCCTGTAAATAGCTACCCCCAAACCTCCGGCACCAATAAATGATGCAATACCTGCTAAAGCAATTGTCATAACTGCCATATTACGAATTGCAGACATAATATGAGGTAAAGCCAATGGCAATTTAATTTTTAATAAAATTTGCAAATCAGTACTGCCCATTCCCTTTGCAGCTTCAATAATCCTGTCATCAATAGTTCGAATTCCAGTGTAAGTATTCCTAACCATAGGGAGCAAACCATAAATGGTTAAAGCTATAACTGCACTGGTATTGCCCACTCCGGAAACTGGAATTAAAAACCCGAATAATGCTATTGATGGAATTGTATAAATAAGATTAACAATTGCCAAAACCCATTTATTTTTCGGATACTCACTTATAAAAATACCCAAACCCAATCCAATAATTATTGCAAAAACAACAGAAATTAAAGAAATTTCCAAATGCTGAATCATTAAATCCGTAAAAAAATCACTTTGATTAACAATTAATGACCATGTTTCAGATAACATTTATTTCACCCATAATTTTCCACAATATAATCACAATTGAATAAATAGTTATTTATTTCGTTATATAATTTCAAGGATTATAAAAGAAATATTGAAAATTAAATAATATTCAACAAAATTATATTATAATAATACAATGACTATAAAAATTAACAAATTAAATATGATTATTCATGTTACAATTATGACAAGGAAGTAAATAAATGTTACGATTAGCTGAAACTTACTTAAAAATATTAAATAGTTTAAAAAACATAATTTTTAAAGATGAAAATAAAAGGAAATCTGCAACTTAAATACAAAAATTCAAAGACTGCTAAAACTGTTTATGAATCTTTAGAAGTTGACAATATTGGATTTTTAGAATCAAAGTTGAAAAATAACACAATTGAATATGAATTAGACAATGATTCACTTGAAACTTTTTTATCAACAGCTGACGATTTAATAGCATCTGAAATTGTTGTAGAAAAAATTCTTGAAACAACAAAAAAAGAATGAAAAAACCATTCACCTATTTAAAAACTCAATTTATATTAGCCTATTAAACATTTTAACTATATAATAGGAACTTTTATATAAATAAAAAATATAAATATATTTTATAAATAATTTCTTGATTTATTAAATAAATACAAATTAGAGAGTGTATATTTATGGAATGTTACTATCATCCAAACAAAGAAGGTGTTAATACCTGTGCCATCTGCGGAAAATCTGTATGTGAAGAATGCAGTTTGGAAATTGCTGGCAAAATGTATTGTAAAGAATGTTTGGAAAAAATTGTAGGAATCGGATTAAATAATAAAACTGATGAAAAAAAAGAAACACAGAATACAGCTAGCGAAGAAATTACAGAAAGACCTGAACCTGTAAGGCTTGGTAAAAAAGAAGAACCAAACATATACCAAGAACCTCAAGATATTTATGAGGAATCTATTTACCAATCTCCAAAAGAAGAAAAAGCTATTTTTGCCAGTGATTTAAGTAGCAATTTAGACCAGAACAATGAAAGTATTTATGCAAGTGATTTGCAAAAAGAATCACAAGTTTATAACAATTCACCACAACAGGATTATTATCCTGAAGAAGAGGTTAGCAAAGCTATTGCAGAGGATTCTCCATACAATATAAAAGGAATGGATTATTCTAAAGAAATTAATGAAACACCAAAATCATACTTTAAAAAAGAAAGCGCACCTTATTTAGAACCGTCCAATAATATAAATCAAGATCAAAGTATAGGTCAAAATATTGTTGAAAATCAACAGCAAACATTGAGACAGCAACCACAAAGTGCTCAAAATGAATTTGACTACTATTCACAGGAACAGATAGCACCGCAGCAACAAGCACCTCAGGATTACATTTATCCAGATCATACTTACGAACCTGAAGAAACAAGTGCAAGAAAAGCTTTAGAAGAAAAATACGAAAGATATTTGGATGATTTATACTTTGATGAAACAGAAGTTCCTTTAGAAGAACAATTAGCTAAAGATGAAGCAGAATACGGTTCATTAACTAAAAAACCATATGTTCCTCCAACATCCCAACCAATAGAAGAATATACACCGCAAACAATAGAAGAACCTGCTTATGCTCTTCAGCAAATTGGAGAACAAACACACATCCCACAGGCTAATGAAAAAGAAATGTATGGACAACAACAAAGTTACTACCAACAAGAACCCCAAATAAGGCAACCACGTAGAAGTTATGAAGAAGAACAGGAATTAGACAGACAAATACGTGAACAATTAAATATCCGTAGAGAACAGCCAAAAAAATCCAAAAAACCTATTCATAACATCAGATACGAAGATGAAAAAGAGTCTTTTGGAATTGTGGATATTATATTAACTATTATACTGATAATAGCTATAATAATCGTATTATTCTACATTGTATACCTGTTATTCTTAACTAGCAGCTACCCTACATTTTTAGATGCTATATTTGGTCTTCAAGACCCTGGAGAATTAATAGGTAATTTAATGAAATAATTCAATTTCATTATTTACTTTTTTTCTAAATTTTTCTAAAACTTCACTGTTTTTATAATCCAACACTCTAATTTTTGCAGGATAATTTTCAATATATTCTGAAATTACCTTTTTAGAAATAGGAACTTCTAAAATGCTTAGTATTCTTTCACTGAAATGTGTTGAAAAACCTCTTCCAATGACTTTTTGAACTTCATCAACATTATCAAAAGGAGCATTATTGAAAATAGTGTTGGCCAATCTTTCATTAAACATGTTTAAACTAGCTAAAGTGTCAAAATCAAAAGTATTTGCAGTATTTAAAATAGCTTCCTCATCTCGGACATTATAAATTAGATTATCATTAGCTATTTCATGTTTTAAAACTTCAATTGTTTTATCAGGCATCATGTCTTTAACTTTATCAAAGTTATTTTCAACAATAGACTGCCTAATCAGAGTTCCGCTTACACCTTCAATCCGTTTTACAAAAATGAACTTGTTTTCATAATCAAAGTTGATTTTACTTAAAGAATTTGAAAAAGAAGCTATAACATAATTATCCTCTTCAAGTTTGTCTCTCAGAAGAACTTCATTAACTGTTTTATCAATTATTTTATAAGGTTTTGGAGCTACCCAATGGCCTTTAGATATTCTATCCATTATTAAATCAAAATTTGGAACTTCTTTATAACCTCTCGGAATATAATCCGTGTTTAAAGCTTTAAACATCTTGGCCAATGACAGAGAATACTGGCCGGAGCCCATAATTCCCATAGGCGGACCTTCAACAACAATATCTGCACCTACTGAAATGGCTATTTTTGCCCTAATTTCACGTGGAAGTATATATGGAATACCTCTCCCACTTCGCTCAAAGAGCCCAGGCACAATAGCTACAAATAATGCATCTGGAACTTGTGACTTTGCAACTTTCATGCAATGAAAATGACCATTATGTAAAGGATTATACTCAGTAAAGTCAGCGATTAATTTCGTTTCAGAATTATTGTCTAAACTTTTGGAAGTTATATTCAAATCATTAAAAAATAATTCCTCATCACGCCCAAGAATATCTTTAGTTAATGACATGAGTTATAATATGAAAGTTAAATTAAAAAAATTTTATGATTTATAATTTTAAAAAAAAAGAAAGAAAAATGAGATTTAATTAAATCCCATTTAAGCTATTTTTATAGTGTTTCCCACTTGGAAACTGTTCCAATATGAAGTAATGATATATTGTCCGGTCATTAACCTTATATTCAATGATGCAATACCATCTTTATCAGTTACTTTGTGATAGAATACACCATTTACATTAAATGATACATTCTGATTAGCTAATGGATTGCCTTGACCGTCTAATGCTTGAGCAGTAAAACTGCTGCCGTCAAGGTATTTCATAGAGAGATCACTTGTTACTAAAGTCGGCAATACATTTACATTATTACCCATAGCCAAATCATCAACAATAGTAGTAATAATGTAATTTCCAGGTCTTAAAGCAATACCTAAACTAGCTACACCATTTTCATCAGTAGTTTTGTGATAGAATACACCGTTAATATTGAAAGTTACATTTTTATTGATAGCTAAAGTTCCATCTTTATTGTAGATAGTTGCTTCAAATCTTGATGCATTCATATAATATTTAGTTAAATCATTAGCTGCAATTAAAGATTTGACAGTTACATCAAATCCTTTTTCTTCACCAGTTATATCATTATAAGCAGTTAAAATATAAGCTCCAGGCCTCAACCTAATACCTAATTTAGCAATACCCTCAGCATCAGTAGTTTTAGTGTAGAACACCCCATTGATGTTGAATTTAACTGAAGTATTAGCTAATGCTTTTCCGGTTTTATCCAAGAATTTTGCAACAAACTCAGTGCCGTCCTTATACATTAAAACAGTATCATTAGCCAAAATAGTTGGATTGACAGTTACAGTAATGTTTTTAGAGAGCTTATCATAAATATCTGAACCATTATAAGAAACAGTTGCATTATATATTTTTGATACTAAATTAATGCCTAAAGAAGCAGTTCCATTAGCATCAGTAGTTTTCTTATAGGTTTGACCGTTAATTGTAAAGTATAATGTTGCATTAGCTATAGGATTGCCTTTAATATCAGTTA
>OBHX01001864.1_pt1 | contig 17306 bp, 10 predicted proteins | sample 1519331 | NCBI WGS metagenome assembly OBHX01 (sample SAMEA2602897, study PRJEB22501) | metagenome
GCTCTCGGGCTTTCGCCCTATCAAAAACAAGGAAAATCCAGCTTTGTCTGCAAGCAGCCAATCTGGATTTTTCTTGTTTTTGGCACTGCTCAATGCTTACGGACATTATACCACACTGGAGGTATTTTCTGATAGCTGTTTATAGATTTCTTTTTTCATATTATTTCCTGTTTTGCATCATACTATTGTATCAGGAGGTATTTTATGAATTCTAAAAAACTTTTTATCTGGGGTTTTCTCTTTATGTCCGTAATTGGAACCCTATTACATTTTGTCTATGAATGGTCCGGTAACAATTCCATCGTACGGCTTTTTGCACCATGGAATGAATCCACCTGGGAGCACATGAAGCTTCTGTTCTTTCCGATGCTAGCTCTTGTGCTGTTTCTCTTTTTCAAGCTTCCGGAACAAAGTCCGATTCCTGTGGCACTCTCCATTGGGACACTGGTCGGATTGGCATTGATTCCAATTCTCTTCTACACATACACCGGTGTGCTGGGCTTCTCTGTCATGGCGATTGATATTGCTATTTTCTACATCAGTGTTCTGGGTGCCTTTCTTATCGGATGGTTTCTGAACGATAACCGCGAACTTGCCAACCGCAGGGGACTGCTACTTACCTGCCTTGTAATTCTTGCAATTCTGTTTTTTATCTTTAGTTACTATCCGCCTGAGATTGGACTTTTTCAGGAGCCATAAGCTATTTTTAAATATAGAAGCAGGTAGGTAAGGGATTTACAAGAAATTGGGTAAGAAACACTCTGTTTGAAGTGTTTCTTACCCAATTTACTACGATGCAACTCTTCTGGCTTCCCGGAATTGCGACTTTGCTGAGCTAGATTGGGCAAAATAAAGACTGTTTCCAGCTTTTTTGCCCAATTTGCTACAATACGGTGCTTTCCGCTTCTGAAAATTGCGACTTTGCTAAGCTAGATTGGGCAAAATAAAGATTGTTTCCAGCTTTTTTGCCCAATCACAACTGTTCTATACGGGAACTAGACCAGAAGCTCTCTTCGCCGCCCACGCACTACCAAAATCCACCACTGACAGATTCCACGCACCGACAGAATTCACCACCTGCAGTTCTTTCCAGACCCCCAGGCCTTTTCTTGCTACTCGCAAAAAAAGAATCCTGCATCTGCAAGATTCTTTTTCAGTAGCGGAAGGGAGATTTGAACTCTCGACACCACGGGTATGAACCGTGTGCTCTAGCCAACTGAGCTATTCCGCCATATTCAATTATTTGTTTTGGAATGGGACCTACAGGGCTCGAACCTGTGACCCTCTGCTTGTAAGGCAGATGCTCTCCCAGCTGAGCTAAGATCCCATATTCCTGCGGGTTACTCATCTGCAACCCGCTTTGCTAGTATACTATATAGGAATAGTGAAGTCAAGCACTTTTTCAAAAATATTTTTGAAATATTTAAAATTTTTGAAAATATTTCAAGATTCAAAATTACTCCAATAATTCTGTCAAGCTGCCGGATACCTGCCTTATGAGATACCTTTGCAAATCATATATCTCTCCGTACTCCCTACTCCTTCGCAATAAACAAAACACCCAGTGTTCCCGGTCCACAGTGGCTGGATACTACACCACCCGCTCTGGTCTCTAAAATTTCATGAAAGACATGCAGGTCATTGAGATAAGCCCGTACCTTATCTACGATTTCCGGAGCACTGCCGGAATGAGTGATAAATACACGTTCCGGCCGGGCATTCTTCATTGCTTCTTCCATGTCTTTCACATAAGAGAGAACAACCTTTTCCATATTGCCACGGTATTTCTTGCCCGGTCCCATCTTACCATCCTCAACACCAATCCGCGGATGAAGCTTTAATGCACCACCGGCTAAGGCAGCCAGTCCACTGCATCTGCCACCACGATAAAGATAGGTTAAGGTGTCTACCACAAAGCTTGCCCGAACCAGAGGCTTTAATTCTTCGATACGGGCGGTAATCTCTGCCGCGCTCTTTCCCTGCTGTGCCATTTCGGCTGCTTCTATGACAAGAAGTCCGATACCGGTAGAAAGGTTTGCTGAATCGATTACAGTCACCAGATTTTCCGCATTCAGTTCTTCCGCTGCAAGACGCATCACATTCATGGAAGAAGACATCCCGGATGCAATGGCAAAACAGATAACCTCCTGACCTTTTTCTACATAAGGCTTTAACAATTCTACTGCCTGCTCTGCGGATGGTGCTGAAGTCTTTGGAGTGGTCTTGTGTTCATCCGACCAGTCAAAAATCTCCTGCGGAGTAATATTTACTCCATCCAGATATTCTTCGTCACCTAATAAAATGTGAAGCGGAAGAATGGTAATATCATAACGTTTTACCAGTTCTTCAGATAAATCACAGGTACTATCTGAAATTATCTTTACCATATCAAAAACCTCCCAAAATAAAAATTTACATTTCTTCCAGTAGACGTTCTACCAGTTTTACACAATCAGCTGCATCCGGGGAATAGCCATCTGCACCGATTTCATCTGCAAAGCTCTGTGTAATTGCTGCGCCGCCTACGATAATCTTGCTGTTGCAGCCACGCTCTTTTGCCAGTTCTACCACATCCTTCATACGCATCATAGTAGTGGTCATCAGGGCAGAAAGTCCGATAATCTGGGCATTCTCTTTTAACGCTGTATCCACAATAATATCCGCTGCCACATCCTTGCCAAGGTCTAAGACACGATAACCATAGTTACGGAGCATCAGTGCTACCAGATTCTTACCGATATCGTGTATGTCACCTTCTACGGTTGCAATAATAATGGTTGCCTTTGGCTCTGCGTCCTTATCTTTGGAAAGCATTGGCTCCAAGTATTCAATGGCATGCTGCATGGTCTGCGCACTGGAAATCAGCTGCGGCAGGAAATAAATCTGCTTGTCAAAAAGGACACCTACTTCATTAATGGCAGGAATCAACTGTCCATTAATAATCGCTCCCGGTTCTTCTCCTGCTGCCCAAGCTTTATCTACTTCTTTTAAAATATTGCCCTTATTTCCCTTTAATACACAATCAAATACCGGATTTGCCGGCTCTAAAGTGCCTGCCGAAGCTGCGTTATCGGTTGCCGGAGCTTCCTTCTGTGCCCGCTGGTTCATCCGATTGATATAGCGGATATCGGAACCTTCTTTATGTAAAAGCATATCCGAAGCCACTGCCGCATTCATTAATAAATCCTGGGATGGATTTGCAATTGCCATCGTAAGTCCTTTTGCAATTGCCATGGTAAGAAATGCACTGTTTACATAAATACGTTCCGGCAGACCGAAGGAAATATTGGAAAGTCCACAGGCTGTGGCAAGGCTCAATTCATCCTTACAATACTGGATGGTATCAAAACATTCCAATGCTGCCAGCGGATTGGCACCTACCGTTGCTACCAATCCGTCCACGATAATATCTTCTTTATGAAGACCGATTTTTAAGGCGGCATCTAAAATGGTACGGACAATCTGCCGCTTCTCTTCTGCATCTTTTGGAAGTCCCTCGTCAGAAAGCGGAAGCAAAATAAACATTGCTCCATATTTCTTTGCAATCGGAAGCAATTTTTCGAATTTCTCTTTTTCTAAGGAAATAGAGTTAATCAAAGCTCGTCCCGGATAAATACGAAGTGCTGCTTCAATAATATCCACATGGGATGAATCGATACAAAGCGGACAATCCACTGTATAAGTAACCTCATGAATGGTATTTAACATCATCTGTTTCTCATCAATTCCATTCATACCCATATTGACATCCAGAATGGCTGCACCATTTTCTTCCTGCGCCCGTGCCATATCACGAACCATATTAAGGCTGCCTTCCCGAAGCTCTGCCTGCAATTTCTTCTTTCCGGTCGGATTAATCCGCTCACCAATTACCATAAATGGTCCGTCCAAATCAATTTCTACCGTCTTACGCTCGGAAGTAAGCACTCTTCGTCTTGGTGCTTCCACATGATGGATTCCCATTGGTTTTACTTTATCTGCCAATGCTTTGATATGTGCCGGGGTCGTTCCACAGCATCCACCAATAATCGAAACGCCTTCTTCGATTAATTTTGCACCAACTTCTGCGAATTCTTCCGGTGTGGTCTTGTATACCGTTACACCATCCTCTAATTCCGGTAATCCGGCATTTGGCTTTGCCAAAACAGGAACATAGGCATATTCTACAGTCTGGCGAATCGGCTCTAACATTTCCTCTGGTCCTGTGGAGCAGTTCATTCCCACTGCATCAGCACCCAGGCTCTGCAACGTAACTACCGCAGTTACCGGATCTGTTCCATACAAGCTTCTGCCATCCTCGTTATAAGTCATACTTGCCATAATCGGCAAATCACAGGTTTCACGGATTGCCAGCACAGCGGCTCTTGTTTCCTGCAGACTCATCATGGTCTCAATGATAAATAAGTCTACTCCCGCATCTGCCACAACTTTGACCTGTTCTTTATAAATATCTACCAGTTCTTCAAACTGCAATTCACCCATCGGATAAAGCTGCTGACCGGTCATGGTAATATCACCGGCTACCAGCGCTTTTCCGCCTGCTGCCTCTTTGGAAATGGCAACTAATTGCTGGTTCATCTCTACCAGCTTATCTGCCAGTCCATATTCTTCTAATTTAATGCGGTTTGCAGTAAAGGTCGGTGCCAAAAGAATCTGTGTTCCAGCCTCCACATAAGCCCGCTGCAAATCTATCATGGTCTGTGGATGCTCTAAAATCCACTGCTCCGGGCAGACTCCTACCGGCATTCCTGCATTCTGAAGATTGCTTCCGGTTGCACCATCTAAGATAACCGGTCCATTTTTTACTAATTCCTTAAATTCCTCTCTTGTCATCTGCGTTCTTCCTCCTGTCGGATTGCCTCAATAATTCTCGCAATTAAACCCGTCCGGTTAAATGGTGTCATAAAATAAAATCCGTCTGCAATATCATATAATTTTGCTGCGATTTCAACAGATAATTCAATTGCCACTTCTTCTGCCTCTTCTCTTGTCATATCTTCCCGATACCGGTTTACAATTTCATCGGAAACATGGATGCCCGGCATCTCATTTTTCACAAACGTTGCATTCTTATAGCTTACCAGCGGCATAATACCGCACATGATTTTGGTGTCAATGTGTTCTTTGATATAAGTCAGTCTTTCCACATCTTCCTCGGTATATACCGGCTGTGTCAGGAAATAACCGCATCCTGCTTCCGCTTTACGCTTCATCCGTTCAATAATCGCATCCGGATTGGCGCCATGATAATTCAGTGCACCACCATAATAAACCGGCTCCTGTGCAAAAACTTCTAAATTCATTTCCTTAACATACTGCATCAGTTTGATGGAATTGAAATCAAAAACAGAAGTCACTCTTTCGCGGTCTGCCCTTGAAACCGGGTCTCCGGTCACAATCAGGAAATGGCGGACATCATTCATATGCATGCCTAAAAGACCTGCACGCAACGCAATCACATTGCGGTCACGGCAGCTGATATGTGGCATTACTGCCACACCAGTCTTCTGCTGGATTTTCACTGCCAGCTGTCCGGCATCCATTCTCGCCCGCGCCATTGGGGAATCGGAAAGGGTAATCAGATCCACATTACATTTTCTTAAATCTTCTGCTCCTTTCATAACCTTGGATGCATCCTCGGAAAATGGCGGGTCCAATTCTACAATATAAGCCTTCTCCCCACGGGAAAGCTTCTCTTCAAAAATAGACGGAGTTCTTGTAACCTCCTGCGTTACTACATTTTCAATTTTCTTTGCTGCCTTCGGCACATCCTGTAACTCGCCAGAAAGCAAAGCAATATATTCCGGTGTGGTTCCACAGCAGCCACCTAAAATATCGGTACCAAGGGCTGCAATATCTTTCATTTTTTCTGCATAATAGGATGCATTATCGGAATAAATTGTCTTTCCTCGCAAAGTATATGGGTACCCTGCATTCGGAAGTGCTGATACAAACTTGTCACTACAGAATTTCAGATTTTTCATAAACTGATACATATGGGTACTGTCCAGTTCACAGTTAAATCCATAGGCATCCACATTTTCCATCTCGGAAGCTTCTACTGCCACACGCTGCATGGAAAGACCGGAGCGGGTGTATCCACTCTTGTCAAAGGCGAACTGCACCAGAATAAATGCGTCTGATTTTTCTTTGATATATGCCGTCACCGGCTCAATATAGGTAAAGTCACTCTGTGTCTCAAATACAAAACAGTCTGCGCCACAGGAAAGGAAGGTGTCACAAATTCCTTTGTACTCCTGTAACACATTGTCATAGTCCTGATGGTCAAGATCATAAATCGGTCCTAAATCTGCTCCGATAAATACCGGAATCTCTTTTCCATTTTCTGCCTGAAATGCGGTTACTGCTTCCTTTGCAATCTCATAGCCTGCCCGGACTGTCTCTTTTACTTCCTGCATATCTGCAAGAAACATGGTATTTGCTGCAAATGTATTGGTGCGGATCAGCCTTGCTCCCGCACGCAGATATTCTAAATGAATCTCCTTAATCTGCTCCGGATTCTTGAGATTCTCCTTTTCTGCAATCACGGTATCTTCGCTGTATTTTCCCTCATAATAAGTGCCCATGGCACCATCGGTTATCAGTCTTTGTTCTTTGATATATTCTTTTATATTCATAGTATGCTCCAGTTTATCTTACATTTGAATTCCTACTAATTATATATGTAAGCTCCTTTTCCTGCAACTTAAAAATATAAATTTAATCCGGTGATTTGCTTTTTTCATTTTCTGTGCTACACTGTTATTCATTGACAATGATATTTTCAAATACAAAGGAGTACACTTGATGAATTCAGTAAAGCTAATTGCCTTAGACATTGATGGCACCCTCTATAATAAAGACGGTGTCATTACCTCTTATAATAAAGAAATGATTCGAAAAGCCGTAGAAAACGGGATTACCGTTATTATCTCCACCGGCCGGCCTTATATCGGTCTTCCTGTGGATGAAATGAAGGAGCTTGGCATCCAATATGCCATTACTGCCAACGGTTCTGCGGTATACCGCGTCCCGGAAAAGGAACTGCTCTTAGATGAAAGCATGGATACCGATTTAAGTGTCCGGCTGTTACGCAAGCTCTATACGCAGTCTCTTCATATCGATGCCTTTATCAATGGTGACGGCTATACCCAGTTTTCCACCAGCGAGCTTACCAACCTATTAGATATTCCGGATTCCTTAAAAAAATATATCCAGACCACCCGGAAGACGATTACTGACTTAGCTGTTTATATCGAAGAACATAAACTTTGTGTTTCAAAACTGACTTTAAACTTTGCACCGGATGCAGATGGAAGCTATACCACAAGAGAAAAAACAAAAGAAATCTTAGACACCTTCCCGGAAGTCACTTATGTGTCCGGCGGTTTTCATAACTTAGAAGTTACCAGATGCGGCATTGCCAAATCCAAGGGTCTTAAATTTCTCTGTGATTACCTCCACATTTCCATGGAAGATACCATGGCGGTAGGTGACAGCGAAAATGATCTCGATATCGTCAAAGCTGCCGGCATTGGCGTTGCCATGGGAAATGCGCAACAGCTCTTAAAAGATTCGGCTGATTTCATTTCCCTTTCTAATGAAGAAGATGGTGTTGCATACGCAATCGAGCGGTTCTGCTTTTAACAGAACCGCTCGGTTTTTATTTTACTATTTTATTTAAAGTATGCTACTCCACTTTCGAACAGCTTCATATCCTGCTCGCCGTAAATGTTGACTGCAACAGACTCGCCACGACGCTCTGCGTGTGCCATCTTACCAAGGACACGTCCGTCCGGGCTGGTGATACCCTCGATTGCCATGTAAGAACCATTTACGTTCCATTCTTCATCCATGGTTGGAACACCGGCTTCGTTTACATACTGGGTTGCCACCTGACCATTCTCGAAAAGCTTGTCTAACCACTCCTTCGGAGCAACGAAACGACCTTCTCCATGAGATGCCGGGTTACAGTATACGCCGCCAAGCTCAGCCTGTGCTAACCATGGGGACTTGTTGGTCACTACCTTGGTATATACCATCTTGGAAATATGACGTCCGATGGTATTGTAGGTCAGAGTCGGTGAATCCGGTCTCTGGTGTGTAATCTTGCCGTAAGGAACCAGACCTAATTTAATCAGTGCCTGGAATCCGTTACAGATACCAAGTGCAAGACCGTCACGCTCATTTAAAAGCTTGTTTACAGCTTCTTTCATCTTCTCATTACGGAATGCTGTTGCAAAGAATTTTGCTGAGCCTTCCGGTTCATCTCCTGCGGAGAATCCACCAGGGAACATGATAATCTGTGCTTCATCAATTGCTTTTACAAATACATCAACAGAATCACGGATGTCTTCTGCATTTAAGTTCTTAAATACCTTTACGGTTACATCTGCACCTGCATTTTCAAATGCTTTCGCACTGTCGTACTCGCAGTTGGTTCCCGGGAATACCGGAATAAATACATGTGGGCGGGCAACCTTGTGCTTGCAGACGTAAATGTTTTTGGTATCGTAAAGTCCGCTCTTCACTTCTTCTGTTCCGGTGGTTGCTCTGGTTGGGAATACTTTCTCTAAAGTCTGTCCCCATGCTTCGATTGCTTCATCCATGGAAATGCTCATATCACCATAGATAAAGTTCTTGCTGTCATTTACTGCACCCACAACAGCTCCGTTTGCTGCAAGGCCTGCTGTTGCAAGGATTTCCTGTGCTTTTACAACTTTATTTTCCGGAACTTCTGCTACGATATTTCCAAAGCCCGGTGCAAATAATGTTTCTTTTGTTACATCTGCATTTACAGTAACGCCAAGTTTATTACCAAATGCCATCTTGCTGACTGCTGCTACAAGACCTTTTCCGTCTAATGCATAAGCTGCTACGATAACGCCTGTCTCAGTCATTTCATGAATTGCATCATAAAGCTTCATAACCTGTGCGTAATCCGGCATATCATAAGCATCTTTTTCGATGGTAAATAACATCAGCTTATCATTTTCTTTCTTAAGCTCCGGTGTGATAACATCTTTTTCTTTTGCTACATCAACTGCAAAGGATACCAGTGTTGGCGGTACATCAATATCATTGAAGGAACCGGACATGGAGTCCTTTCCACCGATGGATGGAAGTCCGAAACCAATCTGCGCATTATAAGCACCAAGCAGTGCTGCAAATGGCTGGCTCCAACGACTTGGCTCCTCCGACATTCTGCGGAAGTATTCCTGGAATGTGAAACGAATCTTGTGGAAATCACCACCGGCTGTTACGATACGGGAAACAGACTCTAATACTGCATAAGCTGCTCCATGGTATGGGCTCCATGAAGATAAATATGGATCAAATCCGTAACTCATCATGGTTACTGTATCGCATTTTCCATTCATAACCGGAAGTTTTGCAACCATACTCTGTGTCTCGGTCAACTGATATTTTCCACCATATGGCATGTATACACTGCCTGCTCCGATGGAACCATCAAACATTTCTACGAGACCCTTCTGGGAACATACGTTAAGGTCTTTTAATTCATTTAACCATGCAGCTTTCATATCGCCTGCTGCAACTGCTTCTTCTACAGCCTTTGTGCCGATTTTATTTAAATAATTCTCTTCTTTTACCGGAAGCTCTACCTTTACATCAGTCTCCTGATGTGCTCCGTTGGTGTCTAAGAATGCTCTGGAAAGATTTACAATTTCTTTTCCTCTCCAGGATAATACTAATCTTGGCTCTTCGGTTACAACGGCAACTTTCACAGCCTCTAAGTTTTCTTCTTTTGCATAATCTAAGAACTGCTGTGCATCTTCCGGTGCAACAACAACTGCCATACGCTCCTGAGACTCGGAAATAGCAAGTTCTGTTCCGTCCAGTCCGGCATATTTCTTAGGTACTTTATCCAAATCAACCTGTAATCCGTCTGCAAGCTCTCCGATTGCTACGGACACTCCACCGGCACCAAAGTCATTACATTTCTTAATAATGTGGGCAACTTCTTCTCTGCGGAAAAGTCTCTGAATCTTACGCTCGGTAGGTGGGTTACCTTTCTGAACCTCTGCTCCACAGGTATCAATGGATTCTGTATTGTGTGCTTTGGAGGAACCGGTTGCTCCGCCACAGCCATCACGTCCGGTACGTCCGCCTAAGAGGATAATAATATCTCCCGGATCAGAAGTCAGTCTCTGAACGGCACGACGAGGTGCTGCTCCCATAACGGCTCCGATTTCCATTCTCTTAGCCACATAATCCGGATGATATACTTCTTTGACATATCCGGTAGCAAGTCCAATCTGGTTACCATAGGAACTGTATCCCTGTGCTGCGCCGCGAACCAGTTTCTTCTGAGGAAGCTTTCCTTCCATGGTATCTTTTACAGATACGGTAGGGTCAGCAGCTCCGGTTACACGCATTGCCTGATATACATAGGTACGTCCTGACAACGGGTCACGGATTGCTCCACCAAGACAGGTTGCAGCTCCACCAAACGGCTCGATTTCGGTTGGGTGGTTGTGGGTCTCATTTTTAAAGTTTACAAGCCATTCTTCTGTCTTGCCATCTACTTCAACAGGCACTACGATAGAGCAGGCATTAATCTCATCGGACTCTTCCTGATCCTGTAATTTTCCTTCTTTTTTCAGACGCTTCATTGCCATTAATGCAATGTCCATTAAGCAGACAAATTTGTCATCTCTGCCTTCATACATTTTCTTGTGTGTATCAAGATAATCCTCATATGTCTTTTCCATTGGCTCTTTGTAGAAACCATCTTCAAATGCAACATTTTTCAGCTCGGTAGAAAATGTGGTATGACGGCAATGGTCTGACCAGTAGGTATCCAGCACACGAATCTCGGTCATGGATGGGTCTCTATCTTCTTCTCCATGGAAATAGTTCTGAATATGTAAGAAATCCTTGAATGTCATAGCCAGTCCAAGGGAATCATAGAGTGCTTTTAATTCCTGCTCCGGCATATCCTTAAATCCGGTCATAATCTTAACATCTGCAGGCTCCGGAAACTCTGTTACCAAAGTCTCAGGCTTCTCCATGCCGGTCTCTCTGGAATCTACCGGGTTGATGCAGTGATGCTTGATTGCCTCTAACTGCTCAGCGTTAATATCTCCGTAAATAACATACGTTGTTGCGGTACGGATAACCGGCTCTTCATCCTCTTTTAAAAGCTTCACACACTGCTCTGCAGAATCTGCTCTCTGGTCGAACTGTCCCGGAAGGAATTCAACGGAAAATACTTTTCCATCCCCCATTTCAAAATTCTCTTCATAGACATCATCTACCGGCGGCTCTGAAAATACAGTCTGAACTGCTCTTTTATATACATCATCGGAAATGTTTTCAATATCATAACGAATCAGAACTCGTACCTTATCTACTGCGCTGATTCCAAGATAACTCTTAATCTCTGCATGTAACTCTTTGGCGCGTACTGCGTAAGCGTCTTTTTTCTCTACATACACTCTTCTTACCTTACTCATCTTCTACCTCCTGAATGTTTACTTTCTTATGCTCATTATAGCACGGCATTATGAATAAGAACAATTAATATATTTAATTTTATTTATAAGAGTTACTAATGTTGACACAGTTATAAGCGTCACTTATAATAAAGGAAAATATGTAAGATATGCATTCTGATATGACAAAGGAGCCGTTATGGATATTAATTACGAATTATATAAAGTATTCTACCACGTTGCTACTTCCTTAAGCTTCTCGGAAGCCAGCAAGCAGCTTTACATTTCCCAGTCTGCAGTAAGCCAGTCCATCAAGACCTTAGAAAAGAAATTAGAGCAGCCGCTTTTTATCCGGAGCACCAAGAAAGTCCAGCTTACTCCGGCAGGACAGGTTCTGTTAAAACACATTGAGCCTGCCATGAATCTCATCGCCCGCGGGGAAAACCAGCTCTTAGAATCCAATACTCTTGGGTTGGGGCAGCTTCATATTGCTGCCAGCGACACTATCTGCCGCTATTTTTTAGTACCTTATTTAAAAGAATTTCATAAAAAATTTCCCAGCGTTCCCATCAAGGTTACCAATGCAACCTCTCTTGGCTGCGTTGACCTCTTAGAGCAGGGAAAAGTCGATATTGCCGTTACCAACTGCCCGAATGTACGATTAAATCAATCCTACATCCGCAAAATGGTACTGGATTTTACGGATGTATTTATTGCGAATCCATCCTACTTTAATTTAAAACAACAGGAATTAAGTTTCCGGGATTTAACAAAATATCCTCTGCTGATGCTTGATAACAAGAGTACCACCAGTGAATTCATGCACAATCTCTTCCTCTCCCATCAGTTGGAGCTGATTCCGGAAATTGAACTGAGCAGTAATGACCTTCTGATTGACCTTGCCCGTATCGGTCTTGGTATCGCCTGCATTCCGGACTATTGCTTGAAACATGAATCTAAGGATTTGTTTATCTTAAAAACTTTAGAACCTCTTCCACGAAGACAGCTTGCTGTCTCCGTAAATCCGAATCTGCCGATTCTTACTTCCACAGAAGAATTCTTAAATCTACTGCCGACATTATAAATGCTTTTCCTCCCAGAAGGCAACCAGCTTTTCTTCCAAATTAGATAGCTGGCACACGCTCCGCTGTTCCCACTCTCTTGGGAACAGCCGCTGATAATCATTCTGCAGAAAGCGTTCATCCAAAAGTTCAATAATTCCCACATCTTCTGCAGTCCGGATAACACGTCCCGCTGCCTGAAGTACCTTATTCATTCCCGGATACCGATAGGCATAGTCGAATCCCATGCCCTCTTTTTTGTCATAATACTCTTTTAAAATTTCCCGCTCATTGCTAATCTGCGGCAGACCGGTTCCTACGATAATTGCACCAATCAACTGCTCCCTCTTTAAGTCAATTCCTTCTCCAAAGATGCCGCCCATGACACAAAATGCCACCAGTGACTCCTCTTTTTCTCCCTGAAATGCTTCTAAAAAAGCTTCTCTTTCTTCTTCCCGCATGCCGGATTCCTGACAGATGCAGGTAATTGTTTCATCCGTCCGCAGTTCAAATGCCTCATGCACTTTTTTCAGGAAAAGATAGGATGGGAAAAACACCATATAATTGCCCTTTTTCTTCTTTATTGTACGATAAATATAATCTGCAATCCTTCCGTATTCTTCCGGTGTTCTTCTGGTATATTTACTGCTGACATCATTTCCGATTAACAAAAGTCTCTTATCCTGAGAAAATGTTGTCCTGGCATAAACTGCATAATTATCCGTTTTATTCGTCAAAAGCTCCTTATAATACTGAACCGGCAGCAGCGTTGCCGAGAAGAAAATCGTAGCATTTCCCTTATCCAGACACTCCTGCAGATTAAAGGACGGATCCACGCAAAAAAGCTTTATGACAAATCTGCCCTCTTCATCATGCTGCCCGTAAATTACATAATGCTCGTCCACACGCTCATAGATATTCAAGAAATTGCGCAATTCAAAATAGAAATCAAGAACCACATCCCGCCCCGGGAACTCCGGATTCTTCTGCATATATTCTTCGATTTTTGCTGCAAGACGCATACAGGAGAAAATGAGATTCGGAATGCTTTCGTAAATCTGATAAGTTTCGCATTCTCTCTTATATTCCAACATCAGCTTATTGCATTTACCCAGTTCTTTCTCAATGGCAGAGCTTCTTGGCTTCATAATTTTCCGCACCGCAAGAATATCCTCTTTGGCAAGGGCGGCACTATACATCTCCCGTCCACGTTCCACAAGATTGTGTGCCTCATCCACCAGAAAGATGTAATCACCCTTGATGCCATCTGCGAAAAAACGCTTTAGATACACATTCGGGTCAAAGACATAATTATAATCACAGATAATATTATCCGCCCAGGTTGCCGTGTCCAGACACATTTCAAACGGGCAGACCTGATATTCTTTTGCATGTGCCAGCAAAACTTCTCTTGTCATATTATTTTCTTTCTGTAATAAATCGTAAACCGCATCATTTACCCGGTCAAAATGCCCCTTTGCATAAGGGCAGCTTACGGGATTACAGTCCACTTCCTCACAAGGGCATAATTTTTCTTTCGCTGTAATCTGCACACTCTTTGCCCGATAACCCTTTTCACATAAAATGCCAAGGGTCTCTTTTGCCACATTTGCGGTAACAGTCTTGGCAGTTAAGTAAAAAATCTTATCACCTAATCCTTCTCCCACCGCTTTGATTGCCGGATATAATGTAGAAATGGTCTTGCCTACTCCGGTGGGTGCCTGAATAAACAGATTCTTTTTTCTGGCTATCGTACGGTAAACCCCGGCAGCCAACTCTTTCTGTCCCTCCCGGTACGGAAACGGAAATGCCAGTTCCTTAATGGATGCCTGCCGTTTCTTCCGCCACTCATACTGAAAATCCGCCCATTTCTTATATTTTAAAATCAAATCTGAAAACCATTCCTGCAGCTGCTGCATGCTATATTCATAAGAAAAATATTTTAAATCTCCGGTATCGAGATTTCCATATGTCATCTGAACATTGATTTTCTGTAAATCATTCTGGATTCCATATATGTACGCATAGCACTTTGCCTGTGCCAGATGTACCTTTACGGGTTCTTCCAATAAGTCAAGGCTTAAATATACGCCTTTTATCTCATCAATGGTAACTGTTTCTTCTATTATAATGCCGTCTGCCCGTCCCCAGATTCCAAGCTCATAATTTTCTTCCTCAATAATAATGTTTAAAGGAACCTCGGCATGGTAAGTGCTTCCCATCTTCTTTTGAATCTTCCGATGGAGTCTGCTGCCCGCCTGCATGGCTTCCATCGTATCAAGACTGGCTCTACGGTTATCAATGTCTCCGGAACGCAAGATAAACTCCACCAGATTTCGTACCGATATTCTTATCTGCTCACGTTCCATTCCGCTGTCACCTCATTTCATCCCATCTTATACTTATTTCTATTTATGCTATTCACTATTTTTTCTATTTATCAATTTTTGAAAAATCTCATTTTTCTAGCAGACTTCAAAGGAATTGAAACGTATTCTCATTTCATAATAACAAAAAAATACCAGATAGAAAAGACAATATCCAAATTGTCCTCTACCCGGTATTTCTTCTTACCTTATGAACCTGTATTTTCTGGCTGCCAGAAAACCTGTGCCATCATTTAAGCAGTTGCATACTTGCTTAATACATTCTCAAAGTTCATATCATGTCCGCCATACTTAACAGTAAGCTCTCGATTCAGATCAAGACTTAATACTCCAAGAAAAGACTTTGCGTCAATTATTACTCTATTGTATGAAATATCAATGTCAAAATCACATTTTCCTGCCTCACGTACAAAGTCTCTAACCTCTTCTGTGCCAGCTAATTTGATTTTCTTTTCATTCATTTTTTTCACCATCCTCAAAAAAATAAACTGATTTACTTTTGATTCTTGAGCATTATGACACCATTTCTTTTTTTTGTCAATTTTCGCTTACCATCTTAGTATATGAATTTTATGAGCATTTTACACAATAAATTTTTCTGTTTTTCTCCGTTTTGGTCTTACCAAAACTAGTTTGCCTGTCACATTTTGTCGTTTTTTATGGTACTTTAGTCACATTTACAAGTTTTTTTTTACTCAGTCAATATTTTTTATCGTTTTTCACAAATTTTTGTGTCAAAAAATAAGGTAATAAGCCTCGTATTCCTTCAAAAGTCTTCAAAAAAGCTCCAAATTCCATCATTATTCCTAAACTTCTTTCTACACATAACATTTACATAATACTTACTATTGCACTTTTTTCCGTACATTCAGCTGTTTTCCATATAAGTGGACATTTTGTGTATTATAACGTGATTGTATCACTCATTAATTTCGCCGATTGTCAATCATGCAAATATGTTGACTCGCTTGCACTCATTACATTACGTCTTTCGAAGATATCCAGATCTGCTTTTTCTTGAAATATACTATCTCTATAATAATAAGAAGAACGGACACTCCGATTACTGCCAGATAACCATATTTCCATTGAAATTCCGGCATTCCCGGAAAATTCATTCCATACCAGCCTGTAATTAGTGTCAATGGCAAAAAGAGAGTTGTTACAATGGTCAGAATACTCATAATCCGGTTCTGGTGAATATCAATCTGCGTCTGATACATTTCACGGATTTGCTGTAAATACTCGCGGATTGTCTCTACGTAATTATGCAGCCGCTCCACACGATTCATATAGCGTTCCCAGCCCTGTTCCTCTTCTACTAAAGACTCCCGGTTCATATACATCTGCATGAAATCTCCCATATTCATCAACTGTTCATAATATGCCCGGCTCTCTGAAAGCTGCTTCCGATAACGCATAATTACTTCATTAAAATGCTCCGGTATCCTCTTAATTACAACATCCTCTACCTTCTCCAAATTTTCCTCTATCTTTTGCAGATAAAGAATATCATTGTCAATTAATGCATTACAAATAAAGAGCAACACCATATGAAGTGTGCAGCCATCAAACATATCATTTTTGACCTTTGCCAATATTTCCTGTAATTCCTCATCTTCTTCTATTAAAAATAGTTTATTTTCAAAGAGATAAAAGCCAAAGGAAAACTCTTTTTCCTTTTTGCTTCCCTGTTTTGGTACATGTATAATCCCCTGTACACATTCATGAAATGCCTCTACTTTGCTATAGCGGATAAAACGCATGCTGCTAATCAGATTCTTTCGATGCGGATAATTTCCTTCTAATTGCTGAAATTCTTCCATATTTAATAGTATTATCTGCGGTTCTGATTCCTTTTCTATATTTTTCCCATTATCCCTTGCTAAAGAAAGTTCTCCTGATGCCGCATGCAACCAATACCTGTTCATTTCTCTTACAGCTCCCTTCCTCACAATCCTGTTTTCATTCATCACATATTTTCTTCTATGCCAGTAGACTGCCCTTTATAAAACTTCTCTTTCATTACTTTCTCTTAGATTTTAACACTCTTTGTCTATTTTATACCACTTTTCTTTTTTATACAAAATTTACTGCTAATAGCTGTTTGTGAATTCATGCTAAGTCTGCCGGTAGCTTCTTACGAATACTTGACACAATAAAAACAGAAAGTATAAAATATACTTTCTGTTTAAGAACAGGGGTGGAAGGAATCGAACCCTCCTCTGGAGTTTTGGAGACTCTTATTCTACCGATGAACTACACCCCTATATGCTAAAATGACGTACAAGTACGTCACAATAGGTTTGTTTTGTAACATACCTTCAAAACTTCATACAGATTGCTTTCCGAGTTGCTTTGGTCAAGCCCTCGACCGATTAGTAACAGTCAGCTCCACA